>Ga0209039_10002285_pt1 | contig 16539 bp, 11 predicted proteins | sample BogFormECP12_OM1_FD_188238 | JGI IMG/M metagenome (GOLD analysis project Ga0209039, IMG submission 188238) | Bog forest soil microbial communities from Calvert Island, British Columbia, Canada - ECP12_OM1 (SPAdes) (version 2) | ecosystem: Environmental > Aquatic > Freshwater > Wetlands > Bog ... | reverse complement strand
ACGCTTTTTTAAACCCAATTCAATATTATCATCTGGTGAAATTTCACGTCTATGCCTTTCTCTATTCAAACCTTCATGCATATTTTTTAATGAGGTTTATGTATTTAAGAAACAATAATTTTTACCCATCTCCTAACCTTCACAGAAAGAGCATCTCGAAAAGGCGGAACGTTAAAGCTTAATTTAAGAATAATGCCAAATTTCTCGTGAAAGAAATAAAATTTCAATTATTCATTGTTGCCAGACTTGTAACCCCGTGAAATTGAACTTGAACGGTAGAATTTGATAACCGGATTCCACGAGCTCCTTTCGAAGGTTATATTCCTTGCCAGTGGCAGACAAGATCACCGCCGAGCCACCACCGCCAGCACCATTGACCTTGAAACCGATGGCATCGTGCGCCTGGGCAATATTTTCCAATCCCGTGATCTCGGGGGTACTAATCTCTTCATGCAACTGTTTTTGAGCCTCCCAGTTCCGGTTCATGATCTCGCCAATAGTATGGATGTCGCTCTTGTACACGGCTTGGACCATCGATCGCGGGCATTCTTGGAGCACGGTAAACGCATCCGTGGTCGTGGCATCCCCTTTCTCGTAGTTTTCGATGACTTTTTCGTGCATCTTGCTAGAGCTTCGTGAGCCCAGGTACACGAGAATCATCTGCTGTTCCAATTGCCACGCGAGCTCGGGTTTCACGTTGATTCTTGATATGCGAACGTTTGGATAATCGATTTCCATGTAATTAAAACCGCCATACGCCGCGGCATATTGATCCTGAACCCCGCTTTGCAAGCTCAGCTCCTCGGTCTCCAGGGCGTGCGCGAGCTCGGCGATCTCGTGCCGCACGTAATAATGCCCCTGGAGCACGGACAACCCCCCGATCATGGCCACGGCGATGCTCGCACTGGTTCCTGTCCCGCAACCTGGCGGCGCATCTGACCGGGCATAGACCTTCAAGCCTTGATTGATGCCGAGGCGCTTGATCGATGCTTTCAACAGGTCAAGAACGCCGTCATATTCGATCTTACGAAAGTCTTGTATTTCCGTGGATAGATCAAGGTTCTCCGACACGATTTCTATCGTGTTGCCATTTTGTGGATAAATTCGAACATAACTGTATAAATCGATGCAGAAATTGAAGACAGAGCCAGACTTGCAGAACCACGTGTCCGTCCATCCACCTACGTCGCAAATGCGGACAGGAGCTCGTGCAAAGATGATTTTTTCCATTCAAAATCCATCCAAATTTCCATGATCATCGTGAATGATGATCAAAGGATTTTGATGTCTTTTATACATACAATGCGAGTAACAAATCATGAACAAGGAGCCTTGGGAAGACCAAACGATCGTTGGTATCAACAAGTCGCCGGCTCGTTGCATCCTCATCCCGTACGAATCCATGGAAGAGGCATTGGCCAAGCATGAACCGGGGGAACACGCTGCTAATTACAAGACACCATACTACAAATCATTGAATGGCAAGTGGAAATTCACGTGGAGCAAGAATCCGGCGTCCCGTCCCGCAGATTTTTTTGAGGTGGATTATGATGCTTCGGCTTGGCAAGAGATCGATGTCCCGAGGAACTGGGAAACTGAAGGCTATGATATTCTTCAATACACCAACGTTCCCTTCCCGAACGCCATTCGCATCGTCAATCCCCCCGATATTGACCCTGAAAACAACCCCGTTGGATCATATCGCTTCGAATTTGAAGTCCCGGAATCATGGATCGAGCAGGACCGCCAGATCGTGTTGCATTTCGGCGGGGTGCAGTCGGCCTTCAATGTTTGGATAAATGGCACGTTCGTCGGCTATTCCCAGGACAGCTTCACCGCTGCCGAATTCAACATCACGAAACGCGTGGCGTTCGGGAAAAACATGCTCGCGGCGGAGGTATTCAAGTGGTCTGCAGGAACGTATCTCGAGGACCAGGACACGTGGCGCCTCGCCGGCATCTTCAGGGAAGTGTACGTGTACTCGACATCCCGTATGCACGTGCAAGATTGCTTCGTCACCACGACGTTCAACTCGTCATACACGGATGCCACGCTGCGCGTGCAGGCAAGCATCTGTCAAAAGGGGTATGACGAGATCGCTTTTCTTGACGTCGTGGCGACCGTGTATGACGCAAATCTCGAGCAATGCGGGGACGCCATGACCACCAGCATCGAGACCATTCCAGATGGAGATGTTCCCATCGATTTTTCACAAGTTTTCCCCTCTCCACGGCACTGGAATGCCGAGCTGCCGTACTTGTACCAGCTCGTGATCGAGCTTCGAGATGAACGCAAAAATATCATCGAGATCGTGCGGACACGTTTCGGGTTTCGCCAGGTGGAGATCAAGGACGGGATCCTCCTCGTCAATGGTGTTCGCTTGCGAATGAAAGGCGTCGATCGCCACGAGCATGACCCGGATAAGGGCCGAGCTATTCCCTATAGCCGGATGGTGCAAGATATCACGGTGATGAAGCAACTCAACATCAACGCGGTCCGCACAAGCCACTATCCTGATCATCCCGCATGGTATGATCTCTGCGATGAATACGGGATGTTCTTGATTGCCGAAGCCAATTGCGAGTCGCACGCGGTTCGCAATTTTCTCCCGGGCGATGATCCGGACTGGACAGCCATGAGCGTCGCTCGCATGACCTCGATGGTGCACCAGTTCAAGAATCATCCAAGCATCATCTTGTGGTCGCTCGGTAACGAAGCCGGGTTCGGAGAGAATCACAAGCTCATGTGCAAGGCCGCCAAGGCAATTGACCCCACCCGCTTCATCCATTATGAGGGGGATTACAAATGCGAAGTCGTCGATGTCCAGAGCTCCATGTACACATCCGTCGAGAATCTGGAGAAGTATGCGAATCACGAACCAATTCCTTGGGCTGGGCTGGAGCCTGAAAACTATGCGGACAAGCCAATCATGCTCTGCGAATATGCATTCGCGCGTGGAAACAGTTGCGGCGGTTTCAGCGAATATCAAGAATTCTTCGACGTGCATCCGCAAGTGCTAGGTGGTTGCATCTGGGATTGGGTCGACAAGGCAATGCGCAAGGTCGATGATCAAGGCCGGGAATTTTGGGCATATGGCGGTGATTTTGGCGACAAGCCCAATGATGGAAGTTTCGGCTGCGACGGCGTGGTGAACCCGGATCGAAAACCTAACCCGCACGCGTGGGAAATCAAGTACGGGTACCAGCCCATCAAGGTGAAACCCGTGGATCTTGCCGCTGGCAACATCGAAATCACCAACGCATACATGTTCCACCCGCTCGATCATGTCGAGCTCGCATGGGCTATCACGGCCGACAGCACGACCATCCAGTCTGGCATCAAGATCATGCCAGCAATACCCGCGGGGAACACGGAGCAATTCACGCTACCGATCAGCATTCAAGACCTGGCTAGTGATGAACGACGAGGCCCGGGAATGGAAGCCTTCCTCGACATCTCGTTCGTGCTGAAGGATGACGAATCCTGGGCACAAAAAGGGCACATCGTTGCCAAGGAGCAATTTGCGATGCCAATCGGGCCGTTACCGCCTGAAATGATCAGCATCGACGCGATGCCCGCCGTGGAGCTCGATGAAGCATCAGATGTTCGAAAGATTCTTGTTATCAATGATCGCATCTCTGTCTCGTTTGATAAAGAGACAGGCTTGCTGGAGTCTTACGTGGTGGACGGCGCGCCGGTGATCAGCTCTGCACCGAATCCAAACTTCTGGCGTGTAATGACCGAGAATGATAACATTGGCATGTTCAGCATGTTGCTTGGATACTTCGAACCCGGCTTTCAGGCTGAGTTCGCGAAGTTCAAGGAGATCACGGCCGAGAAGACGTCGGATAATGTCGTGAAAGTCGTTTCTTGCGAGGACCGGGTCGACAGTGAAGATGGCGAGCACTTGTCCGAATGCCGAATCACGTATACGATCATGGGGAGTGGCGACATGCACGTCCAGTTTTCGTTCACGACCAGCTCGGATGCGCCCCGTATCGGCTTGCAGCTCGCAGTTCCCGGAACTTTCCGACGCATGACATGGCTCGGCTTAGGTCCACACGAGACATACCTTGATCGACGATCGAGCGGTGTCGTGGGCTTGTATTCCGGAAACGTCGACGACCTCGTGCAGGATTACATTGTTCCCTCGGAAAATGGCAACCGCATGGACACGCGGTGGTTTGCATTGCAAGATGATGAAGGCAACGGCGTTATTCTCGTCGGATCGCAGCTCCTGGAGATATCCGCTTGGCCATACACTATGGAACGACTGGCAAAAGCACGGCACATCAACGAGCTCAAGCCATCGGACGAGAACATCACGGTCAACGTTGATTACAAGCAAATGGGCATCGGCGGGGAGACGGGATGCGGTTCCCTGGCTCCGCCAAGGTTCAGGATACACGCGGGCGAATACGCGTACGGGTTTCTCGTTCGACCCTATCGAAGTGCCATGGGGGACTTGAAGACGGTTGCCCGCCAGCAACTCATTATTCCTTGATTGCTTTTGATCGATGTGAGCATCATGCCTCCAGAAATGACATCCCGCGAGCGCGTTCTTGCGGCGCTCAATCACAAGCAACCTGATCGCGTGCCTATTGACCTGGGTGGTAACCAGTCTGGAATTCATGTCAAGGCCTACAAGAATTTACTCGCGCATCTCGGTATCGAGGATGAACATGCTCGGTACAGCGACGTTGTCCAGCACATCGCTTATCCTTGCGAGGAATTGCTCCAGAGGTTCCACGCAGATGTTCGTTACGTGCGCCCGGTGTCGAATTATCGTGACGTGGATGACCCGGGGCTAGAAATTGAAGGACCATTTCAAGGCATCCACGATCAATTCGGGGTCTTCTGGGGAATCGATGCGTCAAAGAACCTCGATGACATCTTGTATCTCGACCCGGCGATCCACCCGCTCTCGGACGCAACCTCCCTTCACGACGTCGATACGTTTCCTTGGCCCGATGGTACTGATCCTGCACCGTTCGAAGGGCTCGAGGACGTCGCTCGTCAATTGCACGAGGAAACGCCGTATGCTGTATCCACCGGCACGATTGGCAACGTGTTCGAGTATTGCACGTTCCTGTTTGGTTTCGTGCAAACGTTGAAACTCGTGCACAAGAATCCCGATGTCATCATCGCCACGATGGAACACTTGCTCGCTTATTGGAAAGATTACAACACCACTTTTCTTGGAAAAGTGGGAAAATATCTCGACATCATCTGCATCAACGGCGACCTCGCGGAACAAGCAGGGCCCATCTTTAGACCGGCATTCTACGAGCAGCACGTGATGCCGCTCGACAAGGAACTCGTCGATCACGTTAAGCGGCTTGCCAGGGTCAAGGTGAATTACCATTGTTGCGGTTCGGTGCCGCTCTTCATCCCGCATTTCATCACGGCCGGCTTCGACGCCGTCAATCCCGTACAAGTATCTGCTTACGATATGGATCCGTGCAGCTTGAAGGATCGATTCGGAACGGAAATCTCGTTCTGGGGCGGGCTATGTGACACGCAGCACGTCTTACCTTTCGGTACGACGGCACTAATTAGAGATGATGTGGAGAAAAACGTGACATGCTTGAAACCTGGTGGGGGATACATCGCTGCAAACATTCACAACATCACGGCCGAGGTTCCGCCGGAGAACATCGTCGCCATGTTCGATGCCGCGCTCGAATTCGGGAACTATTAAATCGAGGGATGCACCGTGGAAATGGATTCAAGGACCCGTGTCCTGGCGGCGCTCGATCGACGGCAGCCAGATCGTGTTCCCATCGATCTCGGTGGCAACCAAACAGGCATTCACGTGAAGGCGTACGCGAGGTTATTGAAATTTCTTGAGATGACCGACGAAACCATCATGCTGAGTCATTTCACGCAGCAATTGGCGAAACCGAGCGATGCAATTCTCGAACGTTTTCACGTGGACACGCGATGGATTCGCCCGCTGTCGAATTACATCCCCTACGAGAACATGGCACCGCAATACGAACAAGGTTTTGTCGGGCAATACGACCAGTTCGGGGTATTCTGGGGAAACGATAGCTCGAAAGACTTGCAGGATATCCTCTATTACGATCCGGTCATCCACCCGCTCGAAGACGCGACGACGGTTCAAGACGTGGAGCGCTTCTCCTGGCCTAGCGGCAAGGATGCAACGCCGTTCAAAGATCTCGATGAGTTGGCCAGGCCCCTCCATGAAGAAACATCTTACACGGTATGCTCCACGGCGGTCAGCAACACGTTTGAATGCTGCACCTTCTTGTTCGGATTCACCCGCGCCATGAAGCTCGTTCGATTGATGCCTGAATTGCTCGATGCGGCAATGAAGGAACTTGCCCGCTATTGGATGGATTATATTTCCACGTTTCTTGGAAAAGTTGGTAAATTCATTGATGTCGTGTGTATCAACAGTGATCTTGCAAGCCAAGATGGCCCACTCATCAATCCGGCATTCTATGTAGGACACGTGAAACCGGTTGACCGGAAGATCGTGCAACACTTGAAACGTGTCGCGCCACACGTGAAGATCAACTTTCATAGCTGCGGCTCGGTGCCCGCGTTTATCCCGCATTTTATTGACCTGGGCTTTGACTCCCTCAATCCCGTGCAACTATCCGCGCGGGACATGGAGCCGTGCAGCTTGAAAAGAAGGTATGGAAAATCCATAGCATTTTGGGGTGGCTTGTGCGATTCACAACACACGTTACCGTTCGGCACGCCGATGCAAGTGCACGATGATGTAAGAAAGAACATGAATTGCTTGAAGCCAGGTGGCGGGTACATCGCTGCCAATATCCACAACATCACCGCCGAGGTTCCGCCGGAAAATATCGCCGCGATGTTCGAAGCTGCTTTCAATTTTGGAACATATTAATTCAATTCGTAAAATGATATAGAAACAATTAAAGAACATCACTTTTTATCAGATCATGGTATGAATGGGAAGCACAATTGCACGAGTTCCGTGGCATCTTCAAAAGCCTCAGTGTCCACCAATTGATCGAGACAAGATTCATGTTTTTCAATAAATTTCCTTGCAAAACCCCCCAACCCTTCTCGTAACACTCGTGAAGATTTTGAAGCAATTAACACAAAAGCGATTCTATGTACTTCGTCGTAACTGAGAAGAAGAACCCCTTGATCCAACCGGATTTCTCGGACGTTGCCTTTTTTTATTGATTCATTGATGAATACGCTCATTCCATGGAACATGCCAGAGAATAAATCCTCATCAATCAATTTATCTGTTGATTGACTTGGCCAATCGTGGGAAAATAATGTAAGTCCATTTTCCGTCCCGAAAACGAGTAATCGCTGGACCTTGAACGGGAGCACGTAAAATAATTGCTCGTGTCTTGCGAAGACAGACGCTGCGATTAATGCCCCTGTACCTTCAATGACTCGCTCGATCGATGCGATGCTGTTGTTAGTTAGTTGATCATATATGTCCAAGACAACGAATATTAAAGAAACCAGTAGTTGGCCAATGACGATGAGCATCGCTGGTCGTTTCAAGTCAACGGGAACAAGGCGATAGATACGAATGTAAAAGTACAAACCCGCCAAGCTAGCGAAAACTCCAATGCTCACGACGATCATGTATGGTGGATTTACGAACGTGTTATAGGATTGGGTCAGGGCAAGTGCTGCATCCCCCCCGAGCAAAAACACGAGTATCGTGAACCATATCGGCTCCAAGCTATCCCGAGAAATCGACTCTATAAAAATGAAGAAACAAAAGAACGCAGGTATGAGACTCAAATTTTGCATTTTTAACAGAAATCCCCAGGCATCACTACCGGCCGGGAATAAATCCATGATCGTTTTAAAGATTGCCTCGGACATGAAACCAAGCCATGTTATCGCAAGATATAAGCTGGGACGGTATTTTTTCGTGAGATAATTCTTGAATGGAAAAATGAAGCCAAGGAATGTTAAAACGGCTGCAATCCCGCTAAAGAAAATGTCTAGAGCCGATACCATACTACCCATTTCCTTTTACTTTAAACTATTCCAAATTTAACTTGATACGTCCTATTCCTTAGCCCAAAAAATGGAAGATAGGAGTACATTCTCACGAGGTTAAATTAAGATTTTGTTTGATGCTAAGCTAAATTGCAAATAATGCCACAAACAGCCATTTTTTCAGGTGTTTTCAAGTCGTTTTTTAGCTTTAGCTTAAAACCCAGAAGCTATTTGTCTTTCAAGGCCAAGTTACATATCGACAGGATGGAGTGATAGCCTTGATCGATGCAATCTTGTGGACGATCTTGATAATCTATATCTCGTATTTGTTCTCCGTTGTCTTGTATGTGCTCTCGTTACCTGCTAACAATCCAAAAACTTTTCTAAAACACAAGGAAATCGCATGTCCTGGCCGGAAACGCATCGTGGTTATAGGCGACAGCATCACGCACGGGAACGCAAGCAAGAATTACGTGCAAATGCTAGGGGAACGCCTCCGAAAGAAAGATGGCAAGCTCTTCGATATCATCAATGCTGGCATTAATTCCGATTTCTCATGGAATGTGCTGCAGCGCATCGACGATATCATAGCGTGTGCACCCGATTTCATCACGGTCCTCATCGGGACGAACGATGCAAATGTCACGCTGGGCCCGTTTTCTGCTCCGATAGACATCTGGTCTAAAAAGTTGCCTCAATTCCCGACGGCAGATTGGTTTCGAGCAAACCTTGAGGAAATCCTATCGACGCTCAAGGATTTGACAAATGCCAAGATTGGCGTGTTTTCCTTGCCGACGATCGGCGAAGATCCGACCAGCCCAGAATTTAAAAAAGGACAGGAATATAGTGCCATCATCAAGGATGTTGCCGAGCATGCTGGCATTGACTATCTCCCTCTTTGCGAGGCGATGACGGGCTATCTGAAGGAACACCCGTCAAGTCCCAGGTTCACGTATGCACATGAATTCATCGCCCTTGTGTTGCAATTCGTGCTGCACTATCATGGTGCAAGTTATGCCTGGTTATCGAAGCGCGTGTCAGGCTTCCAGTTGCACGCCGATTTTCTCCATCTCAACGAGCAAGGCGCCGCGATGATCGTCGACTTGATCGAGAAGTTCGTGCTCGGCGACAAGGAAATCGAGGCACCACACAAGCCGCGCAAGCTCAAGACAAAGGGGTTTCTGGTGCGGAGCATCAAGGAAGATCTCGTGATGACCAGCTCGACTGTGCTGATACCAAAACGCATCAACAACGATGGCTTGCGAACCGCGTTCTTGCTTGGTCTCGTCTCGATGGACGGGTACAAGTTATTGTGCCATCTTGACGAGGAAATGACCTATAAAATGCTCGTTGAAAAACTCGGGTGGACCGAGGATAAAGCAAACGACGTGATCCAGCACCTCTTGAATGAAGGTTTGGTAGATATCGCGTGAAATGATTATCGCAATTTCCGCGATTTTTTTCTACTTAATCGATGATAAACACGTCATGCGCGATGGTCAAGCGATGCAGCGAGTAGGTGCAATGAACGAGGCCATCCGGGGTTTCGACGAGGCAAGGATATGACAATTCGCCGAGCTCGTCTCGCAGGTCAAACATCCGTTGCCATGTCTTTCCATCGTCAACGCTTCGGGCGATTGAGATCGGGCAACGATTGTGGTGCGATGGATTATAGGCAAGCAACAAGTCCCCTTTTTTCCGCCGGATCATGCAAATGTTACTTTCCGGATTAGGTAGTACCATGTTTTCGGGTGACGTCCACGTGCGACCGTTGTCGGACGACCGCATTTCAACGATCCAGCCCGTGCATGACCGGTTCAAGCAATATAGCGACCCGTCTCCGAGTTGAACCACAGTCGGTTGAATGATGCCACCGCGTTGTTCGCCCGGTAACTTGTTCACGGAATATAGATTGCTGAACTCCCACGTTTGTCCCTCATCGTGACTGAAGGCGAATCTCGTGCTCCACTCGCAGTCGAATTCGGGAAGATAAGTGGACTCGTCGTTGATCGGGAAGAGCCACGTGCCATCGTCGAGGACGAGGAGGGCATTTCGAACCCATAGTCCTGGCCGGTCGCTCCAGATGGTCGGCTCGCTCCATGTCTCTCCATCATCATCCGAATATTGATAAAAAATATCCCGGCGATTAGGATCTTCGCCGTCTGGAACGATGGATCCCTTCGTGTAAAATGCGGCGAACCAGAGATGGAATCGACCGTGTTTATCAATAAACGGAACGGCGTTTCCGCATGCACGTTCCGGAACGCATGCGATGACACGAGGATCCGAGTAGGTGAATAGATCATTATTACGAGGTTCGAATGGGTCACCGGTCTCGATGGCCGGGCATTGCAAGACTGCAGCGACGTTGTAAAAAATGCGGCAATACATCACGCGCGTGTCGATGTTACCTTCCCCTGATCCGCCGAACCACACCACGTGCAATACTTGAATGCCGTCCGTGCATGCACCGGCAATGAATTGGCTTGCGTGAGCCGATGGACGATCAGGCAAAGACCCGATCGGGTAAAGGCATTCCTGCATGAGCCACGAAGGCGGCACGGGCGTGAATTCCGACCCGTCTCCAAGTCCTGAATTCCATTCTTCAACCATAAATGCTTCTTCATGCAGCAATTTATGAACGTTCTTCCTTCTCACGCACACGATGAATGCGATTGATGTGATTGGATCGCGAAAAAATCGCGTGATTCTCTACAGCTTCCAAGATCCCTTGTCGATGAATTGCGGCAATCATCAAGGAAAGATTTTAAAAGCTAAGAGAGAATCTTTTTCGAGCAATGTGCTTAATTGGTGATGGCGGGAAAGATGACGGTAAACTGGGCAGCATTTCTTGATTCGGATTTGAACCAATTAATATGGAATTTCATGGAAATCGGGATTTTTTTCATTCTCTTGGTTTTTGGTATCCTTTTTTTGTGGTTATATTTGAAGAAGCGGAAAGAAACACCAGTCATGGCTAATTTCAATCTCGGTTACGGTTTTTTTTTCTTGGTTCAATGCGTAAATCAATTATTTTACATGTTCCTGGTCATTTCAAATGGTTCCTTACTCTTCACCCCGGAAATGCATGACTATCTCGTTCAAAGTGCCTTGATCTTCATCGTTGGCATGAGCAAGCCGTTGATCAAGCTCGCGTTCCAGATCTTTTACATGTTCATATTTTTCCAGATATCATTTTTATTCGTCCTCTTTCCAACAGAGAAATACTTGAGAAATAGCAAGAAGTACCCTGTTTCCATCTTGCTCGGGCTTTCCATCGTCTTCGGAACTTTCCTACTCGTGGTAGCACATTTCGTCCCTTCGGATTACACGCTCATCCCTGGTAGCTTGATGATCTTGCTCGGGATCTTGGATCCGGTCATGGTGGCCGAGATCTTGCTTGCTTTCCTGCTCGGGATGATAATGGCCGTGATCTACTATATCATCATCGGTGCAAAAACTACAGGTGAACTCAGGCGAAAATCATTTCTCACGGCGTTTGGATTCATTATCTGGTTTCTTTCCGTCGTTATCGGCAACTTGCTGAAACCGAGCATGCACGGCATCTCGATTCTCATTGGCCCAGTGATGTTTTATGCCGGGACAATAATATTGATGTACTCATTTTTGCGGAAAGAATGAGTACTCCAATTTACATCATGATTAGAGTTCCCGAGCCATTTCCTCGACTACTTCGAGCATCTTGTAACCGGTCTCCGCGGATCCAGCGAGGGACGCCTCGTAACCTTTCCCATTGTAATAGGAACCACGACTGGTAATGTATCCGATAGAACCATCGGTTAATTCCAGCACGACGGGTACTAGATCGGGATCGCGATCCCGGATTATTTTTTTCATTTCGACCCCGAACTCGCCAAATGGCTCACCAGGGACGCCGATGATGACCATGTTGTTTATCTTGATCATCGTGATGCGAATTTCCAGCTGCAATGTACCATCAAGCTCCACAACGCCGATGAAGGACAAGTTGAATTGCCGGTAAAATTCGATCTTGGCAGGATCCGTGACTTCAACATGGATCGTCTTGCTCTTGACTGATATCGAGCACGGTTCGCCGCTAGTAACAAGGAATTTCAAGTTTTCCTCGCGGAGAACATCGGTCACGTCCGCAGCGACCCTTTGCCCGATCTCCTCGCAATCTCGAATCTCCCGGACCTCTTGGTTAAAGATGCAATTGTACGGGTTGGTATTTCCCGCCGTCCCCTGGCCAAACATGATGGAAGCCTGCCATCCCAGCTTGAATTCGGCCTTGAGCAATTCAGCCGTGAAGTAGGGCCAATCCGCGGAGATGAGATAATTCTCCTCCCCCATGCCGACGCAATGGTTAGCCAGGTTGTAAAAAATCGCACGGATGTTTGATCCTTCCAACGTGCTCCCTGCCTCTAGAATCGCCGCGACCATTAACTCGCGGTCAACGATGCTTGCAGCGTCATCACCATATCGCCGGTTGTGACCCGTATCCGTCGTGCCCACATTATACACGATCGTCGCTGGTTTCAAGTCTTGCATCGCCCCGAGGACGCTGGATGCGATGACTCGTTGCAAGTACGACAGCGCGTTGGAAACATACCAGCCCTGGTCAGGATCGTTCTTTTTCTTGATAGGCTTGTAATAAAAATCCAGCCCACCCTCGATGCGCTGTGACGAGTGCGTGTGGATGGCAGATATGATGATATTTTCCTTTTTCACCACGCCTCGAGTGATTTCCTCGATTATAGCCTTGATGCCATCCGTGAACTCGTAATGTGCCCAAAGCAAATCGCAAATGATGATAGCAACATTCATGCTGCTCGTCTCGGTGTCCTGGAATAACACGCAACGTGCTCGCAAATCATCATGGATGCCGAGCGCGTTGAACTTCCTGTTCTCGTACCCTCCAAGTGGTGTACCGATCGGAGGCGTGATGGTGGTTTGGCCGAAACCGACTTCAAGCATGTTTGTCGCTACCTTCTCATTCAGTTCCAATTTAAGCATTCGTCTAATTTCATGGAGAACGAACACTTAATCGAGCTCGGCATCGTTAAGATATGAATCAAGCGAAAATTAGTAGTGGTGGTCGAAAACAAGATTTTTAAAAAAGAATGATCAATACTCGAGCAAATCCCTGATTTGATCCATCACGTGATGCATGATTTCTTTCAGTTCATCGTGTGAAGGTTCTGTGCCAAAATATTGCTCGTGCATGTGAATGGGTTTGCCGATTTTCGCGACCAGTCGAGCATTCATGTTTGGTAGTTTCGCCCCTTTTGGAAAGATCTTGTCGGGACCTGTCAAGCCAACGGGAATGATTGGCACCTGCGCCTCGATCGCCATTTTTGCCGCGCCCGTCTTTGGCTCTAGAAAGTTTAATCCACCACCATTCAGCGTGCCTTCGGGATACATGCCGACGAGCTCGCCCTTCTTGAGAAATTCGAGGGCAGTACTAAACGCTACCTCGTCGTGCTCGCCACGATGGACTGGGAAAGCATAGATCCAACGGATGTACGCATTGACTAGCGGCATCTCGAACAGCTCCACTTTCGCCATGATATGCAAGATGCGTCGTGAATAATGCGTGATTGCAACACCATAGAGTAACGGATCAAACATGCTTTGGTGATTTACGCAGAAAACGGCCGGTCCTTCGGCAGGCACGTTTTCGGAGCCGTAGATTTCATAATTGAAAAGGGATTTCCCAACACCCCACCAAAACGCGTCTTGATTGAGATAATGAGGGTATTGTATCTGTTTCGTCAATCCAGCCGACTCGACGGACTTTAACAAGCCATCGAACATCGAATCGATCGGCTTGAGAATGTTCTTTGAGATGAATTTCATGACGGGATTGGATTTTTCTTTCTCTTTCGGCGCCTCAGTATTCGGAATTACATTCAGCAAGTCTTGATCTTCCATTTTTACACCCGATCATAATGTCGTATCTTGCAATAAAGTTCTTCAATTGAAATAACGAAAACACTATTAAAGAATGGCGAAATATCCCAGACAATTATTATCGAATGCCAAGAAAATTAATAAGAGAACATTTAATCCACGAAAAAATTAGGAAAAGTAACATGACACGAACCACGAAATTATTGCATGACGACTGGACGTTCCACCTTGGCGACATTCCGGGCGCGCAAGAGCCAGACTTCAAGGATGACGAATGGGAAATCGTGAATTTACCGCATGATTGGTCCATCAAGGGAAAGTTCACGAAGGAAAGCTTGGAATTCTATGACAGGCTCCAGAACATCGGGGATCGCATCGGGTATCTACCGCAAGGCATAGGCTGGTATCGGAACAGCTTCCACGTCCCGAAGGAGAACCAGGACAAAATCACGCACGTCCAATTCGATGGCGTGTATAAAAACGCCGACGTGTGGCTCAACGGCCAGCATCTCGGGTTTCACCCCTACGGGTACACGTCGTTTTATTACGACTTGACCCCGTACTTGAATTACGGCGGATCGAACATCATCGCCGTGCGCGTGAACAATTACGGCATTAGCAGCCGGTGGTATGCAGGCTCGGGCATTTATCGCAAGGTCTCGATTACCACCATGGATCGCATCCACGTTGCGCATTGGGGCACCTACATAACGACGCCTTCTATTTCGGACGACGAGGCCAACGTGCGCGTGCGCACTTGGGTAGTCAACGAAACGGGCGAGGAGGCCCAGGGAGACATCATGATCGAGATCGAGGATCAAGGCAACGTAGTTGCGACATGGGCGGAATCCCGTCTCTTGCCGGCCGGCGAAACGGAAATAGACCAGGTGCTCGCCATGAATGCACCGGTGCTCTGGTCCACCGAAGATCCGCATCTCTACACCGTAAAAATCACGATCACGTCATGTGGTAGCGAACTCGAAACACATCAAACGATCTTCGGCATCCGGTCATTCAAGTTTGACCCGGATAATGGCTTCTCGTTAAACGGGAAAGAGATGAAGATCAAGGGCGTGTGCCTGCACCACGACAATGGCTGCATTGGTGCCGTTGAACACGAGCGGGCGATCTCCCGGAAGTTACGCATCCTTCGAGAAATGGGATGCAACGCGATTCGAACCAGCCACAATCCACCCAGCGTCGAATTCCTGGACGCATGCGACAGGGAAGGATTCCTGGTCATGGCCGAGGCATTTGACGAGTGGACATTGCCCAAGACACCATATGGGTACTGGCTGCACTTTAACGAGCTCGACGAGCACGGCATGCCATGGCACGAGCGGGACGTGCGCGATTTCGTCCAACGTGACCGGAACCATCCAAGCATCATCCTCTGGTCGGTTGGTAACGAGGTGCACGAGCAAACCGATGCAAAATACACGCCGATCTGCCAACGCCTCGTGGACATCTATCACGAGGAAGATACGACGCGGCCAGTCACGAGCGGGTCGAATAATCCCGGAACAGCAAACGAAACAGGCTATTCCCAGGCACTCGATGTCGTTGGGTACAACTATTATGGCGATCGTGTCACCAAGTTCGGCGATGACAAGTTGCGAGTTCAATACGATGTGGAACACGAGAAATATCCTGAACGATGCATGATCGGAAGCGAGAACGTGAGCAATTGGATGACCCGGGGCGTGTACAAGTGGCCGTACGGCTTCGGCGCGCAGATGTGGAAGCAAGACGAGAGCAACACGTGCTCGAATTATGATCTCACGTCAGAAATTCCCCTGCTTATCCTGAAGACGCGCCCGTATGTCTCGGGCATGTTCACGTGGGAGGGGTTTGATTACATCGGCGAACCGACGCCGTATCCATGGCCGGGTCGCAGCTCAAACTATGGCATCATAGATCTTGCCGGATTTCCAAAAGACACGTTCTATCTCTATAAGGCGATGTGGACCGACACGCCCATGGTGCACCTATTCCCGCATTGGAACTGGCACGAGGGCATGACCGTCCCGATCTGGATTTACACTAATTGCGAGGCCGCCGAGCTCGTGCTCAATGGCCGTTCGCTCGGCACGAAAAAATTTGCCGATCTTGAAGATCCTTTCTTGCACCTGGAATGGGAAGTGCCTTACGAACCAGGTGAACTCACGGCGATTGCCAAGAATGGTGACGACGTCATGGCAACCAAGACCATCAAGACCACCAAAGCGCCGTACCAGATCAAGCTAGAAGCAGATTGGACCGAGATCGCCGCGGATGGCGTTGACATTGCATATATCACGGCCAGCATCCTCGACATCGATGGCAACGTCGTCCCAACCGCGGATAATCTCGTCATATTCACGGTCAAGGGACCGGGACAAGTGATTGGCGTTGATAATGGAAACAACGCGAGCCACGAGCCATTCTACGAGGACCAAATACACGCCTTCAACGGCTTGAGCTTGGCCGTTGTGCAATCGACCGGCAAGAAAGCTGACGAGATATCGATCGTCGCCGGGTCGCCAGGACTTAAACCCGCGACGATAACGCTCGTTGCTACGAATTAACCTTCGTTTTTTTCAGATTTTATAAATAAAGGCAAACGTGCTTGTAAACCAAGCACGTTCAAGCAGGAGCCTCCAAGCGGAGCTAGAAGGCCCATTCAATCAT
>Ga0209039_10002284_pt1 | contig 16541 bp, 15 predicted proteins | sample BogFormECP12_OM1_FD_188238 | JGI IMG/M metagenome (GOLD analysis project Ga0209039, IMG submission 188238) | Bog forest soil microbial communities from Calvert Island, British Columbia, Canada - ECP12_OM1 (SPAdes) (version 2) | ecosystem: Environmental > Aquatic > Freshwater > Wetlands > Bog ... | reverse complement strand
TTCGGCGACCCAGGAAGAAATAAGTCCCCCTGCCTTTCTTGGGGCTAATCTTACCTGCTTACATGATTCTTATACAGGAATTAATGGTAAGAGGAAGAAGTTTTCTGCTTGAAGAGTATCGAGAACACTTACTAGCATCAATTGCCTGAACAAGTCCCCATCCAACATTTCCGCATGAAAGAATAAGTACTGTAGTTGCAGGGCATGGACAGGAGTATTATTGATAATAGATAACCATCAATATACATGAGGAGGCCGCATGAAAGCCGTAGCCGTAAATGGAAGCCCGCGTAAAGGGGGAAATACCGAGATCCTGCTAAGAAAGGTACTCGAACCGTTGTCGAGCGCAGGTTGGGACACTGAATTCATTCAGCTCGGCGGAAAGAAGATCAGAGGGTGTACAGCATGTTACCGGTGTTTCAGCACGAAAGACGCCCGGTGCAGCGTAAAGGTGGACGTTTTCAACGAGTGCTTCGAGAAGATGCTCGCCGCCCAGGCAATAATCCTCGGAACCCCTACCTACTTCACCGACGTCAGCGCCGAGATGAAAGGGCTCCTCGACCGCGCAGGCTTGGTGAGCGTAGCCAATGGTGGACTGCTCAGGGTAAAGATCGGGGCGGCAGTGGTCGCGGTGCGGCGCGGTGGCGGTACACACGCCTTCGACACGATCAACCATATGTTCCTTATGTCCGGTGCCATTATACCCGGTTCGACCTACTGGAATCTCGGATTCGGCCTGGAGAAAGGCGAGGTCGCGGGCGATGACGAGGGCTTGCGGAACATGGAAGATCTGGGCAGAACCATCGGCTGGCTGGGGAAGGCAATGAGCCCCCATATGGACAGTTATCCGAAAGCTGTCACAGTCGAGGGAAAAACGAAATGAGCGTGAGGGGCAATTTCGACGCATAGGCTGAAGACCACGTGGATTTCAGAACCAAAAGGATTGTGTATTGCCGCTTGTAATGTGGATCTTCTTCTATGAAGGGCTGATGCTCTGTTCCAGGAAGCAACATTTCACCGTGAAGAACTTTTTGCCAGACTGCGGGCAACTTTCCTCAAGCAGAGAAACCCCAAACCCCGCATGTTTGTCCCGGTAATGAACAGGGGCAGACGCTTACTTGCCGTGAAGAATATCCATCCACCGTATCGCTTCCCCTTCGCTGACCTTGCCCAAATAGACCTGTGTGGTTTTCAGATCCTGATGGCGCAGGATCACCTTGGAGACGATTTCGAGTGGTATTCCATTCCGGCTGGCGTACGTTGCGGAGTACCTCCGGAGGTCGTGGGGAGATATCACGGTATGCACTTTCGCCCCGAGCCTTCTTATCAAAGAGCGCGCAGCCGAGTAGCCGATCGGGAAAAGGCGTTCATCCGACTGCAGGCCTTTAGCCTTCACATACTCGGCGAGCCTGTTCGCGATCTGTTCCGGCATGAAGGCGATCTCTGCTTCCTTTCCTGACTTCGGCTCCTGGATCGTGAGCCTCCTTTCCGATACATCTCCTACCCTGAGACGCAACAACTCTCCGATCCTCAACCCGCAGCGGGCCTGGAGTTCAACGATGAGTCTGTCCCGTGCGGAAGTCGTGCTATAGACCATCTCATCCACTGCCTCCCGGTCAAGGATCTTTCTCGGCACCTGCCGGGGCACTGTTCGATCCGTTTTCGACCGCCACAGCATTTTGTTTCGCTTTTACTTTGGACTTGCCTTTCTGTGAGCGGAGCGCATTAAGCTCGTCTTCAAGCCGTGCAAGCTCGGCGGCGCTCTGCTCGTACTGGGTGGAGAGCGTAGTGTTTTCTTCTCCGAGACGCTGTTTTTCGTCCTCCAGCTTCTTGATCTTTTCCTGGAGAAGATCGATTCGACTCTGGAAGTCCCTGATATCGCCGGCGACTGACATTAATCGTGCCTGTGAATCGATCCACAAACTCGAAGCCAGAACGGCAAGGACGGCGAGTACCCCTATCAGTACTACCGATAGTCTGGGTGCTCGTATACGTTTAGGCTTCTCAGGAACACGAGCCACGGGCTGGACTTCTTTCATCGTTTCCCTGGCCTCCATCTCCTTACCAGAGACCTTGATCCTCTCCCAATCTTTTGTATAAATCGTGGGTCCGGGCATGCTGTCCCCCTCTGTGCCTGAAACCGTGTGTGCAATTTCTGTACCTTTTATGTATGCGCCGTTTTCAGATGGTGCTCTTACTTAAAAGGCAACTGCTCTAGCAGAGAACAATCAGAATGGGAATAACGGATTTAATGTCCTTACAGGGTAATAGGTGACAGATAAAGATGGCGGTGCTATACTTCAAGCCGTCAAACAGGATAGGGATAGGCCCTTGTTGACGAAGGTATTCGGCTATATCTTCCTCTCGGGGCAACGAGATCGGCGAGACAGGATATTATGCTATCCTTTTCGCTGTGGCCGAAGGTTGTCTCCTAAAGAGCTGGAAGAGCAAAAGAGACAACGTCGACACTTCCTCCTCTCGCAGACCTTGCGACCATAGACCTTTTCTCATTGTCTTGAGCATACTTCCCGGTCTCTTACGGGAGTTCCTTATTTGTCCTGGAACGGTTGTAGGGGCAAGGGACCATATGTTATTTTTTTGCGGATTTCACCTACAAATAGAGCATGAGGTCAGATTCGAGAAAGTGAGCATTACCGACTATAAGCGCGAGAGAAGAGAGGTGCCAATGACTCTCTTGTTCGGCAGAAGATGGAGGCGCGCCACCATCCCGTTTGCGCCCGCTATGCTTCCCGATGTGATAATGCAAGAATGAGTCTTGGACCTTCGTGCCCAGTGCCCGCTGTATCGTTTGTGCTGCTTCACCTTTTAAACGTCGCGTCGGGTTCTCAACCAGGGCTATTTCATATTTTATCTATGGCCAGCACCGGGCGTCAGCGGGAGCAGGGCCACATCTACCGACCGAGCTGCACAAGCGCGTGGCGCAGCGGGCCACTGGAGACCTTGAGTAGCCCCTGGTACGGGCGGTCCATTTCCTGGATCAGATAGAGTGAACTCGCGACCGACAGAGCACAGATGAGTAGGACCATAATAACCGTTGCGTTGCGGGGGGAGAGCATGCCGAAACAGAAGAAGATGATGGCGAGCCAGCATACGAGCATCACGAGGAACGGCTTGGGCAGCGAACTTTCTCCCCGCTGCTCGATGAGGAGCCACCGCGCTGCCGCCACGTCGGCGCTCACCTGCAGGGCTCGTGATTGAAGCCAGCGCTGGGCATCGCTCTGCGGGGAGAGTTGCAGGAGCTTGTTCTGGACAGTTTCAAGCCCGGCGGCCGGCCCAAGGGCCCGAGCTTCCGTTTGCCCCGTCTTCTCTTCCGGCCAGACCAGATCAAGAGCGGAGGTGACGCTGCGGCGCAGCACGTCCCGGGCTTCTTTTGTCTCAGGTCCGTACTCGGCCATGGTACGGTCGAGCAAGATGATCTTCGAGCCAGTCTGTTTCAGTTCGCTGCTCGCCGTGTCAAACGTACCCTTCGCCGAGGCAATCAGCAAGCCAAGGACAAGAGCAGACAGTGTTGCGATCATACCGGTCCCCAGCTTCAGGGCATCCTTTGACTCAGCGCTCACATGATGGTCTGGTAGCACCGGGCGAAGGAGCACGCCGAGCAGCGTGCCGCCGAATATGCAGGCAAAAGCCACGAACGATAACGCGAGTGGGATAACCATTCACCTTCCTTTTTGATTGTTGTACACGATGTGGGTCCTGGCAGCCGACGCTCGAAGACACGCCGCGCACCACACCGTCAGGGCCGCATGAAGTACCACTGCAGGCCACAGCACGACACCGGACATTCGCATCGATCCCGCATACGCGAGCACAACGCACGCCCCGATATTGTAAACGAGCGTTCCCCACAGCAGCGCGCGCTGCGAACGACTGCCGCGATCGTCGCGCGCGAGCCAGCATGCGACCCCAATGGCGAGCAGACCTGCGCCACCGACCCGGCCCACAATGAGCGCCTCCGGTGAAGGCTCTCCGACAGCGAGCAAGAGCCAAATTACCAGGGTAGGAAGACACAGCAGAGACAGGCCGGCCCCAACCTCAATGAGAGCGGTCGTGATGAATAGGTTCCGTTGTGAAAGCATACCACCTCCTCAATTACCGGCCTTAAACCCGCCTACCTACTCCACACCCCCTTCATTCGGATCATTGTGAAGATTTGCAGAAGAAAAGAAACAGAACTGCGGGGTCCTATCTGCCCCGCAGTTCTTTCCAAATACGTGTTTTTTGCGCCTTCACATGGGTACCACTTTGCGTCACCGCTGCCACGCAAAGAAGCGCTTCCCGTCCCGAAGTGAGATGGATCTTGCAACATCAGTACGCCCGCACCTTGCCCATGCGCGGTGGCTGCACCGGCGCAGCCACGCCGTAGATCACGGTGATGCCCGAGCCACCACCCCAGGTAGAGGTGGGTCGGGACGGATTCTCGCCGGCGGCCGCTTCGAGACTGTTCCAGTTGTTCGCGGCCCAGACGTTGCCGGCGGGGTCGATGGACGCGTCGGTCACCATCTGGATGCTGCCGGCTTTAAACACGTGGATGACATCCCCGGCCTTCGTGCCGGCGGGATGACCCTTGGTGTTGTCCCCGGCCAAGAGCGTCACGGAACGGCTCCACATATTGCCGACCCACACATCATCGTTGCCGTCCACGTTCAAGCCCCACGGGATATTGATCGCCTCGCCCGTGAAGCCCATGGGCGCGGGCTGGGTGCCGTCCGGGCGGATCATGTTGACGGCACCGGTGGGGCGCGGCGGTGGCCCGCTGACATACTTGAACATCGAAGCAGTAATGAGCTTGAACTGCTCCATGATGGAGATGCCATCGGGAAGTACCGGCTGCGGGGTTTTCAGGTCCATGTTGCTCGCAACCCAGACATTTTCCTTCGAGTCCAAGGCAAGGGCACGGACACCGATCCCGGCCCGGAAGCTCTCCACCTTGGTGGGATCATTGGCCGGGAACCGGACGACCGTGTCCGACGAGGAGTTGGCGACCCAGACACGATTCTGGGAGTCGATGACAATGTCGAAGGGCGATTTCAGACCCGCGACTTTGACGATGCGGCCGTCCTTGATCCGTCCGCCGGGGAAGAACAGCAACTGATTGTCGGAGCCATCGGCAATCCAGACATCACCGGTCGCGGACACCCCGATGCCCATCAGGCCGAGGAACTTTTCCTTGAACGGGAAATCGCTTTCGCTCGCGGCGGGCTTGCCGTTGAGATCCATCACGAGGATTTTCCCGTTGAAGCTGGTGATCCAGAGCCGGTCTTTCGTGACGGCGGTACCCCAGCCGACGCCGTCAATGCCCATGCCGGTGAAGCCGGTGATCGGTGGCGAGAGCGCGGTTCCGTTGGGAGCGAACTTACTCACACCGCCACCGGTGCTCTTGTTGACGCCGGACTGCGAGCCGGGTAGCCAGTTCTGCCCGCTCCAAAGGTTGCCCTCCGCATCAAACATAAACCGGCCGGCGGCGTAATTGCCGCCGCCCGAGAAACAGAGCGAGAGGGCGAAATCGTCCGGGACCCAAACCAGATACGGCACGAAGGGCGCACTGCGCCGCGCATCGGGCGCCGGCAGCGGATAAGCTTCGTCGAACAACGCGTAGAGTTCCTTCGGCGCGGCCCACGGCGCACGGGCGATGCCGGCCATCGCTTCGAGCGTATTCTTCGGCGTCACGCCGCTGGGAGGTGTCGCGGCCTTGAAGAAACGCGTGCGCCAGTCGTCAGTGGCCACGGTGGCGTAAGCGCTGATGAGCGAGCCAAGCGTGTCCAAGGTGGCCATCGTCGTGGTCATTGAGCTGTTGAGCGGATCAAGGAGAACCTTGCCCCATTTGCCGGTCACGGGATCAACCAGGTTCGGCACGTTCCCGGCGGCGATCCGCAGTCCGAGCGGATTGCCGGAGATCGCTTCCCCGTTGATGAAGCGCGCAGCGGTGAACGTCGAAGCCACAGTGGTGAGTTCGTTGACCGTGACTTTGGCGGGCGGCTTGCTGCCCAGTACCGTCATGAGCGCGATGGCAGGGTTGTTTCCACCAGCCTTGTTGGCAGCAGGCGTGCCTCCTTTGACGACCAGATAGAGGATGGCGTCCTTGCCACGGGCACCTTTGTCGCGTATCTCAAACCGGCCATCACTGGTGGTCTTAGTCTGGGCCAGTTGCTTGGGTACACCCGCACTCGCGGCCCATAGCGTCACCGTCGAGTTGGCGATTGGGGCGCCTGCCGCGAGGACCTGACCCTTGAGGGTGTCAGCAGCGGAAGCCAGTCCGGCAGCTAAAGCCAGCACAGCAACCAGGGCAAACAAAATAGAAATAGTGCTCGTTGCGCGTCTCATTTTCTCCCTCCTTAGTAAAATTCGAATCATATTCTATTGTATTTATATGTATTCAATTCCATTGCGTCCGGATTTATCCCCAGGTCGGGTCGGTCTTCGCCGTAGCTCTTGTCTTTAAGAACAGTGCACCTAATCTCCCCTCACCAAGCACGCGTCCTATTTCAGTGAAGGCAAAAAAAGGCACGAAAGCGAAAAGCACCACCAGGCTCCGGGCGAGGATTTCATCCCTGCCTGCGCTGATGATTTCCTGGAAGACACCCGCTAGGTCTTTTCCATGAATAAATCCTCCGATGAAATGCTCAAGAACATCAAAAGCCAAGGTAAAGAGGCTGAATACAACCACCTTGTACAGCGTGGGATAGATCAACGGCCGGTCATCAACAATCCTGGCAAATCGCACATACCGACCCAGTATGATGACTTTTGCCAGGACAAGTGCCTTGACCAGTGCAAAGCCGTAATGGAAGTAGCTGACGCCCAACTCATCCGACACGAGCTTCCGGTACGTGGTAAAAGAGCAGAAGAACAGGGCAAGATACAGGAAAATCAGCAGCATGTCCCTCGTTTCGTGGATGATCTTTTTCTTTATACCGGCTTTATGCTCATCAGCGCCATTCATAACCTGCACTCCTTTCTCCCTGTTTGGTTGATCGCTTCCCTTGGTGTTCTCGGATATCCGCTGGCTTCTGGTATGCTGAAAATGAGGTTGTGATGGTTCGGGCCGGAACCTAGTGGCCAACCCGAACCACCACGCAAACAGCTTTTTCAATCAGGCAGCTAGTCGGACGCGTGACCCGACGACTGCACCTGCTTTAGGATGCCATCCAGGTTCCAGGTCTCCGGCGCCTGCATTGGCGGGTACGTCTTGAACGACATGAGATGCTCATACCACAGTTGCTGGCCGATCGGCAGTATGTTCCAGTCGTAGAGGTAGGCGGTCACCGGTCCAGCCAGTGCACCGCCAATGCCGTTGACGGTCTTCTCATTCCCCGCGACAGCCTGCTCGAAGGGATCGCGCTTGATGTTCTGCACCAGGGTCATGTGATACGTGATGAGTGGCATGATCCAGCCGGCCGCCCCCGAATCCGTCATGGAGTAGTACATCTTCCAGTTTTTGTAGCGCACTGCGGACGGCGTCGCACCCGAGTAGTAAAAGAAGACATCACGCGCCGACTTGTCCGACGTGCCTTCAAGATAGGCGCGCTGGTCGAAGCCATCCAGCGTCGTCTTGACGATGCCCGGATACTGCCCGGCCTCGATCTGCTTCTTCAGCCCGTCTCCCTTGGGACCACCCGCGATGTCCACCAGCGTCGGCATCCAGTCGAGAGCGGCGAAGAGCTGGTTCTTGACCGTGCCCGGCTTGATATGACCCGGCCAGCGGACGACCAACGGACAGCGGTAGCCGCCTTCCCAAGCCGAGCCCTTCTGACCTTTGAAGGGGGTGACGCCGCCATCAGGGAAAGTAACCTGCTCGGCGCCGTTATCGGTGGTGAAGACAACGACGGTGTTATCCAGTTGGCCCATCTGTTCCAGCTTGGCGAGTACCAATCCGATGTTGTCGTCCATCTGCTTCATGCCGGCTTCGTTGACGCCCCAGTCTTTGCCGCCCGTCGTACCCACCATCGCCATGTACTTGTCCGACAGCACAGTCGTGACGTGCATGCGTGCCGGGTTGTACCAGACGAAGAAGGGCTTGTTGGTCTTCTTGGGGTCGTTGCGATCGAGGAAATCAATGACCTTAGCCGAGGTCTCCTCATCCACCGTCTTCGACCGCTCCAGCGTCAGCGGGCCCTCGTCCTTGCACATCATGTTCTTCTGCGTCCCGTCCGAGGACGTGCACCAGATGATCGGACGCGGAGGCGTCAGACAGGTCGTGGTCCTGGGGTCCACGGCGCCGGGAACTTCGGGAAGCCCGGGGATCGGCGTATTCTTACACGGTGGCGCGATGGCCTGCACGGTCGTGCTCGAGTTGATGTCGGGGAAGCTCACCTGCTGCATCGCGTCGAGGTGGTAGAGCCAGCCCCAATACTCCTGGAAGCCGTGCGCCGTCGGCAGCGCCTCGGCGTGGTCGCCCAGGTGGTTCTTGCCGAACTCGCCGGTAGTGTAGCCGAGATCGAGCAGGAATTTGGCGAGTGCCGGGGTGCCGGGCCGCAGCCAGGACGGGCTGCCTGGGAGCTGCGGCGGGATCATCCCGGTGCGCAACGGATACATGCCGGTGAAGAATGCGTTGCGCCCGGAGGTGCAGCTCTGCATCGCGACATAGTCCATGAACTTGGCACCCTCATACCCGATACGGTCGATATTGGGTGTTTCCCCGACCATCAGGCCTTGATGGTAGATGCCCGGCTGCATCCAACCGATGTCATCGCCCATGATGAACATGATGTTCGGTTTCTGCTGGGCCGATACCGGACCGGTAGCCAGCGCCAGCACAGTCACTATTGCGAGTGTAATAAAAAACATTCTACCAAGGTACTGCATTTTTGCCTCCTTTTCGTTGTTGTCCCTTTCATCTGCAGGTAACCTTACCTTCAATCTTTCTCCGCCCTCACGTGTTGCCTTACTATATTGTCTCGCACCTCCTTTCGTTCGGATGGCTTGCTAATGCTTTGCGAACCGAATTCGTCGTCATCACGTAAACCATGGGTTGTCTCTTGACCATTGCTACAACCACTCATTATCCGGCTAGCCGGGTTCACTTCACCTTTTTGATGACCGGCGGCTTCCAGGTGCCGTCGAGGATGGCCTGGTCGGGCCAATAGGCGCGAAGCCAAATGGAAAACTTCCCAACAGGCGCTGGCAGCCAGTTGGATTCTTTCTCTTTGCCCGGCGACGTATTGCCAAGATAGATGGTGAGCGAGCCGTCGGGGTCGTACTTCAGCGACTTGTTCTTTGTGCCGAGCGCGAAGCGCTTCATTGCGTTCGGGTAGAAAACGTGTGCGGGGTTGTACATCGTCAACGACCAGAAGCCCTTCACCGGTGGAAGCTGCCCTTTCGGGAAGGTAACGACATACGACGACTTGCCCACAAGCTGCTGCAACTGCGAGTCGTTGTCGGTGTAGAAATACATCGTCTCGTTGCGCTTGTTGTCGTAAGGATCGGCCTTCACCGCACCGGTGCGGTGGATGTAGTCTGTGCCGAACGCGCCGTTGTTCGCCGGTGATGTCCAGCCGTTACCCGCGGGCTGACCGTTGTAGCGCCACTGCATCATCGGGGCGATCAACTCTTTGTCCGCCGCAAAGGCAGTTTCCCGTAGCGTCTTCATGACCGCTGGGTCCTTCGCGGCAGCGTCGAGCACGCTGCCGATCCACTTGTAGAGCGCCTCTTCTCCGGGCATCGGCGGCACTTGCTGCATGACGGTCGGTAGTCGGTCGAAGAACGTCACCGGGTCAACCCAGGGCGGTTGGGTGGACGAATACTTGGCGGGTTTTCCTTTCTTGTTGACTACCGGAAGCTTGCTCCAGTCCTTCGTCTTCATCTTTCCGTCGAACTGGCTCAATGGATAGAGCAGGATCTGGTTCAGTGCGGGCTGGATGGCCGCGTGATCCTCGGGGGTGTCATTCAAGAAGATGCGCGGCATGGTGACGGCGTAGTTGGTGGTCGAGCGCACGACGCCGGCGATGCCTGCAGGGGCGTCCCCTTTCCAGTTCGGCCCCACGATCATGTAGAAACCGGGCTTGGTGCCGTATTGCAGGCCGAGCTCGCTGATCTGGTTGGTACGAGCGTCGTAGACCGGAAGGGTCCAGAAGCGGTCACCGAAGTCGGGCACTTGAATAACGACAGGCTCCTTCTCAAGAGACATGTAACCCAATCCGTACACCACGTCCTGGTTCGGGTCTGCGATGTACGTCTCGGCGGGATTGACGTAACCGGTCAGCATAGAGACCTGGTTCATCGGTGCAAGGCACATAGCGTCATTAAGCAACAGTGCCTCGGGAACCTTCGTAAGCTCGGTCCGCTGGTTGTACACGTAGACGAGCGGCCACCCCCAGACGTAGGCCATGCGGCCCACCTGCTGCACATACGCTTTCGTCATGGGACCGGGTGCCGGGCCGGGAACCTCGGCGGCAGTCTGCGGGATCGGGACTTGCTGCGCGGATGCTGGCCCTGCGACCAGCGCCAGCGCAATGAATGCAAACAACAGCACACAGGCCTTTACTCTCTGCTTCATTTTTTCCTCCTTCGTCTATTGTTCATTCCAACCGAATGAAACTTCTTACCTGTGGCACGCTGAGGCTTTCTGAAGTCTGTACGGCTGGTTAGAAACTAATCACCGCGGGGGGCGCTGTCAATTTGGTCCCATACGGCCAGGTTTGAGGGTCGGCGGAGAATAAGGAAAGGGACACGGGGTAGACATTGAGGGCATTCCCTTCTCTCGACTGTTTCGCTCACATCCTCGTTATTGGTGGCCCTGACTTTTCATTTCTGGGGCTACGCGATTACCACTTCAAAGATGGTGTCAGAATGAGAAATCTTGACTTCACACTTTCAGGAAGCAACAAATGGCACGGCGTGAGCTATGCCCTCTACTGGGTGCTACTCGTGTATCCGTCAGAGTATTGAAAATAAAGAGTGGGATTCAAACGAGTAACGTCCCGCAGATACTACGGGCGGCGCAGCCGTCTGTCTGCTCGGTCGCTGGTCCGGCGTATGATCCAGAGGAAACCGGATTACACCGCCTGTTCCGCTACGAACCGAATCTACGAACCGCGCGAGCGTGGGCTTTGGCGGCCTCGACCTTACGGTTCCTGGGAGAGGCGGTGGTCACGAGCGAGCCGAGCAGGGTGGAGGAAGCCTGTGCCACTTCGTCGACCGCCTGATCGAATGCCTCTTGGTTCGCAGCCGATGGTGTAACGAATCCGCTGATCTTCCTCACGAACTGCAAGGCAGCCGCCCGGATTTCCTCTCCCGTCGCAGGAGGCTCAAAGTTGTACAAGGTCTTGATGTTTCTACACACGCCACTCACCTAGTAACAGCAATTCCTCTCTTCCCACCCGTCAAGCAGGGCGTGAGGCACTGTATTGGAGGTAAAGCTCCTCCTTTTATTCTCCGGCGCCGGCCTTAGCGGCTCTCACCGAACGGACCGCTCTGACGAGCGCTTTTCCACCAGCCCCCGCAGGGTATGTCCTCTGGACCTCCCTCCCATGAGAGGGGTGATAGTTGAACGGAAGCAAGGTCGTGGGGTCGGATGACCAATAGAGATCAAACCGGGCATAAACATCGCGAGCATGTTTAGGCATCATCAAGGCGATAGCCACTGCAGTGTCCCGTTCCTCAGGTTCGGGCAGACGCCAGTCAGCATGGCCGCCCAGCCGTAGATTCCTGCAGTACTTCTGCGCCTCCTCGAACGTGACCTCGGCTCCATTATCTCCTTTCTCCCACATCAGTTGCCGTCTCGTGTCCGTAACCGTACCGTCTCCGTTATCCACAAACCTCTCCGCTGAACCGGCCACAGGCGACTCGCCGAGAAGCAGCAGGAGAGAGGCCATGATAATGAGCAAGAATCGCACTATGTTTCGCATTTCCGTATTCATTCTGGTCTCCTGTTTCACAAATAATTGCGCAGCTCAAGCCTTGTGAAGTCTTCGTGAGCCTCCGGGGAGAAGCTTGGCGGCAACCCAGGCTGCCGCGTAGAGCACGCCGAGGAGGACCACGTCCGTGGGACCGACAGGCAGATCCCATCGATACGCGATCCAGAAGCCGAGGAACGCGGCCGCGCCGCCGACCAGAGAGGCCAGCGCCGTGAACTGGCGCATGGTGCGGGCATGCAAGTGCGCGGTCAGCGCCGGAATCAGCAAGAATCCGAAGGCGATCAGGGGACCGACACTGAGCACTGCCATGGATACGGTCAGACCGATCAGCAAATAGAGCAGCACGTCCCAGAATACAACGTTCTTGCCGAGTATGCTTGCCATCTCGCGGTCGAACGAGACCAGGAGTAACTCTTTGTGAAAGAGTCCCAGCGTCGCCAGGACGAGCGAGAGCGTTGCTGCAGTCAGTATGAGATCGGAATCGTGGATGGCGATGACTTCTCCTTTCATCATATCGAGCCAGCCTATCTCACCATAAGGGTTTTGCGATAGCAACAAAATTCCCAGGGCAGCGGCCACGACATAAGCGGTGCCGAGTCGACCTTCGGGCTGGCCGCTGCCGCGTCGCTCCATGAACGCCAGCACCAGAATCGCCGCCAGAGAAAAGGTGATCGAGCCGACAAAAGCAAGCTCATGAGCACTATGTGTGCCGTGGTCCGCCAGCCTGAATCCAAGCCACAAAGGAAGCGAGAGCGCGACCGCGACACCCGTCGACGAGATCTGCGGCAATGCCACGCCCATGAACACCAGCCGGCGCATCACGAGAAACACACCGACGAGCGGGCAGGCAAAGCCCACAAGCACGCTGGTATAGACCGAGTTGCGCAGGAGAAAACCGGGCGAGAGAATCTGTTGTAATGCATCCATGTCAGCCGACCCCCATTTCAAGAATCTCCGTTATCCGTTCGGGCGTGAGCAGTTCCTCCGCGGTGCCCTGCAGCACTTTACCCCGCTGAAGCCAGATGACCTTCTGGGCGTGATCGCGCACCAGGCCAACGTCGTGCGTCACGAACAGGACAGTGATGCTCCTTTCCTCTATGATCTGCGAGATGAAGTCGAGCACGGCATGCGTCGCCGTGATGTCCACGCCCGCAGTCGGCTCGTCGAGCACGAGCACGTCCGGCCGCGTGGCCAGCGCACGGGCAATGAGCACGCGTTGCTTCTGGCCTCCGGAGAGTTCCGCAAACCTCCCGCGGGCGAACTCCTCGGCGCCTACTGCGCGCAAACATTCTCTCGTGAAGGCGCGCTCGGCCTGCGGGACAAAACGCCCCGGCCGCACGCGCCCGTACACACCCATCAGGGCAACTTCGAATCCTGTGAGCAGATATATCGGGTCGAACTGAATCGCCTGAGGGACATAGCCGAAGGTTGCCGATGCAGTGTCGATGCGGCCCGCGAGTGGCGGGAGCAGCCCGAGCACGGTTTTGAGCAAGGTCGACTTGCCCGACCCGTTCGCGCCGAGGATGGCGGTGAAACTGGCCCGAGGGATGGTAAGCGAAATCCCTGACAGCACGGGCTGGCCGTTGTAGCCGATCGACAGGTTGTCCAGAATGATATGCGCTCTATCCATGTTCCCTCGGCGCCCGCTTCCTCTCGTCCTATTTCCTGCTCTGCACTGCAGTAACCATGGTGCTAACAATATAATCCATCATCTTGATGTACGTCTCGGTATTCGGCACACCGCCCGGCATGATGGGCAGCGTTATCAGAGTCGCGCCGGTCGCCTCCGCGATGTGTTTCGGCACCTTTTCGGGAAACTGCGGCTCACGCACTACGATCGGAACGCGCTCGGCCTTCATCGACGCGATCAGTTCCTCGACGTGGCGCGCAGTCGGATCGATGCCCGGACGCAGTTCAATCGTGGCAAAGTAGTCCATGCCGAAGCGCGCCGCGAAGTAAGGCCAGTGCTCGTGGTAGGATACGAACTTCACGCCCTTGAGCGGTCTGGCTTCCTTCTGCCACTCGGCAATCTTTGCGTCGAGCCTGGCGAGATAGGCATCCCGGTTGCGTGTGAATTCTGCCTGATACTGCGGGGCGAACGCCACGAACGCGTTGTAAATGTTTTGTATCGCGGTCTTTGCCAACACCGGGTCGAGCATGTAGTGCGGGTTGCCGTACGGATGAACGTCGCCCGCGGAGTGATCGGTTGACTTGGGCAGATCGCGCGGTGTGATACCTTTCGAAACGTCTATATAGCCGGACCTGTCTCTCTGGATGCGCGGATTCTTGCTCGCTTCTATCAATGCTGGAAGGAAAGCGTGCTCGCACTCGAATCCCACCAGGATCAGCAAATCCGCCCGGTTCATTGTCGGCACAAAGCTCGGCTTCATGGGGACCCCGTGCGTGTCTTCGACGCCCGTGGCCAGGCTGTTAACCTCGACCAGGTTGCCGCCCACAGCGCGCGCAAAATCCGCGAGGTCGGTCAGCGTCGTGACAACACGGATCTTCGCGGCATGAGCAGGCATCGCTCCCATACACAACAGCCCGATGAGCGGGATGATCGAGAACAAAAGAACCAACTTCGATTTCATAGTAGATTCCTCCTCTCCGGCATCAGCGTTCCTGCCAGCCATGCGCGTGTGAGCCGATAATCCACGCCCATTGCAGATAAATAGCGTCATTGTTTTGCAGGCCGGTCGCCGCATTGTTATTGGTATGCGTGTATTGAAGCCGGAGCTGATTCCAGTGGCTCACGGCCCACGTAACCCATGCAGAATACGCAGAGGTTCTGGCCTCGTTGTTCTCTAGATTTTCCACCCACTCAAACATGGTGCCGACGGTCCACTCCCGAGAGAACTTGTATGCGAGATAGGAGTAAAGGCCGTAGGAGCCGACGGTCTGGGCGGACAGGGCACCGGCCGGTGAAAGAACGTCATAGCGGTTGTCGCTGTACAGCAGTTCCGTGCCCCAAGTGAGGCTCTGGAACTGATTGTTACGGAGCGGCTTGTACGCGAACGTAATGTCTGTTCCTATCATGCGGCGCTGCCGTTCATTGAATATGCTGCCATTGGGCTGAACTTGCGGGCCGCCAAGAGAAAGTGTGTTCGGGTTCCACATGCCTGAAAGCCCGGGTTCGAATGAGATATTGGGTGTCAGATCGAAGTACGTGGAGGCACGACCCCAATAGTTCAAATTGTTGGCGCTGCGGAAATCGCCGACATTGTTCGGCGTATCGCCGAACTGAGTACCCGTGCCCGCTGTCAGGCTCACATAATGCGAGATCGGCAGCAGGTAGTTGACCTGTACCCCGTCTGTCTTCGATTCGCCACCGACATACTGGTCGAGAACGAGCGGGCGGTTCACGAAGGGGAGTTCATGATCGTGGATATACGACAACCGACCGAATTCGCCAAAAAACTGTCCCGCTTTTACCGTCAGGTTCCACGGCAAAGAGGTCGTGACGATCGCAGCCTCTTCCACCGCTGCGTTGGCTTCTCCGGTGGTCGGGTCGACACTGGCATTGAGCACCACATAACCACGCGCAAATGGATCGACCGACGCGGCCGCGTTCAACTCTATCGAACGCTGCAACACGCTGAACCCGCCAGGCTGGCTACTGCCCGTCTGCTGTGAATTCTTGCTGTTGTATGAGAAGATGGTCTCACCCACGAACCCGATCGAAGGATTAAAGACGCTTGGAACGACTTTTTTCTGCGCCTCGACCACCTGATCCACTTTTTCCTTTAGCTCCTGCACCTGCTGCTGCATCTCTCCGGGGGATACCGCCTCAGGCGTCGCGGCAGCTGCAGGCGGGGTAGCAGGTTGGGGCTGTTTGACTGAGATTTTCAATTCTTCAATCAGCTTTCGCTGCTCATCAATGGCTTGTTCCTGTTTTTGTAACGTGTCCTGAAGAGCTTTCAATTGTTGGATCGTCTGCTCCTGCTTCTTAAGGGTCTGCTCAAGGGTGTTTAGCCTATCTTCCATGGTCTGAGCAAATGCCCCTGATGTAAACATAAGCAGCGAAACAAGCGTAATCATGACTTTCATGATGGCACCTCCACCTGTTCAGTTCTTCTGATGAAATGCTTCTAGCTTTCCTTGATCAGAACTGCTTGAGGGTTCGGATACTAGGCAGGGGGAGCTCGATTTGAATACGGAGAATAACAAACGGAGGAAAGGCTGACCTTATTCTCTAAAGAGGTGAGGGGGATATCGGAAGCTGGGGGTGAGACTTGCGGAACATCCTGAAAAGCCACATTTGCATGGTGGGAGACACTAAAGCAGACAGAACAATTGTCGTGCGAGGCTCCATCCGCATGGTGATGAAATGCAAGCCCCAAAATGGAGAGAGACAAACAGATGAGCAGGGAAAGGGCAAATTTTCTCTTCATTAATTTAACTTAACGCATACGTAAACAAAAGTAAACAGTCAGCATGTGTTGATTTCTTCGATCTCCGTTTTGAAATCTGTATTTCTTACAAACTAACCTCTCTTGCTCTGCTCTTTATACCCATTCTCTCTTACCACTGGGCATGAGAAACACCAGCGGCAGTGACGAGAGAAGGAGCAGGCTGGAAGAGATGAAGGTAATCCTGAACCCGATGGCAGGGCTTGCGCTCACATGAAGGATAAAGGTTACGAGCGAGATACCGAGCGCCAGGCCA
>Ga0209039_10002283_pt1 | contig 16543 bp, 16 predicted proteins | sample BogFormECP12_OM1_FD_188238 | JGI IMG/M metagenome (GOLD analysis project Ga0209039, IMG submission 188238) | Bog forest soil microbial communities from Calvert Island, British Columbia, Canada - ECP12_OM1 (SPAdes) (version 2) | ecosystem: Environmental > Aquatic > Freshwater > Wetlands > Bog ... | reverse complement strand
TCTGAAGTCGTCAGGAAGACGTCCAAGTACGTTTCACCGTCGATAGCGCGTTTCTATCCGCTGGTTGTCGAGTCGGCGCACGGGAGTCTCGTCAAAGACGTCGACGGGAACCAGTTCATCGACTTCGCGGCGGGGATCGCCGTCCTCAGCACTGGGTCGACCCACCCCAAGGTGGTCGAGGCGATAAGACGGCAGTCGGCGAAGTTCATCCACTTCTCGTACACCGACTTCTACTACGAGAACCTGGTCGAGCTGTCTGAGCGGCTGGTGTCCCTGATGCCGGGGAGCTTCTCGAAGATGGTGTACTACGGGAACAGCGGGGCGGAGGCCGTTGAGGCGGCCATGAAACTGTCAAGGAACTACACGAAGCGCCCAATCTTCCTGGCTCATTCCGGGGCATTCCACGGCAGGACCATGGGGGCGCTGAGCCTTACGGCCAGCAAGCCGATTCAGAGGGAGGGGGCGTTCCCGCTGATCCCTGAGACGGTGCACTTCCCGTACCCCTACTGCTACCGCTGCCCCTGGAAGCAGACCTTCCCCGAATGCGACTACTACTGCGTGGACTACTTCAAGGAGCAGTACCTCGAGAAGTTCGTCCCCTTGGACGAGGTGGCGGCCTACTTCTTCGAGCCCATTCAGGGGGAGGGAGGATACGTGGTCCCGCCTCCAGACTACTTCCACAGGATGGAGTTCCTCAAGAAGGGAGGGGTGCTCATGGTCGACGACGAGATACAGACGGGAGTCGGCAGGACAGGGAAGTTCCTGGGTATCGAGCACTTCGGTGTCACCCCAGACATCGTGACGATTGCAAAGGGGATAGCATCAGGGCTCCCCCTGAGCGCGATGGTCGCGAAGTCGGAGGTCATGGAGAGCTGGAAGCCCGGGCAGCATGCGTCCACTTTCGGCGCCAACCCCGTGGCCGTCGAGGCGGCCCTGGCCACGTTGGACGTTATCAAGTCGGAGCGCCTTATGGAGAATGCGAGGAGGATGGGAGGCATCGCCCTGAAGAGGCTCAACGAGATGAAGGAGAAGTACGAAATCGTGGGTGACGTCAGAGGGATGGGGCTCTTCGTGGGAGCGGAAATCGTGAAGGACAAGAAGAGCAAGAAGAGGGGCGAGCAGGAGTCCCGTCAGATAATGGAATACTGCTTCAAGCATGGGCTCCTCCTGATCACCGCGGGAAGGAACACCCTGAGGGTCATCCCTCCGCTGAACATCTTGAAGGAGGAGCTGAACGAGGGGCTGGACATCATGGAAGAGGGCATCGCCCTTACGAACTCTGCCGCCGTCAAGGGCTAGACCATGCATGACTTCGAGACCCTGGTGGGAGAGCTCCTCAGCGGCAGGCCGGAGCTGAGCCGCGAAGAGCTCTTGCGGCGCATAGCAGAGAAGAAGGAGACCGTCGGCGCCGGATACCTGACCGACCAGGGGGCGCTCTTCCTGGTGGCCGGCGAACTGGGGGTGACCCTGCAACGCCCTACAGCCTCCTCCGACATGGCGATCAAAGACCTCTACATCGGAGCCAACGACGTCACGGTTGTAGCCAGGATACTGGCCGTCTACCCGACCTCCACCTACAGGAAGAAGGACGGCGGAGAGGGGAAGTACAGGAGGCTGGTGTTGTTCGACGGAAGGAACACGGCCAGGCTGACCGTCTGGGAGGAGGGAATCACCCAGGTGGAGAAGCCTGGGGTGGGGGTCGACGCCCCTGTGAGGGTCGTGAATGGATATGTGAAGCAGGGGCTCGACGGCAAGCCCAACCTCAACCTCGGCAAAAGGGGGGGCCTGGAGGTCGTCCCTGAGGGACAGGTCTCGGCGAAGCTGGCGAAGCTCTCGGCGGTCGCGGAGAAGCTGGGGGGAGTCTCCCAGGAGAGGGCGTTCGCAGCCCTGGAGTGCGTCATCGTGACGGAGCCGCGCTACTCGGAGTTCGTCAGGTCCGACGGATCCCCCGGGTCCATGTTTCAGTTCGGCGTCTCCAGAGAGGGAGGCAAGCAGGAAACGCGGGTGGTCGTCTGGAGCCCGGCGGCGAGGCCCGAACTGAAGCCGGGGCAGAGGGTGGTGATAACCAACGTGAGGTCCAGGCGCTCGACCAACGGAGACTTCGAGATACACGGCGATGCGGGAAGCGCGATACTCCCGGGCGGGAGAAAGGAGCCTGTCCTGCTGAGGGTTGCGGCCGCCTCCAAGGGCCCGGCGGGAGTGATTCTGCTGGCCGTCGGGAGAGACAGGAAGGCCAGGGTAGTCGAGCTGGCGGGGGACCAGGCGATCGCGGCGAAGGGAGACGTCGTGAAGGTGTCTCCCGACGGCGAGCAGGGCGGAAGGCTGGTCTGCAGGAGCAAGGAAGCGGTGGAAATCGCTGGGGACGCCGAACTTCCGGGACTCGGCGAGCTGGCGACCAAGCTCAGAGACGCCAAGGACGAGGCCTCCCAAATCATGGTCGAGGTCATAGCGCTCTCGCATGGGAACGTGGAAGACGTGCATCTGAAGGACGGGTCGGCGGTCAGGAAGGGGGAGCTCGTCGTCGGGGACGACACCGCCGAGCTGAAGGTCGTGGGATGGAGGGATCAGTCGGACAAGCTTCTGGGAGTACAGCCTGGCGAAAGGCTGCGGATTTCTTGGGTCTCACCCAAGTCCATGAAGATGGGGGGCTGGGCGCTGGAGCTGAACCCGCTAACCGTCATCGAAAGGATCAGGGGTCGCGACTAGGTCTTAGAGCGCCTGAGCGCTTCGTATTCGTACACGAATACGACCACAAGCCCGACTATGAAGAGGACAATCATTGTAGTGCTGAGGAAATTGTAGTAGCCGGCGACGTCTAGAAGCGGAATGTGCAAACTTGCCTCGGCGGCCCCCTTTGAGATAATAAGCGTTGCTGGAGAGCGTTGACTCGATGTCGGGCGCGACCTTATAGGAGATTCTTCCACCGTATAGGAAGAATGAGAATGGGGCTCCGCTCCCTGGCCTGGGCAGCCCTCGGGGCGTTGCTGGTCGTCCTCCCTCCATACACGTTTGAGAAGATTGCGCAGCACTACTACCTGATCCACAGCGTCGACTTCTGGACCTACTCTGGTACCAGGTACTACTTCGACGTGGCTTATCTGCCCCTGGCGGCCGGGGTGCTCGGCTACGGGCTCAGGAACTACAGCCGCGCGCTAGTCATCTATGCGCTGTCGGTGGCCGCGCTGGTCTATTTGCTCTTCGCCTACTGCCAGCCGATTCTCTGCTACAGTATGGGACCCGACGGTCTCGAGTCTCTCCGGATGGGCTCCTTCTTTCTCGCTGAGGGGCTGGCGGCGGTCTACATTGGCAGATTGGGGTGGGACCGGCGGCCTCCGAAGCTGTGGCAGGAGCTTCTTTCGGGGGGCTGCGCGTTCTACGCGGTCGCGTATAACACAGTGATCTTCACCCTAGCCGGAGCCAAGGTGCTCGCGCCCTTCGACCCGTACGCGGCGCTCGGCTTCCTCGGGGCGCTCTCTCTCGTGATTGCGGCGAAAGTGCCGGAGGGAGGCGGAGTCAGAAAGCGAGTGGCCCTGCCTATCACCTCACAGGCCGCGTTACTCCTCGTGGGTGGAGCGATGGCCCAGCAGTATCTGGCTGAAGTAGCGCCGTTCGCTGGTTGGAGTCTCGTGGCGGTGGCCCTTGGCGCCTCCATCGGCGCCGCGCTACGGAGTCGGAACCGCGTGGGCAGATTCCTGGGAAGATCGCCGTTGCCCTTTGTGGTCATCATCTTGTTCGTGTTCATGACGACGGTCGTGATTTGGCCTGACGAGGTGGCAGGGCATGTTGCGGCGGCTTCCAATTTCGGTAGACCCAGTAGCTATTCGTATGCGATTCCGTTGTACGCGGGTGGATTCATGTCGAGCCCTATGGTCCGTCCAACTGCAGTCGCGGTCAATGTCAGTCTCTCTGGCACGGACGCCTCTTCCATACCCCCAGGCAGCTTCATAGGCGCCGGAATCGGAGTGCACTCGGCCGACTGCTGCACCGATGGGATAGACTACGGCTATCGCTTTGACCTGCAGCTGTGGAGAAACGGGAGCGAGAGCCTGGTGGCAAGTGCCTGGAGAATGTGTGATGCCAACGCGGCGTGCGGCGGCCATTCATGGAAGGTCCTGATGTACTACTCTTTGATTCCCCTTAGAGCGAGTCAAGGTCAGCCGGTAAGACTGACGCTGCGCTGGGAGAGGCGGACGATTGTATGGCAGTATGCCCTCGGTTCCACGTCGTACATCCTCGGCTCCCTCGACGGGACATCGAGAATGAACGCGGCCTTCAACGCGGGCTGGCTCGGCCCGCCGGACAACCCCTTCCCGGGAGGGGCACTCTTCTTCCAGTTCGGGGTGACCAGCCTCGCGCCCATTGAAGGATCTTGGTCCGCCAAATTCGTCTGTCCCTCGGTTCTGTTCCAGGGCAAGTGGTCTTGTGTACAGCATGCAGAGACAATGCAAGGAGACCAATCCTATTGGAAGATCCTCTGGCGGTGGGGCGAGGCGCTCCCCAACGTTGCGGCCACAGCCGACCCGGCAACATCGAGCGTCTCGTTCCACAACTCGATATCCACCATGCGTGGTTTCGTCAACCTCTGGTAACCCGCCCTCGTGTTAATCAGCCTGCGAAAGAAACGCCTTCAGAAGGTGCCGGGGGCGGGATTCGAGCCCGCGATCTCCGGATTTCACATCGCTGGCCGATTATGAGTTTCGCCGCAAAGGCTGCCCCGGCGCAATAGGCCAAGCTGTGCTACCCCGGCATCCGTCCACGCCGAGAAACAGGCGAGATTAAAGCTCGTGCGTCGCCTGGACCAGTCGAGGTTCCCGAGGGCTTTCAAAGATTAAAAATCGAGGCAAGTCGGTGTCGGCTCGGGCCACGGTAGCTCAGCCTGGTAGAGCACCACCTTGGTAAGCGGTCGCGCCCATTGAGGTGGGGGTCCCGGGATCGATTGTTATCGTGAACCGATGACCGGAAGTCCCGGCCGTGGCTCTCTTCGGCAATGTTTTTCCGTGCCGAGGGGGCCGCTCGTCCGTGCCTCCGCCGAACAAGCGCGAGCTGGACTTCCTCCGGGAAAACGAACTCTGCAGGCTCGCCACCGCCTCGAAGGACGCGAAGCCTCATGTCGTCCCGGTGATTTACGCCCTCGACGGAGAGGACATCGTCGTGGCCGTCGACTACGGCACGAAGAAGCTGAAGAACCTCAGGGAGAACCGGAGGGTCGCCCTGGTGGTCGACACCTACCGGCCCAACCGGGGCCTGATGGTCGAAGGGGACTGCGAGATCTTCGAGCGTGGGAAGGAGTACCTCAGGCTCCTGCAGGTCCTTTTCGACAGGTTCGAGTTCTACCGGCGGGACCCGTGGGGAGAAGGCGAGTCCCCGATACTCAAGATCCATCCGACGAAGTTCGTCATGTGGTAGGCGTCAGACCAGCGGGATATTCCTCTGTCGCTCGTACAGCGCCAGCAGCCCGGCAGCCGAGCAGTCCTGGCTGAACGGCTCGAGGACGGAGGAGCAGGTCTCTGCGAGGAGCTCGATGTAGCGCCTGGCGTCGTAGGCTGCCTCGTCTCCTATCATGTCGACCGGCGTGGCCCTCCTGGAGTCCCGGCCGCCGTAGTCTGTGATGACGTAGCGGATTCCCTCCCCGGCGTGCAGCTCCGCCCCCTCGCCCGCCAGCCGCTTCACCGCCGAGTGCTGGACAGTCATGGTAGTGTATTCCTCTGGCCCCTTTGAGAGGTTGGTGGAGAAGGCGAGTTCCGTGGCGGGGACCTCGTGGCGCTCCAAGAGCCCGGCCTGTTCGATGAACGCGCGCACGCACTCTGGAATCCTGGCCTTCGCCTCGCTGGCCGAGTCGGCCTCTGCCAGAATCCTCAGGATCCTCATCTGGCACCTGGCGAACGCCTGCGGGGTGTCGTGGCGCCTCGCCTCGACCCCCCTGACCTTCAGCCGGCCGTCCTGGTACGCGCCGAAGTACCTGTTGAGGACGGGGAGGCTCGCGTCCTCCTTCGACGGGAGGAAGGTCACCCACTTGTAGATCCCCTCGAATGACATCGGGAAGCCGGTCTCCCCCTCTATCTCGGCCTTCAACTCCAGGTAGTCTTCCCTCCCGGCCCCCTGCTTCTTCACCCATAGCGAGTCGACGATGCCGTGAATCACTTCGAACCCTCGCCTCTCGGCGACCCGGGCGGCGTCCAGCAGCACCCTCCTGTCCCAGGCGCAGACGGCGATGTGGGCGTCTATCCTCCCGAACTTCGCGTTGTTGAAGCCGAGGTATCCGAAGGTCGTCACCCCCAGCCATTTCAGGGCCGCCTGCCTCGCGTTGTACCTGTCGAAGTCGGTCCCGCTGGCGTTCTTCTTGAGCTCCTTGTACCGCAGCCGCTTCACGACTATGATCTCTATGGAGCGCGGGACTATCCCGGTCCTCTTCTGGCAGACGTTCCAGCCCAGCTCGGGCACCCTGTTCTTCGAGTCGGGGCAGCAGGGGCACCTGACCGTCTCGGCCGAGATGTTTTTCCTGAGCATGATGTTCGGGTAGAGGGCGCTGAAATCCAGCTCGCCGACCCCCTCGTGGACCCCCATCTTCGGCTCGAAGATGAAGCCCCCCCTGTCCGCCACGAGGAGCTCGTTCCTGTCCTTGAAGCGCTCCGCCAGTGTGGGCTTCCAGGGGACCAGCAGGCCGCTCTTCGAGGCGTGGTAGAACTGGAGGCTGGAAAGCGCCTTGCCTATGCTGGCCCTGCTGGCAGTCTGAAGGGGCATCCTGCAGACCCTGCTCAGCTCGAAGAGCCCCTCGAACCCGGCCTCCGAGTAGGCGAACGACGTGTTGGCGTCGACGTGCACCCTGCCGTAGAGCTTCATGGCCGACGGCTTGTAGTGGATCCTGCCGTAGCTGAAGTACGACGTCCCCTTCTTCTCCGGGATCTTCAGGAGGGTGCCGTCCCTGTCGAGGGTCAGCCTGTCGGCCACGCCGTTCGCTTCCGCCCGCTTCGCCAGGTACGGGAAGAGGAAGGTGTCCCCGTCGCTCGTGACGACGAAGTCGGGGTCGGCCGCCCTGACGTGGTCCACCAGCCCGAGTATCTTGTCGGCTTCGCTCCCGCTGTCGACCGTGACCTTGCCGTTGTCGCTTTCGATGGTGATCTCTTCTATCTCGTCAGTGAAGCGGGCGAGGCGGCCTTGCTTTGCGATTGACGCGTCGAGCCTGACCTTGCGGACGCCCGGGAGGGCGTAGTCGTACTTCCAGACGTCGTCCCGAAGGTTCCACTCGAGCCTGTCCCCCGCCTGGGTCACTTCGCAGTACGCCAGGGGGAACAGGTCGTGCTCGTAGAGGTAGCTCTGGCCGGGGGGGACGTCGGCGTTGTAGAGCCTGAAGGCCCCGAAGGGACCCAAGCGCTCTATCCTGCCGGCGACCTGCTGGGCTTTCTTGGCGTCCCGGAGCTTCGCCTCGACGACTTCGGACTCGCAGGGGTCCGTGACCCTCTCGCGCTTCTTCACCACCCTCGTCCACGCGAGGTCAGGGCCGACCACCTGCAGCGGTATGCGGAGGTCCGACCTGTCATCCGCGGCTATGAATATCGACGGGGACCAGCGGTCCACCAGCCTCTCTGCCCGTCCGCCCTCCAGCTTGAGCCAGACGACCATCTCCCCGGGGCCGCCCGGATAGAGGTCAAGTATCCAGCCCTGCACCCTTCTTCTCCTTCAGCTTCTCCACCTCGCCGGCCAGCCAGACTATGGTCTTGTGCTGCATCAGGAGGATGCTCATGAAGAGCCCCTCGCTCGGGAATGGAGATTCGCGCGCCTGTATGGCAGGGAAGTATTCGTAGCAGAGCCTCAGCATCTCCTTGAACAGGGCCTTGTCCTCCGCCCTCAGGGCGCCTGCGAAGTGTCCCCAGCTGTCCAGCTCGTCGATGATGTCCGAGTCGGAGAGGGTCACCTTTCGCTCTCCTCCCGCCTGATCTCGGAAATCGTCCCCAGCGCCCGGGTCAGCAGTCTCTGGTGGTGGAAGATCACGGCCATGGCCATCCCTTCGAAGCGCGACGCCCTGACGGCGGCGGAGGAGGCGGACGTGTAGAGCCTGGCGGTGTTCAGCATCCTGTCGAAGGCGGGCCTGTCTCGCCTTGGGAGGGCGCTCCTGAAGGCCCTCCATTCTCTGACCTCCTGGGCCTCCGCGATTCTGAACGAGGGTATGGTCCTTCCCATCAGCGGACCGCCTTCTGTCTGAGAAGCTGGCCGAGCCTGAAGCTGGAGACCGTCTGAGGCTTGCTCGGATGCTTCAGGAGCTCGGCCCGCACCCTGCCGTCGGCGGAAGCGAGGCTGACCACGGTGTCGGCCCATGAAACGACCGTGTCGTCGTAGCGGCTGGGTGAAACGAGGGTGACCAGCACCAAGGCGTTCTTCTTCACCAGCCTGATCGCCTGCTCGACCGAGCTCAGGAGCCTCCTCGCCTCCCTTTCTTCGAGCTCGGGCTCGTTGAAGGTGCCGAGGATGTCGGAGACGACCACGAGCTGTGCCGCGTAGTCTGCGGCCGCCGGGACCAGATGGTTCGAAACCAAGTCCGCCAGCTGGTACATGGTGAAGACCCTGCATGTGGCTATCCTCCTCATCGCCGCGCCCGGCCTGAAGTTGTGCTGCCGTGCGAACGAAGAGAAGAGGTATGGGTCGGAGCGGTTGCCGCCGTCGATGAACACGACCGCGGAGTCGAGGCCCCCCATCTCGAGCGGGAGCTGGGCCCTGAAGGCGGCGAGCTCGGCTACGACCTGGGCTTCGGCGCCGCTAATCACTGTCATGAAACCGGGGATGAATGGGCGGAGCAGCGAATCCAGGTGGGGGAAGCCGAGGGAGAAGTGGGGGAAGGATGAGGCGGGCCTGAAGAAGGGGACCCTTCTCTCTATGGTCCTCGGGGCGCTCAGATAGATGTCAGACCACTCGTCGGGGACTTCGGTCAGCCTGCACTCGATGCTCCCTTCGAGTGTGCGGCCGCAACCGAAACACCTCCCGTTCACCGAGTCGAGGGCCTCGCCTGTGGGCCCCAGGTCGCGCCTGACGCGTAGGACGCAGCTGCAGTTGGAACAGAAGTAGACGAAGCGCTCCTTGCCGCCTCCGCGCTGATCATACAGATAGTGGAGTCTGGCAGCCATATGAGGACCGAAAATGCCGTGGAGATTTAACGTCGGATACGAGCCGAGGGAGACTTTACCGGAGAGAGATTGGCGAAAGTGTGTGGTGACTGCCGCTCAACGTTATTAACCCAAACAGTGGGCTCGTCGAGACTGCGCGGGGGTCGCCCAGCCTGGTCAACGGCGCGAGGCTCAGGACCTCGTCCCTTAGGGGTTCGTGGGTTCGAATCCCACCCCCCGCACCAAGATTCTGCGGGTGCTGAAGGTTGTTCCGACTCGCCCAGACTTCCAGAGCTAGGGAGCTTCGTTCCATGGGAAGGGAATCAATTCGGAGAGCCTGACCTTCTTTGATTCGCTCATGTTCTTTCCCACTTGGAGAATCACGAAGGGATTCCCAAAACCCCTAGCGAAGTCTCGGCACTTTCCGCAGGGAGGCAGAATTGAGTACTTGCCCTTGCTTCCGCAGGTGACTGCGACGAGTGTTGTGATTCTCTGTTCCCCGCTCGAAACCATCGTTCCGATGGCGGAGAACTCCGCGCACACTCCTACGGTGGCTGTCTTCGCGTCGATGCAGAGCCCGAAGAACTCCTTCCCCGAAGCTGTGCGAAGCCCTGCTGAAACTCCAGAAATCTCAGAGGCGCGCCTCTGAAGCAGAACTCTTGTCTTCTCCACCAAGGCCCTGTCGCTTTCGTCGAGTTTGGCGAGATTCATGGCTACCGTTTCTGCGTGCAACTGGTTGCTGGCATAAGGGTTGTCCTTTCGCCCCGCATGCTGCAGGTCCCCCGCATTGTGCTGAAAACCGGCTCGACCCCGGGGTTGATGAATGGGTTATCGAGTCGCATAGATCATGATGATGAGGATCAGGAGCGTCGCGGTGGTAATCAGTTCGGAGGCGTAGGAAGTCAGCCCGGAAGCCAGCGAAGCGATGGCCATCACGCTCAGCGCCAGAGCTGCGTACACCGACATCTCCCTCGTGTGGGCCATGGAGAGTCTGGAGATGTATGACCTCGCTTCGGCGTCGACTCCCGAGGGGGACCCCAGAACTGCCGAGACATCGTATTCGAAGACCAGCTTCTCCGGGACGACGACCGCGAAGAGGCCCGAGGCGAGATAGCTCCAGGAGGCCGGGAAGAACTGAGAAAGCGCGACCGCCATCGGGAGGTAGAGCAGCCAGCCCGCCGCCAGCGTGAGCACCACCCTCTTCCATTGGAGCCCCGCCAGCAGGGCAACCGTGCTCCCGCCCACGATGACGGTCGCCAGAGGGTTCCATGCGACGACGGCGGACGCCGCTGCGGCAACGAGCAGGATGGCGGCGTAGGGCCTGTAGCTCATCTCCTCACCTTCCTTCCCGTTTCAACGAAGCCTTCTCCCGCCCTCCAGACGTACACGTCTGACGCGGACGTGAGCATGCCCTTGAAGAAGTCCTCCTCAGCCCTCGCGAACCTTAGGCCGAACTCCGACTCTCCGGGCTTCAGAAGCTTCTGCCGCTCCAGGGCCCTCTCCTCGCCGCCGAGCACGTCGACCAGCACCGAGTTGCAGGTGAATCCCTTCTCCGACAGCGAGGTGACGGTCTCGAAGAGTTCGGCGCTCGGCACAGCGAAGACGAAAAACAGGGTTCCGCCGCGCGTTGTGTACTGCTTTCGGAAGAACATCTCCAGGAATTCCTCCGTGTATCCCATGCTCCAGACGGTCCCCTCCTGGGAGTCCACGAGGTTTTCGACCATCACCTGCAGGTGCCTAGAGCCGAACCCAGGCCTTATCTTCTTCAGAATGCTCCCCATCACCAGCATCCCCACCCTGTTGCCCGAGGCGACCAGCGAACTTGTCAGCTCGTATGCGGCAGTCACCACGTCCGGCCTTGCGCTCCACTCGCGGACCCTCGGCAGGCTCTCGGAGCTGAGGTCCACGACCACGACGCAGTCGAGGCCTCGTTCGATCCGCCACTCGTTGACGAGCGTCCTCCCCAGCCTTGCGCTAGCCCTCCAGTTGATGTCCTTGAGCGGGTCGCCAACAGCGTACTCCCGTATGTCGATGAAATCGAGGCGGCCGCCCTTGTACCTCGACGGAGTCACCCCGGACCAGCCGAAGGCCTTGGCGGGCCCGGTCGCCAGGCTCTTGACGAGGTGCCGCGGGTAGACGCGGACCGTCAGGGGCGACGGCAGGGTAATCTTCCTCTCCGCCAGGCCGAACGTCGACTGCAGCCGCAGGAAGCAGGAACCGAAGCTGTGTTCTCCTGGCTCTCCGAACTTCACCTCATACCTGAGCGTGGCCCGCTCGCCGGTCCCTAGGCCGCACAGCATGGAGGTCGACCCCCTGATGATTTCGCAGCGGGCGGGCGGGGTATCCTGGAGGAAGAGCCTCTTCACCCTGGGCCCTCGGTTCTCCAGGGTGAGCTCCATGAGGACGGGGTCGTTCATCAGGGCCTTGGTTTCTGAGACAGACCTCGAAACGGTCAACCCCGCCTCCTCCGGGCGGGGGAGCGTGGTCCTGAGGTCCAGCGCTATGAAAATGAGGATGGGTACCACCGCGAGTCCGAAGAACGCGCCGGTGATCACTGAAATCCAGAGGCCGGCCAGTGCCACCAACACGAGCAGCAGGAGTTTATCTTTCAGGCCCGCTTACCTTCGGGACCGGCGTCTGTGCCAGGGCCTTCTCGATTATCGTCTCTTGGTGGACCCCTTTCAGCCCGATGTCGGCGTTCAAGACCAGCCTGTGAGACAGCGCCGGGATTGCGAGGGTCTTGACGTCGTCGGGGGTCACGAAGTCACGCCCCGAGCAGGCTGCCTTCGCCCTCGACAGCCTGAACAGGTGTATCGAGCCGCGGGGGCTCACTCCCACCTCGACGTTGGGATCAGACCGGGTCTTCGAAGCGAGCTCGACCATGTAGTGTTTCAGGTCTTCGTCCACGAAGACCTGGTCGAGCTTCGACTGCAGGAGCAACAGGTCCTTCGGGTTCGACACCTTCTCGACCGGCTGGAGCTCGTCCCCCAGGGACTTGCGGAGCCCTAGAATCGCCACTTCGTCGTCGTGCCCCGGGTAGCCCATCCTCAGCCTGACCGTGAACCTGTCCATCTGCGCTTCAGGGAGCGGGTAGGTCCCCTCGTACTCGATTGGGTTCTGCGTCCCGAAGACGACGAAGGGTTCGGGGAGGGGGAAGGTCTGGTTCTCTGCAGTGACCTGGCGCTCCTGCATCGCCTCCAGCAGCGCCGATTGAGTCTTCGGAGGAGACCTGTTTATCTCGTCCGCAAGAAGGATCTGGGTGAAGACCGGCCCTTTCAGGAAACGGAACCCTTTCGAGCCGTTCAGCACGAAGGTACCTGTGACGTCGGCCGGCAGGAGGTCGGCGGTGAACTGAACACGCTTGAATTCGCACCCGATGGCTTTGGCGACGGCCTTCGCCAACGTCGTCTTCCCCAGACCGGGAAAGTCCTCGAACAGTATGTGGCCCCCGACCAACAGGTCGTAGGTAACGAGCTCTATCACGTCGGGTTTCCCCAGAATCGTCTTGGAGACCGATTCGACCAGCTTGTCTCTGAAGCCGACAAAACCTGAGACGTCCATGTGGTTGCGGTTGCTGGGATGTATCCAGATAAACAGTTTGGACATGAGGTTCGGGCCAGACGTTGGATGCGGAGGAGCTTTTCCTGAGTGTCTCCTCTCGTCCTACTCTCGCTGGATTTCGACGATCGCCCTGAGCTCGTCCGCGGAAAGTTTCTGCCAGCCTTGCCGGTTCAGGAGATTCTGCTCGAAGGTATTGTAAGAATCCCATCCTGTCGGAGACTTGGGACTTATCCGGGAGAGGAGCACGAAGTGCGCAATCCTGCTCCTTGGGATGTACTTGTAATCGAGGTTCGGTGCGGGGATCCGGCCCGTCGGCCTGAGTTGGCTCTCCTTCGAAGCCGGAGCCCACCACGCGGCGAAGGCGTTAGTCCCTTCACCCTGGCTCAGGTAGACTATGATTACCAGCAGGGCCATGAACGCGAGAGCCACGGCGTCGTCCACCCAGTAGGGCCCTACGCCTAGGCCGAAGGCCACCGCGAAGGCGATCGCAAGGGCGGCGTAAACGTAGTCGGTCCTAGGGAGCATCCGCTCTCCTCCTGATGACGTCGGTGAAGTCCCCCATGAACTTCGACGCCTCGCTGGCCTCCTCTCCCGAGAGCTCCTCGCCGTACCTGCACCTGTTGACCGCGTCCGCGAATCTGACGGAGTAGGTGCCGTCCACCTTGAGGAAGGCCGAGGCCCGCTCTATGTACTCCTTTGGAGTCTCCGTGATCTTCTCTTGGAGCCCGACCTTCGAACAGGCGCGCCTCATCAGCAGGTAGTAGCGCAGGAGGGCCATGTTTCGCAGCTTGTACGACCAGGTCTCTGCAAGGCGCTTCTGCTGAAGTTCCATCTCCTTCACCGTTTCCTCCAGGTCTATGACGCTCTCGCTCGTCTTCAGCCTGAGGATTAGAAGGCACGCGCCCGCGAAGCACGCGACCGCCAAGACGGTGAGGAGCCAGTCCGGCACTGCCGGCAGAATGGCAAGAGAAGCGAACGACGAAAAAGGATTCTGGCTTGGCGGGGTCAGCTGAGGGCCTGGGATGCTATGGGCAGTCTGCTTGGAATTGCCGGTGACGTTCCCGTAGTGGTTGAACCTGCTCCAGCCGCTAAAGTTGAAACCCAAGATGGGGAGCCCCGCCTGGTAGTTCGCCCCCGCCACCCTTCCTGATTCGACGGTTCCCAAGACTATGATGAGCAAGAAGCAGACGCAGGCAAGCAGGAAGACTCCCCCGGGTCTGTCCATGGTTGAAGTCAGTTGGCACCCGAGCTATATTGCTTAAGGGACATGGCACGGCGTTCCAAGCGAAGCCCCCTTGGTGCCCTGTTGTCTTCTGGCGGGCAAGCTCCTGGGGACCAGCTCAGATTCTCCCAGTATCTCTCAGCCGCGTGAAGACGTGTCGATATGAGATCACGCCTACCGCCAGCAGAGCGAGGGATCCGAGGAACAACGCCGGCAGGTTGAACACTGGGCTCGAAGAGAAGCCGTAGACCACCGTCCTGAGCGCCTCCGCCCCCTGGCTGAGCGGATTGTACTCGATGAACGTCAGTATCGGCGGCTTGAAGAAGCCGCTCACTGTACTCAATGGGTACGCCACCGTGCTGAGGCCGACGAGTGCAGTCTGGATTCCGTCTGCGAAGACCCAATACCTGTCTCCCGCCTTCGAGAAGAGGTTGAGCACGGCAGCTATGCCCGCGAGCCCCATGGAGAGGACGAACAGAGCGGGAAGCAGCACGATGGTGTTCGGCGTAATCAGCGAGGGCAGGTGCATCGCCGTAAGCGAAGCCGAGGCGATTACGATCAGGATTCCCGCATAAATCAGGCCGCCAAGGCCCGCCGACAGGAGGTGAGCCAGGACCAGGGCGTTCAGGCTGACCGGCAGCGTGAGGTAGTACTGGGACACGCCCTCCGTCAGGCCGAGGTGGACCCTCCTGCCCACGTCGAAGGAGGCGAAAAAGAGCCCGGTCACTATGACTCCTGGAACGAAGAACTCGAAGTAGTTGAACTGCATCAACCCGTTGTAGACGAGCCCGACCACCAGCATGTCGGTTATGTTCAACCCGATCAGGGTGGCGAGCAGCCACTTCGTCCTGAAGAAGTAAGACAGGTCCACCCGCGTAATCTGCAGCATCATTCCCGTCTCGCTCAAGACGACTTTACCCCCTCCAGAGCGCGCGGTACAAGAGCCATCCCGAGGGTCATCGTGGAGATTCCGACTGCCGCGACGACGAAGGCGGAAAGCCCGGGGTCGAGCAGGGAGGACGTGTCGAAGTTCAGGGCGTTCCTGAGCAGGTCAGACCCGTAGGTGAGCGGGTTGAACCGCGCCACGGTGCCGTAGGCCGATGGTAGAAACGCGAGCGGGTAGAGGATCGTGCTGAACCGTATCAGAATCGCGCTCGTGCTCGCGACTATGGCGCTGAAGATGTCGAACGACTTGAACGCAATGAAAGAAAGGGAGATCATTATTCCCATAATCCCGAAGCTCATGGCCAGCAGGACCAGCACCGAGGTCACGAACATGATCGGGGGCATCTTGGCGAGCCACAGGATCAGGACGAGGGGTGGTCCTATCCTGATCAGGTTAACCGCCAGCCCCAGGAGCACCTGCTCCAGGAACAGCTCCCCTCTCGTGAACGGGAGCGAAAGGAGATACTTGAGCCTCCCCTCGTGGGCGCCTTCAACGAACCTCCTCCCGGCCCAGGTGCTGACGTTGAACGTCATTATGATGAGAATGCCCGTGCCGTAGTAGAAGTAGTAGTCGTTCAGGGAGACCACCAGCCTGGACACGAGCTGTCCGTAGACGAAGTACTGGAATGCGAAGAAGATCCAGAAGTAGACCGTCCATGGGACGGAGTCGAATGTCTCCCTGAGGTCGAATGCGAACAGCGACAGCATTTCACGCATTGATTTGGTTCGCCAGCTCGTCTCCGGTGTAGTGGAGGAACACGTCGTCGAGGGAAGGCTCGGCGACCCTGATCGACGTGACCTTGGTCTGGAGCGACTGGACCCTCGTCATCATCTGCGGAAGCCAGTCCTCCGACCTGTTCACGAAGACCTTCAGGGCGTTCTCCGAGTCCTGCACGACCCGGACGGTGCCGGGGACCGCCTCGATGGCATGGAGGAGCTGAGCCGACGCCGGGGTGGAGAACTGCACCTCGACCACGTCCCCCCCGCTTATGCTGTCCTTGAGCGTGCGGAGGTCCTCTGTGACCACTTCCTTTCCGGCCTTCATTATGCTGATCCTGTCAGCGAGGTACTCCGCCTCTCTCACTTCGTTTGTCGCCACGATGACCGTAGAGCCGGCCTTTCTGAGGTCCCTGATCCTGTCCCATATCATCCTCTTCCCCTCAAGGTCAACCATGGCCGTGGGTTCGTCGAAGACCGCCACCTGGGGACGGAAGACGAACAGCTTCGCGACCTCCAGCCTCTTGCCCTGCCCTCCGGAGAGCTCCATGAACCGCTTGTTTCTCGAGGGCCAGAGGTCGAAGTCCTTCAGAGTCTGGTCGACGATTTTGTCCTTGGCCTCCCCCTTCAGCCCGTATATCCCGGCGTGAAACGACAGGATGTGGTACGGCTTGTGCCTCCAGAAGCCTCTGGGCTCCTGAAACGCTATGCCGATTGCCTCCCTCACCTTCAGCGGCTGCTTGACGATATCATAGCCCATCACAGTCGCCGTTCCACGCGTCGGCCTGAGGACCGTGGCCAGCAGATGAAGCAATGTAGTCTTCCCCGAGCCGTTCGGTCCTAGGAGGACAAGGATCTCCCCCTGCCTGACCTTGGTGTTCAGACCGTCGAGTGCGTTCGTGCTCCCGTACGACTTTGTCAGATTGAACGTCTCAACGGCGATGTCCAAACGGCTTGCTTCCGAGATTTCCCGTTTTGGTGGGCTGTGTAAACTCTTCGGTTC
>Ga0209039_10002282_pt1 | contig 16545 bp, 13 predicted proteins | sample BogFormECP12_OM1_FD_188238 | JGI IMG/M metagenome (GOLD analysis project Ga0209039, IMG submission 188238) | Bog forest soil microbial communities from Calvert Island, British Columbia, Canada - ECP12_OM1 (SPAdes) (version 2) | ecosystem: Environmental > Aquatic > Freshwater > Wetlands > Bog ... | reverse complement strand
AGGAACAACTTCAAGCTGCTGGCGGCGCTGGTCAACCCAGGCAGCCAGTCTAACGAAGTCCTGGATGGGGAGTTTTTCCACCGCCTGCTCAATTTCCTCGATGTTGCTCATGTTCCGTCACCCACCGAGGATTCTACGCCACTTCATGGGTCAACGCTACGGGTTTTTGAGCCCAGTCCGGCCATCACGGGAGAAAGCGGGCACGATATTTCCTATTTCCTGTGGCCATCCTTCCGGGTTGTGAGCTTTCACGCGGCGTGGTCCCTGCGTGCCCGCCCGCACTCAAAAGCCGGTAAGGCTGAGTCTCGAGGTGTGGGCAGGTGAGCCCCAAAGGGGCGATCTAACGAAGCCCAGGCCAACGGCCTGGGTTGCCCAGGCCAACGGCCTGGGTCAGCGGGACCCAAACCGATACTCGAGCCCTGAAGGGGCCGAACAATCTTTTTCAATCCCACACGTACCGGTCGTCGTAAGGCGATTCCGGAATGGGGGAAAACCTATTTCGCCCTTTCAGGGCTGGCGGTAAAATTTGGGGGTAATCTCAACCCAGGCCGTTGGCCTGGGCTTCGTTAGTTCGCCCCTTTGGGGCTCAAGTCAACGGGACCCAAACCGATACCCAAGCACTGAAAGGGCGGAACAATCTTTTTCAATCCCACACGGACCGCTCGTCGTAGGCGATCCCGTGCGCGTCCAGCAGCTTCCGGAATTCCTCTTGAAAGCTCACCACGCGGTGGTGGCTTTCTTGTTGCGCGGTGTATTCCACGACTTCTTCCACGTCCGCCGCGCTCACCGAAAACGCGCCGTAGCCGCTTTGCCAATGGAAGTTCGCTAACCCGCGCCCTTGCGTCTTGACCCATTTCGAAGAACTGGTCTTCACTTCCTCCACGATTTTTGCCAGCGCGAGGTTCTTCGACAATCGCAACAGCGCATGAACGTGGTCGCTCATGCCTCCGACTTTCAGCGCGGGGGAGTCCTGGTTATTGAGAACCGCCGCCAGGTAGGCGTGGAGGTCTTCTCGCACGGGCGACAATAACATCGGCTCGCGATGTTTGGTGCTAAAGATCAGGTGAACGTAGAGTTGCGAAAGCGATTGCGGCATGGGGGAACACCTATCTCGCCCCTTCAGGGCTCGAAGATGAAATCGGGAATGCTATTTTAACCCCAGGCCGTTGGCCTGGGCTTCGTTATTTCGCCCCGTTGGGGCTAAATCAACGGCCCTTTGGGGCTGAATCATCGCCTCTCTGGGGCTGAATCAACAGCCCCCCGGAGGGCTCAGATTATTGGCAGGTTTCTCCGCAACCAGCAAGCCCCTGGACGGTCGGCTTTCCGTATATTTGACGGTCAGGCAACTCCCGGTTGACGCGGCACTCGGAAGTTGGACAGACGTGGTCACGTTGACGATAAACGGGCTACCCGTAGAAGTGGCCACGGTCGCGCAGGATCACACAAGAAGAATCTGCTGTCGGCTATTACTCGCGATCAACGGCGCAGTGTAGACCCAGCCTCCACGAGGGCCAGAAGGGGGTTTCCTCCCCTGCTGGCTAGCCTAGCCACTACGTCCAATTCGTTTACGCCCAATGCCGCGCCGGGTAATCGGTGGATTTAATTTCACCCATCCTCCTTCATCTCGCGCAGGCGGGCGGCGGCCGTCTCCGGCGTGATGTCGCGCTGGGGGGTAGCCAGCATCTCATAGCCCACCATAAACTTTCGCACCGTCGCGGAGCGCAGGAGCGGCGGATAGAAATGCGCGTGCAAATGCCACTCCGGGTGAGGCTGGCCGTCGGTGGGGCGCTGATGGAAGCCCATCGAGTAGGGGAACGAAACCTCGAACAGGTGGTCGTAGCGCGTGGTGATGCGCTTCAGAATGTCGGCCAGGCCGTCGCGTTCGTCATCGGTCAATTCATCCAGGGCGGTAGCGTGCCGCTTGGCGATCAGCATCGTCTCGAACGGCCACACCGCCCAGAACGGTACCAGCGCGGCAAAGTGGTCGTTTTGCGTGATCGAGCGATCACCGCGAGCGGCCTCCAGCGCCAGGTAGTCGCACAGGAGGCAGTGGCCGTGCGCGGACTGGTAATCGATGAGGGCCGACTGCTCTTTCGCCGGCAAGTCAGGAACGCTCGCGTCGGCCCAGATCTGGCCATGGGGATGAGGATTGCTGCAGCCCATGATCACGCCGCGATTCTCGAAGATCTGCACGTGTTGGATGAACGGCAGGGCGCCGAGCTCTCGATACTGTTCCGTCCAGACATCCACCACCCGCCGGAGAGCATCACGGTCCATTTTTGCCACAGTCAGGTCGTGACGCGGAGAAAAGCAAAGCACGCGGCAAGTCCCACGTTCACTCCGCGCCACCAGCAAACCATCTTCACGCACTTCCCCTTCCGGGGTGTTGGGAAGCAGTGACGGGTAGTCGTTGTCGAAAACGAAGGTGCCCGTGTAGGCGGGATTGCGTGCCCCGGTCGCGCGGACGTTGCCGGGACACATGTAACAGGTGGGGTCGTAGGTCGGCTGGGATTCCAAGGCAAGCCCTTCTACCTGTCCCAGCCACGGCCGTTGCGTGCGATGCGGAGAGACCAAGACCCACTCGCGGGTTAGCGGGTTGAATCGTCTGTGAGGGTGTTCGTTCAAGTTGAATTCAGGCATGGTTTGTAAAGAATTGAATCATTGAGCCATTGAGTCATTGAGTCATTGGCTCGAGAATTGCGTCAGGGCGTCGCCGGGTCATTGAAGCTTCAGAAAACAGTTGTTTCAATGGCTCAATGACCCAATGGCTCAATGACTCAATTCTTGCCCCTTACTCCTGGTACCCGCTCGGATGCCGCCGGTGCCACTCCCAGGCGCTGCTCACAATGCTCCGCAACTCCGCGCGCTTCGGTTTCCACCCCAGTTCCCGCCGGATCTTCTCCGAGCTGGCGACGAGGACCGCGGGATCGCCCTCGCGGCGTGGGCTTTCGACCGCCGGAATCGGACGCCCCGTCACTTCTCGCGCCACCTGGATCACCTCGCGCACGCTGAAGCCTCGTCCATTGCCCAGGTTGTAGATCAGCCGGTCGCGCTGCTCCAAGCCGTCCAGCGCCAAGAGGTGCGCAGTGGCCAAATCCGACACATGAATGTAATCGCGCACGCAGGTGCCATCCGGGGTCGGGTAGTCGGTGCCGAAGATGCTGATATGCTCCTGTTGGCCGAGCGCCACTTTGAGTGTCAGGGGAATCAGGTGTGTCTCCGGGCGATGGTCTTCGCCGCGTTCGTCATCCGCGCCGGCGGCGTTGAAGTAGCGCAAGCTGGCGTACCGCAGCCCGTGAATACGGTTCAGCCAATCGAGCATCCGCTCCACCAAAAGCTTCGACTCACCGTAAGCATTGGTGGGGCGCAGCGGGTCCGTTTCCTCGATGGGAGTGCGCTCCGGGTTTCCGTACAACGCAGCGGTGGAGGAGAACACCAGGCGCCTCGGTCCGCACGCCAACATTGCTTCCAACAGGGTAAGCGTGTTGGCCGTGTTGTTGCGGAAGTATCGCTCCGGCACCTGCATCGACTCGCCGGCTTCGATCGAGGCGGCGAAATGCATCACCGCGTCCGGAGCGCGCGACCGGAACAACTCCTCCAGCGCGCCCCGATCCGCCACTTCGCCGACCACCAGTTCCGCGCCCGCAGGCACGGCTTGACGTCTGCCCCGGCTGAGGTTGTCGTAAACGATCACCCGGTGACCGGCTCTGATCAGCTCCGCCGCCACCCCGCTGCCCACGTAACCCGCCCCGCCTGTCACTAGTACATTCATGGTTGATTGTCCGTTGCGAGAAGTGGCTAGTGCCTGAAGCTATCAGCAGTCAGCCATCAGCTATCAGCAAAAAACGCGCTTTCTGGCTGAGAGCTGATAGCTGACGGCTGACGGCTTTTCCACTAGACTAGCCACTAGCCAGTAACGACTTCCCCCGCCCCCTCGGCTGCGGTCGAGATGTAGATCTGCGGCGCGCGGCCGGTTCCCCGCTCGTACCCGGCGGCGACCGCGCGCTTGAAGTCCTCCACCCGATCGCTGGCCACCAGGTTGATGGTGCATCCTCCAAAACCGCCGCCCGTCATGCGGGCGCCGAAGACGCCGTCCACCCTGCCGGCCAGTTCGACCATCAGATCCAGCTCGGCGCAACTCACTTCGTAATCGTCGCGCAGGCTGCGATGTGACTCGCCCATGAGCCGGCCGAATTGGGCGACATCGCTGCGTTCAAGCGCTCGCGCTGCCTCGATCACCCTATCGTCTTCGCTCACTACGTGCCGGCAACGTCGATAGACCACGTCCGGCAGGTCGCGGCCGTATCGCTCCAGATCCGCCAGGGTAACGTCCCGCAAGGCGCGCACCTGGGGCAACGATTGAGCCAGGTGATGGACCCCCGCCTCGCATTCGGCGCGGCGCTTGTTGTACTCACCACCGGCCAGTTGATGCTTCACCATAGTATTACAGATCACCAGGCTGATGTGTTGAGGAAGAGGAAGAAGCCGGTAGTCCAGTGACCGACAATCCAGCATCAGCGCTCGGTCGGCGCGGCCGCAGCAGGAGATGAACTGATCCATGATGCCGCAGCGCATGCCGACAAACTCGTTTTCGGCCCGCTGGCAGAGCTTGGCCAGTCCGATGCGGTCCACCGGCAGTCCGGAGTTTTCCAGCAGCGCGTAACCGCTGGCAACCTCTATGGCCGCAGATGAACTGAGACCGGCGCCAATCGGGACCTCGCCGTAGACCAGCATGTTGGCGCCGCGCAAGCGATTGCCAGCCTGTTCCAGTTCCACGGCCACCCCGAACACGTAGTCGCTCCAGTGGCGCCTGGCGCGAGGCTCGGGCTCGTCCAAGTCGAATTCTGCCGACTCCGAGATATTCTCTGAGCGGACCACCAGCTTGCGGTCCTGTCGCGGTGAAATGGCCATCCAAGTGGCGAAATCGATGGCCGCCGGCATCACGAACCCGTCGTTGTAGTCGGTGTGCTCACCGATCAAGTTCACGCGGCCAGGAGCCCGATAGATGCGCGCTTGGTCTCCAAAAGCGGCTTCGAACCTCTTCCGTAATTCTGCAGCTTGACTCATTGCGTGCTCATTCCGCTTGATTTCGTGGTCCCGGTCGATCTGTGGCGCTCATGGAGCGCCGCTACCCAACGCACCCGGCCCGTGCAACCAGCGCAGTAGCAGAACCTAGCACAATTTGGGGACGGGTTGCAAAGGGCGCGCAAGATCGGTGGTGGTGTCATTTTGGGGAAGAATGGAATCCACAGATTACGCAGATTTCGGAGATTAGGATGAAGAAGGTGTCTGCTCGACGAAGAGTAACCAGCAAATGGTGGCTTCATTGGACTTGTGACAACGCCGAGGCGTTGTCTGTCGATCTTTTCTAAATCTGAGAAATCTGCGTAATCTGTGGATCCTCTTCTTTCTTTCAAATGACACCACTACCGCAAGATCCGTGTGGGTACGCCCTAGAAACATCATGCAGGTCGACACAGCAACTTGGCGAGCGGCGAGCGAGCGTTACGGAAGTGCGCAACCCAAACCGAAGTGTCAACGAGGGTCATCGCGTGGCCTCGGGCCGGCGCCTCGGAGCGCCGCGCAATCCAGGCTCCGCACCGGCCAGCGCAGCCAGGCGCCGAGCGGCCTCCCGCGCGATCAAAGCCTCCAAGCCGGCACGCACCAAGGCGGTCTTTTGCCGGATACCGGTCAGTTCTGTAGCGCGTTCGAGCAGGTTCTCATCGATGATCAGTGTCGTCCTCATATGTACAAGTATGCATGAATAAGCATACCGGTCAAACCAGTCTCTCGAACGGGTGCTGGTGTCATTTGACAAAAGAGTAGAATCCACAGATTACCCAGCGCGGCTGAGCCGCAACGAAGAAGAAGGCCTCAACACAGAGGTCGCAAAGCCTTACGGAGACCACAGAGAAAAAAGACTGGGGCACGCCTCCATGACCGCCGGTTCAGCGCGAATGAGCTTATGGGTGAGCCGGAGCTGAATGCGTCTGCACGCTCCTCTCTGTGGCCTCCGAGGAGCCTCTGCGACCTCTGCGTTGAGGTCTTCGTTTTGGTTGCGACGACGCGCCGCGGGTAATCTGTGGATTCCACTCTTTCCCAAATGACACCACGACGCGCAGAAGAGTAGGCGCTCAGAGTCGCGAGATTTCCTCAAACTGCGTTATGCTTTACCGCTCGTGAGTTTTCCGCTGGTCGAGGGAGCAGGAGGCGAGGAGGAGAAGAGAGGAAGAGATGCGATTCCGATCCAGTGATTCTCGAAGACACCTACGTCGATCGGTGTGCCCGTTAAGCCTAACTGGGCTGATCATCATGTTTCTGTGGGCGCCGGCCAGGCGACGCGCGGAGGCAGTCATGCCAGCCATGAATGATAGTGCGCCGGTGCGGTACCTGCCGGACCTCAAAGTGTGGGTTCTCAGTACCGATCGAACGTCGTACGCGCTCGGCCTCAACGAACGCGGCGAACTGCAAACTCTCTATTGGGGAGAGAAGCTGCAAAGTGATCATGACTTCTTCCCGGCACATTCTAGTCCCGAACACGCCTCGTTTGATTCCAGCGAGACGATGACCAACAACGAATACCCAGGATGGGGCGGCCGCTACTATAACGAGCCGGCATTGAAGGTGACCTTGGCGGACGGCGATCGCGACCTGGCGCTGAAGTACGCTTCGCACGAGATTCGCGGCGACACGCTGGTGGTCCGCCTGAAGGACATTCAATACGACTTGTTCGTGGACCTCACCTACAAGGTGTTTGCCAAGGAAGACATCATCCGCAAGCAGGCCGAGGTGGAGAACCACACCGCCCAGGTGGTGACCATCGAAAGCGCGCAGTCGGGTGTTTGGTATGTGCCGGCCGGCGAGGGATACCGGCTCACTTATCTCACCGGCCGTTGGGCCGGCGAAACCCAGCTCATCCGTGAACCTATCAATCCGGGCAAGAAGGTGATCGACAGCCGGCGCGGCAACACCAGCCACGCGCTGAACCCGTGGTTCGCCATCGACGAGCGCGGCGAGGCGGACGAAGAGCACGGGCGCGTGTGGTTCGGGGCCTTAGGTTGGAGCGGCAACTGGAAGCTGGCGGTGGAAGAGACGCCGGCCGCTCACCAGGTGCGCGTGACCGGTGGTTACAACGACTTCGACTTCTCCTGGCCGCTCCCGCCGGGCGAAAGCCTGACCACTCCGCCTTACTACGGCGGATTCAGCAGCGAGGGCTTCGGCGAGGCTTCGCGCCTCCTGCACCGCTTCGAGCGCGATGAGATCTTGCCCGACCGCGCCCAGCCGCACGTGCGTCCGGTGCTCTACAATTCCTGGGAAGCCACCGAGTTCAATGTAGACGAAGCGGGACAGAAGGTTCTGGCCGAGAAGGCAGCCAAGATCGGCGTGGAGCTGTTCGTGATGGACGACGGATGGTTCGGACGGCGCAACAACGACCACGCCGGCCTGGGCGATTGGACTGTGAATCCGCAAAAGTTCCCCAATGGCTTGCACCCGTTGATCGACTACGTCAACAGCCTGGGCATGAACTTCGGACTGTGGTTCGAGCCCGAGATGGTGAATCCTGACAGCGACCTCTACCGCAAGCATCCCGACTGGGCGATGAACTTTCCCGGACGGCCGCGCAGCGAAGCCCGCAACCAGCTCGTCCTCAACATGGCGCGCGACGACGTGAAGGAACACATCTTTGGGGTACTCGACAAGATGCTTTCCGAAAACAACATCAAGTACATCAAGTGGGACATGAACCGCCACTTCGGGGAGCCGGGATGGGCGGAAGTTCCCATTGCGGAGCAAAAGGAAATCTGGGTGAAATATGTCCGCAACGTGTACGAGATCATCGACCGCCTGCGCGCCAAGCACCCCAGCCTGGAAATCGAGTCCTGCTCCGGCGGCGGCGGGCGCGTGGACCTGGGCATTCTCGAACGCGTCAACATCGTCTGGACCTCCGACAACACCGAGGCGTTCGACCGGCTGCGCATCCAGGAGGGCTTCAGCTTTGCCTACGCGCCGAAGATCATGTCCGCCTGGGTCACCGACGTGCCTAACATGAACGGGCGCTCGACGCCGCTCAAGTTCCGCTTCCTCGTCGCCATGCAGGGCGCGCTCGGGATCGGCGCCAACCTGAACCACTGGTCCGCGGAAGATTTTGCGCTGGCCACCCGGATGGTGAGCACGTACAAGAGCATCCGCCAGACGGTGCAGGAGGGTAATCTGTATCGCTTGTTCTCACCCCGCGAAGGTAACCTGACCGCCAACGAATATGTTTCCAGCGACGGCAAGCAGGTGGCGCTGTTTGCCTTCCTCCATTCGCAGCAATTCCTGCGCCCGGCCCCCACCATTTGCCTGCGTGGTCTCGATGAGGACGCTCACTACCGGATCAAAACCATCGACGACAAGCTGGTTGACAAAGAGACGGTCGCCAGCGGTTCGTTCCTCATGCACCACGGGCTAAATCTGAGTCTGAGCGGGGATTACGACAGCACGTTGATCGTGATGCAAAAGACCGAGTGAAGGCTACGCTCTCGCTTGTCTGTCGGGGCAACCACTCAGAAGCTGTGAGAAAATTGCCCAAGAGCTTCAAACGCAGAGACGCAGAGCCGGATGCTAGCCTATCAAGTTAGCCCAGATGCGCCAACTGATTGAGCCCGTCCAGGTAGGCCTTGGCGCTGGCCTCGATCACGTCGGTGGAGGCGCCCCGTCCCAAGACCCGACGCTCCCCTTTTTCGAGCTGCACCGTGACCTCGCCCATGGCTTCCGTACCGCTGGTGACGGCATGAATGTCGTACCGCACCAGCCGGGCGGAGTCTCCCGCCAGGGCGGTGATCGCCCGATAAACGGCGTCCACCGGGCCGTTGCCGATGGCGGCCCCCTCCCGCTCCTCGCCCCGGACCCGCAGGCGTAAGGTAGCAGTCGGGATGGCCGACGTGCCGCTGGAAACCTGCAACTGCACGAGCTGCCAGACTTCGGGCACCGGGTGCAGTTCGTCGTGCAGGATGGCAACCAAATCCGCGTCGAAGACCTCGAGCTTCTTATCGGCCACCGCCAGAAAGCGCTGGTAGGTGACGTCCAGATCCTCTTTGGAGAGCTGGTATCCCAACTTTTCGAGGCGTGCGCGCAACCCGGCGCGCCCCGTGCGCGCTGTCAACACCACCTGGCTTTCGGTGAGGCCCACGTCTTCCGGGCGCATGATCTCGTAGGTCTGCCGGTCCTTGAGAAACCCATCCACGTGGATTCCCGAGCTGTGCGCGAAGGCATTTCCGCCCACCACGGCTTTATTGGGCGGAACTACCGTGCCGAGCAAGTCGGACACCAGGCGGCTGGTGCGGTACAACTCGTGCGTGTCGATGCCGGTGGTCACGCCAAAGAAGTCAGCGCGCGTGCGGATGGCCATTACGATTTCTTCCAGCGCGGCGTTCCCCGCCCGCTCGCCGATTCCGTTGATGGTGCCTTCCACTTGGCGGGCGCCGTTGCGGATGCCAGCCAGCGAGTTGGCGACTGCCATTCCCAGGTCGTCGTGACAGTGAACGCTGATGACGGCTCGTTGGACGTTCCGGACGTTCTGGCGGACGCCGAGAATCAGCGCCCCGTATTGCTCCGGCACTGTGTAGCCAGTGGTATCAGGAATGTTAACCACGGTGGCGCCGGCATCGATGGCGGCCTCGAGGACCTCATAGAGGTACGCCGGGTCGGCGCGGCCGGAGTCTTCGGCGTAAAACTCCACACTATCGGCGTAGCTGCGGGCGCGCTTTACCGCGTCCACTGCCATGCGCACCATTTTCGCCTTCTTCTCAGCCAGCGTCTTGCCATACTTCTCGTCGCGGAATTTCCCCAGGATGTGAATGTCCGAGACGCCAATCCCGGTGTGAATGCGGGGCCTTTTGGCCTTGGCCAGCGCCTTGCCGCAGGCCTCGATGTCTTCGGTCACGGCGCGGGACAAACCGCAGATCACCGGGCCTTCAATCTCCTGCGCGATCCGCTTGACGGCCTCGAAATCTTCGGGCGAAGAAGCGGGATATCCCGCCTCGATGACGTCGACTTTCAGGCGGGCCAACTGGCGTGCCAGGGTCAGCTTATCTCGGCTGCCAAGCCGCGTCCCGGCCGCTTGTTCGCCATCCCTGAGCGTGGTGTCGAAGACTGCTACTTTCTGTCCCTTGTTCATGTCAGTTGAAGTTTTCATTTAACGCTTGGTAGTATAACCCACCGTCGTTCTTTCCAAAACGGTTTTTGGTTTGGAAGGCAAGTCTCCACTCGTTCCGTCTTTGCCTTTAGGAGCGGGCCATGCACGGCCAGCGCCGCCAATGATAGCTTGACACGATCCGCCCGACTTGACACGTTTTAATAAAATCGGTCGCGAAAGACCCCCCTTATCTGGCCCTTATCTGCCTGTTCGAGCCCGTTCGCTGCACGCTTTTGGTAAAAATTGGTAAAATTTGGCACGATTTGGTAGCCCAAAAAACGTCCGAAAACGGACGGTCGTTTTGATAACCACCTTGTTTGCAACACTCGCTCCGCACCAAGGTCGGATTTCCACAGGGGGAAATGGCAATTACTTCCCTCAGTTAATTTTCTCAGTCCAACCATATCGGTAACCAACCGGCGAGCCGCTCGTGAAATTCTGTGACCGCCTTCCGGCAAAGAAAGTGTGAAATAATTGCCAAGCCGCTTCCAACAGAGAGACCAGAGGCACAGAGAAAAACGATAAACGTCTAAGAAATAAATGATATCTCATGTAACCTTCTCACTCTTCTCCGTGTCTCTGCGCCTCTGTGTTTAATTCTTTCACAGCTTCAAAGTGCGTGAGGCTCTTGTCATCCTCTCGGCCTGCCGCCTGATTTTTCGGCGCTCGTTGAGATGGCTCTCGACCCCCAAAAAGAAGGTGTGAAATAATTGCCAAGGAGCTTCCAACACAGAGACACAGAGACACGGAGAAAAATGACAAACGTCTGGAAATAAATGACATCTCATGTAATCTTCTCACTCTTTCTCTGTGTCTCTGTGTCTCTGTGTTTAATTCTTTCACAGCTTCCCAAGCTACGGCCGTTCTCACAAAATCGGTCGCGAAAGACCGCCATTTTCTGCCATTATCTGCACGTTTTTGCCGGAAAATGGCGGAATTTGGTCCGCTTCTGCACAAGAAACAGCACTCAAAAAGGGGCTCGTTTTCAAATAAGCTCTCAAGGCCCGGCGAAAGCACATCTAGCAAGTCCTTTAGATTGAGCAGCCGTTCTCCCACTCTTCTCCGCAACTTGGCCGACAACCCTCGTTGAATCAAAAAGATCGACCTCGGCACGTCTCCCTTGCGCGACATAACCCGAAAAGGTCGCCCCGCCGTTCGACGGAAGAACGGTTAGCAAGTCCTTTACAATCAGCACGCCTCCCGTCCGTTCTCCTCGGCAACTTGGCCGACAACCCTCGTTGAATCAAAAAGATCGACCTCGACACGTTCCCCTTGCGCGACATAACCCGAAAAGGTCCTCCCGCCGTTCGACGGAAGAACGGTTAGCAAGTCCTTTACAATCAGCACGTCTCCGGCTGTTCTCCTCGGCAACTTGGCCAACAACCACCGTGGAATCAACAGATCGGCCTCGACACGTTTCGGTCGCCCGACGAAACCCAAAGAGGCGGTCCGACGCGCGCCCAGGGGAAGAAGAGCATGGTTAGTAAGTCCTTTTAAGGACTCACTGCCTCTTCTCGGGTCAACTTGCGCCAGTCCTCCGCTTCCCCGGCCGGAAAACCGGGTTGAGGGTGAGACAGGTTGGAAACTTGACTCCACTTGCACGTTCCAAACGGATCCCGTACCACTTTTTCCTGACCCAGGCTCGTCGGCCTAAGACAGTATACCATAGGTAAAGGCGAATCCGCTAGGCCAGACCGGATGTGATCAGACGTGGTGCGTCACTTTTAAAAGAAGGTCATTACGAGGTCAGCCTAATCGTTTCCCTTTGTGCGGTAAACCGCCCGGAGCGGGCCCATCGGTAAATAGGCAGGATCCAGTCTTGAGGACGCCCTTGTGGCCCCAGACGGCACGACCGTCCGAGATGTACCCGTTTCGTCAAGACCCCGAGCGAATAATCTAAAATAGCGAGCCCCTCGAGGGTGGCGCGCGCTCCGTCGCGGCGCTGAACCATGCTAACCTCTGGCACCTCGACTATGTCTGATTGGGGGCCCTATGCCTAATCCACCGTCACCACGATGAGTGATGCGTCGTCGTGGAAATTGCCGTTGCAGAAACGCGAGACATCCTCAAGAATTCTTGTCCGGATGCCGTTGGCGCCCAGGCTCCGGGCGGCCAGAGCTGATGCCGCCATCGGCAGCATCCGTGGCCCGCGCGAAATAGCTTTCAATGTCGCGGTGGGCAAGACGTTTCTAGTGGCTGATCGCCTGAAGCTGGATTTCCGCGTGGAGGCATTTAATGTCGCCAACCATCCCAATCTCCTGAATGTCAATACCGCGTTTAACCCAACGAACACCACAACCTTCGGGCAGGCTTACGGCGGGCGATCCCCGCATCCTGGAGGGCATGCTTCGAGGGAGCTTTTAGAATCGTTGTGGTAAAATCCGTGCAAAAGCGGCGAAGGAGAAGTTGTCATGTTTTGCCGTGGACGCAGCGGTGCTCCGAATCACGCCATGGCTAAAAGGATCTTAGCCTGCCTCAGGAAATTGCGTCTCCTCCCTGTCGGCATGGTTCTCGCCTGGTGGTGTGTCACCGTATTTGCCCAGGCCCGGCAAGCTGACACGCAGGTTCGACTGCCGATGGTTGATGGAACTGATCTGCGCTTCGCTCGCAGTCGCCGCGATGTCACCTATACGGCGCTCCCGCCCGGCGACTATGTATTTCGCGTGCAGGGCAGCAACAATCGCGGCGTCTGGAACGAAAAGGGGGTAAGCCTTCGCATCCAGATCCTTCCTCCCTGGTGGGGCACATGGTGGTTTCGCAGTGTTTGCGCGGTTGTTTTTCTGCTCCTGCTGTGGGCGGCCTACCAGTTCCGTGTCCACCAACTTCAGAGGGAGTCGAAGAAGCTTCGGGACGTGATTGACACCATCCCGGGATACGTCTGGAGCGCTCTGCCGGACGGCTCCGTCGATTTCATGAATCGGCGTGGGCTTGAGTTCAGCGGAGTCCCTTTGGAGGACGCGTTGGGTCGGGGCTGGGAGGCGGCATTTCACCCCGACGACCTTGCCAGGTTCCTGCACGAGTGGCGCGCGGCCGTGGCGTGTGGGAAGGCGATGGAAAGTGAAGCCCGGTTACGCCGGGCGGACGGGCAATATCGATGGCTGTTGATCCGCAACGTACCGCTCCACGACCAACGGGGAAAGATCGTCAAGTGGTATGGCACCAGTCATGACATCGATGATCGCAAGCGGGCCGAGAAATCCTTGCGGGAACAGGCCAATCTCCTCGATCTCACGCACGACACCATTTTTGTGGTGGATATGCAAGGGGTGATCAAGTACTGGAATCGCGGCGCCGAGGAGCAGTACGGCTGGACCGCCGAGCAGTCGGTGGGCACAGTTGTTCACGACTTGCTGAGAACAGTGTTCCCGGTGCCGCGCGACGAGATTATAGCGGAGGTGATCCGTACAGCTCGCTGGGAAGGCGAACTTGTGCATACCAGGAAGGACGGAACCCAGGTAGTGGTGTCGAGTCGCTTGGCTTTGCAGAGCGATGAGCAGGGTGCGCCGGTCGCCATCCTGGCGACCAGTAACGACATCACCGAGCGCAAGCGTGCCGAGGAAGCCCTGCAGGCCAGCGAAGGTTATCTGGCGGAAGCGCAACGGCTGAGTCTCACAGGCAGCTGGGCTTTCGATCTAGCCAGCAACAAGTATACCTACTCTTCGGAGGAGTGTAACCGAATTCTTGAACTTGGTGAGCTACAGGATTGGCCGACCAGGCAAGCAATTTCCCGACAAATCCACCCGGAGGATTGGGACAGGGTGAACGAGAGCTTTGAGAAGTCGCTCCGCGAGAAAGTAGATACCTCGAGCGAGTTCAGGATCGTGCTGCCCAGCGGAACGGTCAAACATATTCAGGTGATCCGGCACCCTGTCCTGAATGATGCGGGAGACGTCGTTAAGCTGGTGGGTACCCTGATCGATATGACGGAACGAAAGCGCGCCGAAGAAGAGCGCGAGAGGCTGCGCCAGCTCGAGGCAGATCTCGCGCACTTCAACCGCGTGAGCATGATAGGAGAACTGGCCGCCTCGATCGCGCATGAAGTCAACCAGCCGATTGCGGCAGCTATCACCAGCGCTAACGCCTGCTTGCGATGGCTTGCGCACGATCCGCCAGATTTGGAAAGGGCGCGTGCGGCAGTGGGGAGAATTGAAAAGGAAGGAAACCGTGCGGCCGAAGTGATCCAGCGCTTGCGGTCTTTCTATAAGAAAGGCGCACCACCTCGCCGTGAGTTGCTGGACATGAACGAGGTGGCCCGCGAGATGCTGGAATTATTGCGCCCGGAAGCCGGGCGGCGCTCCGTCTCGCTGCGGACCGAGCTGGCGGAGCTTCCCAAGGTACTGGCGGACCGGGTGCAACTGCAGCAGGTGTTCATGAACCTGATGCTCAATGGCATCGAGGCGATGGAGGAGGTCGGAGGGGAACTGACGCTCAAATCAGAGCTCGGCCCCGACGGCCAACTGCTGCTCTCGGTCAGCGACACCGGCATCGGACTCCCCGCCGAAAAAGCCGATCAGATGTTTGATGCCTTCTTCACGACCAAGCCGCAGGGCTCGGGCATGGGGTTGGCCATCTGCCGGTCGATTATTGAGTCGCATGGCGGTCGATTGTGGGCTACTGCCAATTCCGGACGAGGCGCAACGTTTCATTTCACTCTGCCCCCCGAAATCGAGGCGCAGGCATGAAGCAAGCGGAGAGTCCCACCGTTTTCGTTATTGATGATGATGCCGGCGTGCGCCGGTCGATCCAGGATTTGCTGGGATCGGTGGGCTTGCGGTCCCAGACCTTCGCGACGGCGCAAGAGTTCCTCCGCAGCCGTCGCGCGGACGGCCCAAGTTGCCTCGTCCTGGATGTCAGACTTCCGGGCATGAGCGGCTTGGAGTTTCAGCTCAAGCTAGCAGAGGCCGGCATCCCGATTCCGATCATCTTCATCACCGGACATGGAGATATTCCCATGACCGTGAAGGCCATGAAATCGGGTGCGGTGGAGTTCCTTACCAAGCCTTTCCGAGAGCAGGAGTTGCTGGACGCGATTCAGCAGGCGTTACAGCGTGACCGCACGATCCGCGAAGAGCGAAGTGAGGTCGAAGAGTTGCGAAAGCGCCATGAGACGCTGACCGCACGAGAGCGCGAAGTCATGAGCCTGGTTGTTTCCGGGATGCTCAACAAACAGGTTGCATCGGAGCTGGGGGCCAGCGAAACCACGGTGAAAATCCATCGCGGCCACGTGATGCAAAAGATGCAGTCTGGGTCGGTGGCCGAGCTCGTCAGAATGGCGGATAAACTGAAGCTTGCCACCCACAAGTGATCGCTGGCTCAGCTAAGTACTGCCGTTCGTAATTACGGTGGCGTATTCAGACCCCTCAGATGGAGCCCCGGAGGGGCGGTAGAGAGTAGCCCAGGGCGTGAGCCCTGGGTGCAGACCGGGAGTATATTTCTTGATTATACGGGTATCTGGCCCCAGGGCTCACGCCCTGGGCTACTCTCTACCGCCCCTCCGGGGCTTCACGATTGCTGAAGCGGGGGCCTGTCGTCCGGGGCCGACGCATTTCAACGCTCATTGAGCACTGCTACAACAAACCCTGTAACCGCATTTTTGTAATCACCGCCGACCCCGCAAAACCAAATAGGAAACTAATACCAAAGTGTTATGGCGCCGAACGAAGGCGTGATTGTTCTCGGCCGGGCTCGGCACTACGCTTTCAACGTGAACACCGAGCGCAAATCTGGGTTGGTCGCAATCGTCGACGATGACAAATCGGTTCAAATCGCATTGCAAGATCTGATGGAAGCCGTTGGGCTTTCGGCCGGTTGCTTTGGCTCCGCGGAAGAATTCCTGAAATCGGGACAGCAGCGCAACACTGCGTGCCTCATTGCGGATATTCGTATGCCGGGAATGAGCGGGATCGAACTCCACCGTCAACTGCTGGCTAGTAATTGTAAAGTAGCGGTTGTTTTCATTACGGCGCATGGATATGACGACCGAGCAAGGTCAGAAGCTTCCTCAGATTGGACAGTTGCTTACTTGCTTAAGCCATTCGGCGAGGGTGAATTGCTTGATGCCGTCCACGCGGCTTTGGAATTGAAATCGAGCGCATAAGCAAGACAGCTAAACCAAGGAGGTTCCCATGAGTGAAACCGGGGCTTTGGTTTACGTAGTCGATGACGATGCGTCCGCGCGCGAAGGAGTGGCACGCCTGATTCGCTCCGCCGGACTGATGACCAAGACCTTTGCTTCAGGGGAGGAGTTCCTGGCGGCCGCGCGGCCTACCATACCAAGTTGTTTGGTGCTGGATGTGAATCTCCCCGGGCTCAGCGGACTTGACGTGCAAAAGGAGCTGATCAAATCGGGTGCTCAGATTCCCGTCATA
>Ga0209039_10002281_pt1 | contig 16551 bp, 11 predicted proteins | sample BogFormECP12_OM1_FD_188238 | JGI IMG/M metagenome (GOLD analysis project Ga0209039, IMG submission 188238) | Bog forest soil microbial communities from Calvert Island, British Columbia, Canada - ECP12_OM1 (SPAdes) (version 2) | ecosystem: Environmental > Aquatic > Freshwater > Wetlands > Bog ... | reverse complement strand
GCCCTGGCGCTCGGAGCCCCACATGATGCCGTCGATGTCGTAAGAGCGGGCGTAATCCTCCACCATGCCCAGCAGCCAGTTCCGGTAGTTGGGATTGTTGAAGCACAGGGTGGTGGCATTCCTGCCGTCCAGGCTCTTTTCCTGGAGCTGGCGGATGTTCGGAGTGTCGTCGCGGAAGACGTCCTCGAACCAGCAGATAGTTTTCATTCCGCGTTTGCGGGCGGAGGGAAGCACGGCTTCGAGCACGTCGTAGTCGCCAAACTCGGGCGCGCGAAAGTCCCGCAGAACGGTGTTCCTGAAGAACTGGGGCCGCACCCTGGTATAGCTGCCGCCATGGAAAGTGCCGGCATCGTATTCCTGCTTGCCGTGATCGGGCAGCGGCTGGCCAGGCAACTGCCTTCCGGCGATGCCGCGGCCATAGGTGAACGTGGCGACAAACAGAGTATTGATGGAGGCGTTCCGCTGGAACACGTCCAGCACTTTATCGACACCCTCGTCCACAAAAGATACGGCGCCAACTTGGATGCCGATCGTCTTGCCCGCGGGGGGCCCCGCGCTGGCGGGCTGAACCGCGGCGGTCACGGCCCCAGCCACGGTATTCCGGAGAAAGCTCCTTCGGTCCATAGTCACCTCTCTACACAGGTTACTCTCTGTGAGATAATTTCACCCATGCACTCAGCCACACACGTGTCTCGTTCTGTCTTCGCGGCCGTCCTGATCTCCGCCGCCACGGTTTGCGCCCAGCCTACGGGCGGAGCCGCGCTCGACCTGCAGGGGAAAGGCGCGGAGGCGCGCCAGTACTTCGCCAAAGCCATCGAGGCCGCCTCCACGCCTCAAGCCAAAGCCCAGGCCCAGAGGAGCATGGCCATGTCGTACGCTTTCGAGGGCGACTGCGCCAACACGGCCAAGTATGAGCAGTTGGCCATCGACTACTGGGCAACGGCCAAGGATTTCTACCAGCAGGGCGAACTGGCGGACGAAGCCGCGCGCGTCTGCATCGACTCGGGCGACCTGGACGCGGCCTATCAGTGGTACAAAAAAGGCCACGATCTTGGTTTGCAGGAACCCGACATCAAGCCCAACCGGAAAGACCTATGGGAGTTCCGCTGGGAGCACGCGCAGGCGCGCATCGCCGCCCGGCGCGGCAACCGGGCCGAGGCGGCGAAGCACGTGGCCGCCGCCAAGGCCATCCTCGACCGGGGCGTCATCGATCAGTCGCAGGCGCCATTCTTCCCCTACCTGACCGGCTACGTGGCGTTCTACACAGGCGATTACAAGAGGGCGCTTGAGGATCTACAGAAGGCCAACCAGAACGATCCGTTCATACAATGTCTGCTCGGCCAGACCTACGAGAAGCTTGGCGACAAAGAGAAGGCGACGGAGTGCTACCGCAAGGCCGCGCAAACCACCGCCCACAATCCGCCCGCCGCCTACGTGCACCGCTTTCTCAGAGCCAGTGCAGATCCGCGTAGCGCTCGCCCGTGAGGTGCAGGAAAAGCGGCTCCAGGGCGCGAAACTCCTTGCCGTCGTAGTCGATGGCGCCGTCGTTGGCGAGCACCGTGACGTCCCCTTGCCACACCAGCTTTCCAGGCGTGGTGATGATGGCCACCCGGTGGCAGAAGCGCTCCACAGTTTCCAGCACGTGGCTGGTCATGAAGACCGTGCGGCCCTGTTCCGTGAACCGCCGCAGCCATTGCTTCATCAAGGCCACTCCGGCCGGGTCGATGCTCTCGAACGGCTCGTCCAGAAAGAGCACCTCGGGCGAATGGATTACGGCGGCGGCGAAGGCCACGCGTTTGCGCATTCCGGTGCTGTAATCGTGCAGCGTCTTGGAGCTGTCGGTCAGCTCCAGCGCATCCAGCAACTCCGTCACTCTCTGGCGCGTGGTGGCTTCATTCAGACCGTACATGCGCGCCACGAAGGCCAGGAACTCGTGGGCGTAAAGCGGGTCGAACAAACCCAGGGCCTCCGGCATCACGCCCATGCGGCGCTTGATGTCCGCGCTCTCGGCGTCGAAGCGCTGGCCGAGGATTTCGATTTGGCCGGCCGTGGGGTCCAGCAGTCCCGTCAGGCAATTGATGGTGGTGCTCTTGCCCGAGCCGTTGGGGCCCAGGAAGCCGAACATGGTGCCAGAAGCCACCGACAGCGACAGACCTTCGACGGCCGTCACCGTGCCGTACTTCTTCACCAGATCAGTAATCCGTATGGCGTCCATCCGTTCAGCCTCTCCCTTCCACGATGGCCAGCAGCTTTTCCCGCCGCGCCGGCAGCATCTCGCCCGCGCGTTTGAGCGATGAGAAGTAAAACGCCGCGGCCGCCAGGACCACCGGGATCGCCGCCCACCATTTATCCGGCGCAAGAGCGGCCGGCCAGGCATGGGCCAGCAACTGCGGCCCTAGCATGACCACCAGAATTCCTCCGATGAGCACCGTATTGCCGGCCGCCGAAAGGTCGTTCCCAAAAGTGCCGTAGTAGTCGCAACTGCGCGGGCCGAACAAGGTGGCCCAAAGTCCCAGCCCGAGAAACATGAACAAACTGGTCACGGCGGCTCCCACCAGCATGACCAGCATACGCGCGTCGAAAGGAAAAGGCCGGAAAAGGACAAAGAGCAGCGTGCCCACTACAATCAACGCCGAACTCATCAGCATGAAGGTGTAGCTGCCGGCGCGCAGAACAGCCGCCGGCCGCACGGGCAGGAGGAAAAAGCGGCGGAATCCTCCGCCCACGTAGCCGAATTGATTGACCGAGAACTGCGCGTTTCCCATGCAGCGCCCCCAGGCCCAGCAGCCACCACACCTGCAAGAGCAGGCCGGAAAAAGCGGCGACATCGGTGCGGGTCATAGTGGCCGCTGCCCCGAATGGCGGTGTATAGGCAAGCACGTGCAGAAACGCCGCGCCCACTTCGCGATGACCGCTCACCACCGGCCGCAGGATGGCGGGCAGGAATCCCAGACAGGCAATGCCAGCCAGCAGCACCGCGGCGCCGGCCTTTCGCTGCATCAACCGTTCCAGCAGCAGGGCCACCACGCGCGCCAAAAGGTAATTGGAAACGAACAACAAAAGAACCGCGATCAGCCCCAGCCAGAAGGATGCGGCGCTGGCGACGTACAGCCCCACCACCAGCCCCAACTCGAGCGCCAGAATCAGAAACCAGAAAGGGTCGAGTATGCCGATGAAGTGCCGGGCCGCGCGCCGCTCCTGGGCTTTGAGCGGATAGCGGCGCAACTGGGCTTCCGTGAAGATGGCATTCACGCCGAAGCCCAGAATCACGGCGGCCACCGCAGCTTGCATGTACAGGCCCGAGAGCACCGCCTGCGCTACGATTTCGGCCTTGCCGCTGCGCACCGCCAGCAGCGCGGCGCCGAATCCTCCCGAAGCCATCACCGCGATCAGCAGCACCAGCAGAAGATAGCAGGCCATGAAAAGCGCGATCCGGCCGTTTCGCGAGCGCGTCTTGGCCCACAGCAGTTTGTAGCGTAACCTGACCAGGTTGCCGATCAGTTCGAAGTTCATCGCGCGCGGATCACCTCTGCGTTGAGGTAGGGCCGCAGCGCTTCCGGAACCACCACGCTGCCGTCCTTCTGCTGGTAGTTCTCGATAATCGCCACCCAGGTGCGGCCTACCGCCAGCCCGCTGCCATTCAGCGTGTGGGCAAACTCCGATTTCTTCCCGCTCTTGAACCGAATGCCCGCGCGGCGCGCCTGAAAAGCTTCAAAGTTCGAACAGGAGGAGATCTCCTTGTAGCCGTTCTGGCCGGGCAGCCAGACTTCGATGTCGTAGGTCTTGGCCGACGAGAACCCCATATCGCCGGCGCATAACAGCACCGTGCGGAACGGCAGTCCCAGGCGGCGCAGGATGTCTTCGGCGTCGGCGGTGAGCTTCTCCAGTTCCTCGTAACTCTGCTCCGGCCGGGTGAACTTCACCAGCTCAACCTTTTGAAACTGGTGCTGGCGAATGATGCCGCGCACGTCGCGGCCGTAGGAGCCGGCCTCGCTGCGAAAGCACGGCGTATAGGCGCACAGCTTGATCGGCAAGGCGTCGCTTTCCAGGGTTTCACCGCGGTAGATGTTGGTGACGGGGACCTCGGCCGTGGGGATCAGCCACAGATCGTGTCCCTCGCACTTGAAAAGATCCTCTTTGAACTTGGGCAACTGGCCGGTGCCGAACAGGCTCGCGGAGTTCACCAGGAAGGGCGGAAGCACCTCGGTATAGCCGTGGTGACGAGTGTGCACATCGAGCATGAAGTTGACCAGCGCGCGCTCGAGGCGGGCGCCCAGGCCCCAGTAGAGGGCAAACCGCGCCCCGGTGATCTTGGCGGCGCGCTCCAGGTCGAGGATACCCAACTCCGGGCCAAGGTCCCAGTGGGCCTTGGGTTCGAAGTCGAATGGCGGCGGCTGGCCCACGCGCCGCACCTCCAGGTTGTCCTCGGAGTCCTTGCCCGGCGGCACGGATTCGTGAGGAACGTTGGGAATCCCGGCCAGCAATTCCCGGAACGCTTCCTCGAGCGCTTTGACCTGCTCGTCGAGCGAGGAGATTTCGGCTCTTAAACGGCGCGCCTCGTCCCGTAGGCTATCACTCGGGTGATGACTGAACGCCATGCCGATTCTATTCGCCTCCGCCCGGCGTTGTTCGGTTTGCGCGATGGCCGCCCGCCGCTGTTGGTCGAGCTCACGGAAGCGATCGAGGCCGGAAACGTCGCCGCGCGCAGCGAGCCGTTGCGCGATCCGATCGAAGTTGGAGCGGAAGTAAGAGAGATCGTGCATGCCCAAAACCCGGTGACAGACGGAACGTTTCCCGGTTTTTCTTGAGAATCTAGCGCCGGCGCGGCACTACATACAGTATGCCACGTTTGGCTCGCGTGCTGGCCGTAGATACGCCGTATCACGTCACCCAGCGGGGGAACGCCCGGCGGGCGGTCTTCGAAACGGACAGCGATCGCCTCGTCTACCTCAGTCTGCTTCAGGAGTTCGCGCGCCTCTACCGGCTCAACATCCTGGGGTACTGCCTGATGCGCAACCACGTCCATCTGATCGCGCTTCCGCGCCGGCTCGACTCCATGCCGCGGGTCCTGCGGTGTACCCATGGGCGGTATGCGGCGTATCTCAATGCCCGCAAAGCGGCTAGCGGGCACGTCTGGCAAGGCCGCTACTACTCGTGTCCCATGGATGAGAACCACCTCTGGACGGCCCTCCGGTACATTGAGCGCAATCCGGTCAGGGCGCAGATGGCGGACCAGGCGGAATCCTACCTCTGGTCGAGCGCCCGAGTGCATTGCAACGAAGGGTCCGCGGACGGTTTGGTAGACCTGGAGATGTGGCGCTACCGCTGGAGCGCGGAGGAGTGGCGCGAGTTCCTGGCATGTGCCCGCGGGGCGGAGCAGGAAGCCGAGCAGATCCGCCAGTCCACCCATAACGGGCGTCCACTGGGATCGCTGGACTTCATTCGCCAACTGGAGCAAGGCACGGGACGGCTGTTGACCGCCAGCAAGGGCGGCCGTCCTCGCAGGCCACTGCCCGATCCCGGTCAGGCGCGCTTGGCTTTCGCCGCAGAATCGGGCGACGGTCGCTGAAAACCGGGAAACGTTCCGTCTGTCACCGGGTTTCGATGGCCCCAAAGGGCTACCCCCGCACATTTCCGGTACTATCGGATATCATTAGGTCTTAGCCCCTTCCCGTGCCTAAACCATGTGGATCGTTCGATTAGCCTTACGACGGCCCTATACCTTTGTAGTGGTCTCGCTCCTCATCGCCATTCTCGGCGTCACCGCTATCGTTACCATGCCCGTCGATATCTTCCCCTATATCGATATCCCCGTCGTCAGCATTGTCTGGAGCTACAACGGCCTCTCGCCCGAAGAGATGGAAAAGCGCATCGTCACCATCTTCGAGCGCTCCATGACCACCACCGTCAACGACATCGAGCATATCGAGTCCCAGTCTTACACCGGCGCTTCCGTCATCCGCGTCTATTTCCAGCCCAATGCCAAAGTCGAGGTCGCCCTGTCGCAGGTCACCGCCATCGCCCAAACCTTGCTGCGCATTCTTCCTCCCGGCACCACCCCGCCCAATATCATCAAGTACGACGCCTCGGCCGTTCCCGTTCTGCAATTAGGCCTGCAAAGCGATAGCCTCGCCGAGCAGGAACTGTTCGACCTCGGCCAGAACTTCATACGCACCCAGTTGGCCACCATCCAGGGGGCCGCGGTTCCGCTTCCGTTCGGCGGAAAATTCCGCACCGTGATGGTCGATCTCAATCCCGACGCCCTCTTCGCCAAGCAACTCTCCGCGGCCGATATCTCGACCGCCCTCGGCAATCAGAACCTCATTTTGCCGGCCGGCACCGCCAAAATCGGCGACAAGGATTACCAGATCAAGCTCAACAGCAGCCCGCGCAGCCTGGATGAGATGAATCGCCTGCCGGTCAAGGTGGTCAACGGCGCCACCGTCTACCTCGGCGACGTCGCCCAGGTCCGCGACGGTTATACCGTGCAGACCAGCGTGGTCCGCACCAACGGCCGCCGCGGCGCTCTTCTCACTGTGTTGAGAAACGGCAAGGCCTCCACCCTGGCGGTGGTCGACAACGTCAAGAAAACTCTTCCCAAGATACTGGCCGGGCTGACTCCGGAGCTTCACGTTCGGCAGTTGTTCGACCAGTCCGTCTTCGTGCGCGCCGCCATCGATGGCGTGGTCCGCGAAGCCGTCAGCGCCGCGTTTCTCACGGGCCTCATGATCCTGATGTTCCTGGGTAGCTGGCGCAGCACCCTGATCGTCTGCATTTCCATCCCGCTTTCCATTCTCGCGTCGCTCATGGTGCTCAGCCTGCTCGGCCAGACGATCAATGTGATGACCCTCGGCGGCATGGCCCTGGCGGTCGGCATCCTGGTGGACGACGCCACCGTGGCCATCGAGAACATCCACCGCAACATGGCCATGAGGAAGCCGCTCATCCGCGCGGTGCTCGATGGCGCGCAGCAGATCGCCGTCCCGGCTTTCGTCTCCACCCTCGCCATCTGCATTGTGTTCGTCCCGGTGCTGCTCCTGACCGGCGCGGCCAGGTACCTGTTCACGCCGCTGGCCATGGCCGTGGTGTTCGCCATGATGGCCTCCTACTTTCTCTCCCGTACCCTGGTTCCCACCATGGCCCACTACATGCTCCGGTCGGAAATGAAGGCGGGCCACGGCAAGAGCTTTTTCAACCGCGGTTTTGAGCGCATGCGGGAGTCCTATGCCTCGATGTTGCGCTGGTGCCTGGAGCATCGCGCGCTGGTGCTGGTGGGGTTCACGATCTTCGTTGCGGCGTCTCTCGGTCTGTCCGTGTTTGTCGGGGAGGATTTCTTCCCCACCGTGGATTCCGGCCAGATGCGGTTGCATGCCCGCGCCCCCTCCGGCACGCGCATCGAAACCACCGAGACCATCTTCGCCGATATCGAAAACGAAATCCGCCAGGTCATCCCGCCGCGCGAGATCTCCGACATCATCGACAACATCGGCATCCCCCCGGGCGGTTTCAACCTGGCCTTCGGCGACAGCCCCACTCTGGGCGTCAGTGATGGCGATATCCTCATCGCGCTCAGGCCCGGGGAGCACGGTTCCAGGGCTGAGTATACCGGCCGGCTCCGCCGGCGGCTGCATGAGAAGTTTCCCGACATGGTGTTTTTCTTCGAGGCCGCCAACATCACCAACCAGATTTTGAACTTCGGCCTGCCCGCTCCCATCGATGTCCAGGTGGTCGGCCGCAACGCCACGGCCAACTACCAGATCGCGCAACGGCTTCAGGCGCAGATGGCCCGCATTCCAGGGGCTGCCGACGTTCACATTCACCAGGTGGTGGACTATCCGGAAATTCGCGTCGCCGTGGACCGCAGCAAGGCTGGCCTCGTGGGCCTCACGCAGCGGGATGTGAGCGGCAGCCTGCTCATCTCGCTCAGCTCCAGTAGCCAGATTTCTCCCACTCAATGGCTCGACTGGAATACCGGCGTCACCTACAACGTGGCCGTGCAGACGCCGCAATACCGCGTCAATTCACTCGCCGCCCTGATGCGAACGCCGCTCACCAGCCCCATCGGCGGTATTCTCTCCGCTACCCCGGCTTCGCTCTCCGGGCCGAACCAGGCCACCGCCGCCTATGGCAACCCCGGTACCATCACCGGCGGAGCGCAACTGCTCTCGAACCTGGTCGAGGTTTCGCGCGGCGTCGCGCCCGAAATCGTCAACCATTACAACGTGCAGCCGGTCTACGACGTGTATGCCAACGTGGACCGACGCGACCTGGGCGGGGTGGGCTCGGCGGTCGAGAAGATCATCGAGCAGGCTTCCCAAAACTTGCCGCGGGGCACCACCCTCGACCTGCGCGGCCAGGTGACTACCATGGAGTCCTCGTTCTTCCGGCTGGGCCTGGGGTTGATCTTCGCCGTGGTGCTGGTCTATCTCGTGATGGCCGTCAATTTCCAGTCGTGGCTGGACCCCTTCATCATTCTGATGGCCCTGCCGGGAGCGCTGGCCGGCATCGTCTGGATTCTCTTCATCACCCAGACCACCTTCAGTGTCCCCTCGCTCATGGGCTCCATCATGTGCATCGGCGTGGCCACCGCCAACAGTATTCTGCTGGTGGTCTTCGCCAACGACCAGCGGGAGGAAGGTCTGGACGCGCGCGCCGCCGCGCTCTCGGCCGGCTATACGCGAATCCGTCCCGTCCTGATGACCGCGCTGGCCATGATTATCGGAATGCTGCCCATGGCCCTGGGGATGGGCGAAGGCGGGGAACAGAACGCGCCTCTCGGCCGCGCCGTCATTGGAGGCCTCATCCTGGCTACCATTACCACCCTGTTTGTAGTTCCGTTGGTGTACAGTTTCCTGCGAAAGAAGCCACCCGTCGATTACGCGCGCAGAATGGTCGAGGAAGAACACGAACTGCCGCATGAGGATTTGCCATGAACGAGATCCATCCCATCGATGACGTGAAGCGCCCGGGGCCTTCCGGCCGCACTCTGCTGCTGCTCGCTCTGTTGCTGCTGGTGCTGGTGGTAGTCGGGTTCTTCGCGGGTTACCTGCCGCGGCGGCGCCGCGATTCGGTGCTCGCGGCGGAATCCAAAGCCGAAACGGATAGCCTGCCGGTGGTCAACGTGCAGAAAGTCAAACGCGCCGAGGCCAAGACCAGCCTGGTTCTGCCGGGCAATATCCAGGCCGTCACCGAAGCGCCCGTCCTGGCGCGCGCCAGCGGCTACATCAAGCGGCGCTACGCCGATATCGGCGACCGCGTGAAGGAGGGGCAGGTCCTGGCCGAAATCGAAGCTCCCGAGCTGAACCAGCAGATCCGCCAGGCCAAGGCCACCGTCGATCAGGCCAACAGCACCGTCGAGCAGGCCCAAGCCGCGCTCCAGCAAGGCCGCACCAACGAGAACCTGGCGCGCGTCACCGCCCAGCGCTGGGAGAACCTGTCCAAGAAGGGCGTGGTTTCGCGCCAGGAGAACGACACCTACCAGGCGCAATGGGCCGCCCAACAGGCCAACGTGCAAGCCCTCGAGAAGGCCGTGGCGGCCACCCGTAACAATGCTGCCGCCGCGGAAGCCAACGTGGCGCGACTCAACGAGCTTCTCCAATACCAGGCCGTCCGCGCGCCCTTTGCGGGCGTCATCACGCTGCGCAACGTGGATGAGGGAGTGCTCGTCAACGAGGGCAACACACTGCTGTTTCGCATCGCTCAGACCGACCGGCTGCGCACCTATTTGAATGTTCCCCAGTCCGATGCCGGCTCCGTGCGCGTGGGCCAGCAGGCCGTGCTCGTCATCCCCGATTTGCCGGGCCACGGCTTCCCCGGCGCCGTCACCCGCACCGCCAATGCGCTCGACCCCGCCACCCGCACCCTGCTGGTGGAAGTCCAGGTCCCCAACCCCGCCGCCCTGCTGATGCCCGGAATGTACGCCCAGGTGGACCTCTCGGTTCCCAGGAAAGATCCTCCCCTGCTGATTCCCGGCGATACCCTGGTGGTGCGCAGCGACGGTCCGCAGGTGGCCGTAGTGGCGCCCGATGGCCGCGTCCATTTCGCGCGCATCCAGTTGGGCCGCGATTTCGGCGACCACCTCGAGGTCCTCTCCGGTCTCGAAGACGGCCAGCAGGTGGTGGTCAACCCCAGCGACGCCATCCGGGAAGGCGCCAAAGTCAAGCCGGTTGCCGCCCCGGCAAGCCATTCGTGAAGTCTCCGACCATGTGCAAATCAAGTCTTAGCATTTTGCTTGCGTCTCTTCTGTGCGCGGGCCCCGGCATGGCCGCGCCGCAGGACAGCTTCCAGAACTCGCCGCGGGTCCACGAGTCGATCCGCGCCGGCAACCTCTACCTGTCGCTTCAGGATGCCCTGGCGCTGGCCATCGAGAACAATCTCGATATCGAGCTGCAGCGCTCCGCTTTGCCGGTTGCGGACGCGGAGTTGCTGCGCGCCAAAGGCGGCGGCACGCTGCGCGGCTTGAACTACACCCTGGCGGAAACCCCCGCGGGCGTGGGCGGGACCCTCAGCCCCTTGATCACCAGCGCCGCCATCGCCGGGCGCGCCACCTCCGGCGCCTCGGTGGCCACCAACGCGCTCGAATTGGGTCTGCTGGCCGCCCCCCAGACCAGTCTGTCCATCCAGGGCGGCATTCCGCAATCCAATGGAACCGTCGTTCCCGGTTTCGATCCGGCGGTCGTCGGACTGTTGAACTGGACCCACCAGACCACGCCCGAGGTGAGCTTCCAGACCAACGACACCCCTACGCTGGTCAACAACATCACCCTCGCCAACGCCGGAATCCAGCAGGGCTTCTCCACCGGCGCGCAGGCGGCGCTGAGCTTCGGCAACAATCACCAGTCGGTGAACGGGCCGAGTTACGGATACACTCCGTTCACCGCCTCGAGCCTCGGCTTGACGGTCACTCAGCCGCTGCGGCGCGGTTTCGGAATGGCCCTCAACCGCCGCTTCATCCGGATTGCCGGCAATGAACGCAGGCTCGCCAGCCTGTTGTTCCAGCAGCAGCTCATCGCGTCGGTCTACGGCGTGATCCGTCTCTATACCGATTTCGTGGCGCTTTACGAAGACGAAAAGGTGAAGCAGGAGACCGTCGCCCTGGCCGAGAAGCTCTACTCCGATACCCGTGCCCAGGTGGACGAAGGCACGCTCGCCCCCGTCGAGATGACGCGCGCCAATGCCCAGGTCTTCTCCACGCGCCAGGACCTGATCAATGCCCGCGGCCTGCTCCAGGAGGAAGAGGCCATCCTCAAAAACGTGCTCACCAGGCGCGGGAACGAAGACCCCGAGGTGCGGGCCGCGCACATTATTCCCACCGATGCGCTCGCCATACCGGAGAAGGACGAAGTCCGCCCCATTCAGGACCTCATCGCGGAAGCGCTCGCCAATCGCCCCGATCTCGGTCAGGCGCGCCTGCAAATCGAGAATTCACAGATCGGCCTCCAAGGCTCCCGGAGCGCCACCCGGCCTGAAGTGGACCTGGTGGGCGTGATGCAGAACAACGGCCTGGCGGGGACCGTGAACCCTTTCGCGCTGCCCAACCCCGGCTTCGCCGGCGGATATGGCACGGTGCTCGAACAACTGCTGGCGCGCAAGTACCCCACCTACGGCATTGGCCTGCAGATGACGCTGCCGGTGCACAACCGCATTGCGGAGGCCGACCTGGCGCGCGATGAGCTGCAACTCAAGCAGTCGCAGATCCGCCTCCGCCAATTCGAGAACCAGGCGCGCCTCGAAGTGGAGGACGCCCTCATCGCCATGGGCCGAGCGCGTTCGTCTTACGAAGCCGCGGTCCAGGCGCGTAAGCTGCAGCAGGAATCGCTCGAGGCCGAGCAGGCCAAATTCGAGGTGGGCGCCTCCACCAGCTTTTTCGTGATCCAGTACGAGAGCCTGCTGGCCCAGGCCCGTTCCACCGAAGTCGCAGCCATGAGCTCCTACGTGAAGGCCCGGGCCGCCCTCGAGCGCGCCACTGGCGCCATCCTGGACCAGAACAAGATCTCTCTGGACGCCGCCGTCAAGGGCAGGTAGCGCCGGCGACGGAAACGTCCGATGCGGATCTTGTCGCCGGTGTTCTTACTTGCTGTCATTGGATTACAATCACTACACGATGCATAAATTCACCATTTGCCTCCTGCTGGTCGCCTCGGCTTTCGGCCAGAAGAAGCCCATTACCCTCGAATCGATGAACGCCGGCGGCCGCGGCGGACGAGGCGCGGGTGCGGCCACTTGGGCGCCGGACGGCAAGACCTTCATCCTCCGGCAGGGCCGCGGCCTCGCCATCTACGACCCCGCCACCCGTGGTTCCAAGGATCTGGTGGCTGTCGATGCCATGGACGCCGCCGCCGTCGCCGTCCCGCCGTCCAACGACGCGCCGTTCGATTGGACCAACCGCCGCGTGCGCGCCGGCGGCCTTCAGTTTTCCTCCGACGGCCAGGAATTGCTCTATGCCGCCGGTGGCGACCTGTTCCTGGTCCACGTCGATACGGGCAAATGGGACCAGCTCACCAAGACCCCGGTTGCGGAGGTGGACCCCAAGCTCTCCCCGGATGGCAAAACGGTGATCTTCCGCCGTGGATGGGACCTCTATTCCATCGACGTCACCACCCACAAAGAGACCCCCTTGACCAGCCACGGCGCCGAGACCCTCCGCAACGGCGGCCTCGACTGGGTCTATCCCGAGGAACTCGAGCTGGGCACCGCCTTCTGGTGGTCGCCCGATTCCAAGTCCATCGCCTATCTTCAGTTCGATACCAGCCGCGAGCCCATCTTCCCCCACGAGGACCTGCTCCGCATGCGCGCCCTCTACGAGCCGGAGCGGTACCCGCAGGCCGGCGAAAACAACGCCGACGTGCACCTGGGCGTGGTGCCGGCCGCCGGCGGCCCCACCAAATGGCTTGAGGTCGGCGACACCCGCAACGCCTATCTCATCGCCCGCGCCGGCTGGATGCCCGATTCCAAGAGCGTTTACGCCATTCGCACCAATCGCGTGCAGAATCGCCTCGAAATGCTCTCCATCTCCGTCGAGTCCGGCGCGTCTTCCACCGTCTTCCGCGAGTCCGATCCTTACTGGATCAATCTCAAAGGTGACGTGGAATTCCTCCGCGACGGCAAACGGTTTCTGTGGACCAGCGAGCGCGACGGCTTCCGCCATATCTACCTGTATTCCATCGACGGCAAAGACGTGCGGCAGTTGACCAAGGGCTCCTGGGAAGTCGCTGGCGTCGCGGCGGTGAACGATTCCGAAGTCTTTTATAGCTCCGACGAGCCCACCCCCCTCGAGAACCACTTCTACAGAATCGGGCTCGACGGCCGGGGTAAGCGCCAGCTCTCCGCGGCGGGCTACACGCACACCGTCTCGATAGGCCCCGGCGGCGCGTTCTATCTGGATACCGCCTCCAACCTGGGCAACCCGCCGCGCACCACCCTGCACTCCGGCGACGGCGCGGAATTGGCCGTCTATCGCGAGGCCGACCGCACCCAATCGGAACAGTTCGAGATCCTTCCCACTGAGATTGTGAAATTCAACCTGCCCGATGGGACGCTGCTCTATGGGCGACTCATCAAGCCGGCCGGTTTTGAGGCCGGCAAGAAGTATCCGGCCGTGGTCATGGTGTACGGCGGGCCGGGCGTGGCGGGCCCCATCCACAATGCCTGGGCGGGCGTCTCCATCGACCAGGTGCTGGCGCACAAGGGCTATGTGGTCTGGCAATCCGAGAATCGCGGCATCCTGGGCCGCGGCCACGCCTTCGAGACCCCCGTCTACCACAATTTGGGTGTCACCGAGTTGGCCGACCAGGTGGCTGGAATCAAGTACCTCGTCTCCCTGGGCTTTGTCGACCCCGCCCGCATCGGCATTCACGGCTGGAGCTATGGCGGTTTCATGACGCTCAACGCCATGCTCAATGCTCCCGATGTGTTCCGCTGCGGCTTCTCCGGAGCGCCGGTCACCAGTTGGCTCAATTACGACACCATCTACACCGAGCGCTACATGGGTCTGCCGTCGGAGAACCCCGAGGGTTACCGCCACACCGCCCTGCCGCCCAAAGCCGGCAATCTCAAGGGAAAGCTCATGCTGGCGCACAATTTCGAAGACGACAACGTTCTCTTCCAGAACACCCTGCAAGCCATCAGCGCGCTCCAATTGGCGGGCAGGCAGTTTGAGTTTATGCTCTATCCCCAGAAGGCCCACGGCGTCACCGGCGCCGCCTCGCGCCAGATGAATCAGATGATGCTCGATTTCTTCGACCGGAATTTGAAATAGACATGGGTCGCCGCCGCCGCCGCCGGGTTACCAGATTCGAGTTGATGCTGCCCAACATCCTGATGGTGACGCCGGTCGTGGCCGCCGCGGCCGCCACATTGTGGTTATTCATGGTGGGTCCGATGCGCGATCCGCAAAGCGCCCTGCGGGACTTCTACCAGGGCGAGGACCGCCTTGAGGAGCAGTTGTGCGATCCCCTGATTCTGGTCGGCCCGCGGGTGGTCCCGCTGGTGATCGCCGACCTGCCGAAGAAGGGCGCCCCGCGGCGTTTATACGCCATCCGCTTCCTGGGCAATGAACGCGATCCGCGCGCCTTGCCGGTCCTCCAGCAACTCCTCGCGGACGAGGAGGAAAACGTCTCCTTCCGCGTGGCAGCCTTCAAGGCCATCTACCAGATTTCACCCGCCCGCGCGCGCCAATTGGCGCCGATGTACGGCTATGGCCGCGACCAGATTGCGCGCGTAGCCGAGGACATCGCCGCCAACCGCGACCCGGATTGCTGGACGCGCACCTACTGGCAAGCTTTCTGGCACCAGCACAGCGAGTAGCCCGGGGCCAAGCCGGATGGGATCCATTCGGATTTACTGTGGGTGGTAGTTGTTGTCGCGAACGCCACGTGAGCTTACTTGGCGGAGCGTAGCTCTTCCTCCAACGCCGCTAGGCGGCTTTCTAACCGCTGAATGGTTTCGGCTTGCTGCTGTACTTGCTGATGCTCCTTCTGCAACTCATTCAACAACATAGAGTCCAGCACTTGGTACTTGACCGTCTCTATCTGGCCGTCGGCTGAACGTCCAACCAGATCCGGGTACACCTCGGCGACTTCCTCAGCGATTAAACCATACTGAATGGGCTTGGAGCCATCGGCGAAGGGCTTCTGGTACCGAAAGGTCACAGGGCGCAGACGCAGCAGGCCGTCGCTGGCCGTGTCCATGTCGTGGATATCTTCCTTGAAACGTCGGGACGAACTGACCGTGCCTAACTGTCCATTAGAATCTATCACCACCGGAATCGAATTGTTATTGCCCGTAGTGACGCCACGCACTCCCGCTGCGAAGAACGAGGTCTGCGTGCCTGGAGTTCCGATGCGGATGGTGTTGTTGTCGGTGGAGGCACCCAGGCTGCCGATATGGATGTTGTTGCTGTTGGTACCGGACACGTTCAGCGCGGCCTGCATACCGACGGCGATATTGTAGTTTCCCGTTGTGCTGCTCCCTAGTGCGCCGCCGCCGATGGCCGTGTTACCGGTCCCAGTGGTGTTGTATTGCAAAGCCCCGGCACCAGCGGCCGTGTTGCTGCCCCCGACGGTGTTGCTCGTCAATGCGGCGCTGCCGCTGGCCGTGTTGCTCATCCCAGTGGCATTAGAGAGTAGCGCGCCGGACCCGATGGCCGTATTGCCAGTCCCAGTGGTATTGGCTTGCAGAGCGTTGTACCCGCTGGCCGTGTTATCTGTCGCAGTCGTATTGCTTGCCAGCGCTAAGGTACCGGTGGCCGTGTTGTTGCTCCCGGTGGTGTTGGAATACAGCGCGCCGCCACCGGTGGCCGTGTTGGCACTCCCGGTGGTGTTGAGATACAGAGCGTTGCCACCGGTGGCCGTGTTGTTGCTCCCCGTGGTGTTGGAATACAGCGCGCTGCCACCGGTGGCCGTGCTGGCATTCCCGGTGGTGTTAGCAGCCAGCGCGGCGAAGCCGCTGGCGGTGTTTTCGCGTCCGGTCGTGTTCAACACCAACGCGTGGAAGCCGGTGGCCGTGTTGAAGGTACCGGTGGTGTTGCTCGTCAGCGCGCTGATTCCGCTCGCCGTGTTGTAGTTCCCGGTGGTGTTGGCAGCCAGCGCTCCAATTCCCAGAGCGATGTTCCCGTCGGCCAGGGTGCTGATCGAGGCATAGTAGCCGTTGATATCAATAACGACATCCGTGGGATTATTGGCGTAGATGTCTATGGAACCGTTGGCCCCCGCCGGAATAATTCCCGTGTTGCTGACCATGAAACCCTGTGGCGACTCCACGGTAATGGCGGCCACCGGTGCAGACTGCCCAGTAGGGAAGGCCGTGACATAAGCAAGCGGCCCTGGTGGCACTACGGTTATCTCGAACGAATATGCCTGCGCTACTGCGGGGATGGTGCAGCTGGTGCTGGATAGCACGGGAAAAGTGCGGACTGCTCCGGCGGCAAGAGAGGGAGGACCAAAGGCACCTGTGACCTGATTCCGGCGCATTCTCCCTTGCGAAACGTGGGCCAAGAGGCGAATTGGCGGCCACCAGAGGTGATTTTGGTATCCTGAGCCTTACCGAACTTTT
>Ga0209039_10002280_pt1 | contig 16553 bp, 13 predicted proteins | sample BogFormECP12_OM1_FD_188238 | JGI IMG/M metagenome (GOLD analysis project Ga0209039, IMG submission 188238) | Bog forest soil microbial communities from Calvert Island, British Columbia, Canada - ECP12_OM1 (SPAdes) (version 2) | ecosystem: Environmental > Aquatic > Freshwater > Wetlands > Bog ... | reverse complement strand
GGTGATCGATGCCAGCGGGCAGTTTGTCATGCCCGGAATCATCGATTGCCATTCGCATATTGCTGTCGACGGCGATGTGAACGAAGGAAGCGTGTCGGTTTCCTCGATGGTGAACATCGCCGACGTTCTGAATTCCGACGATCCCGCGATTTACCGCGACCTGGCGGGCGGCGTCACGGCGGCGAATATCCTGCACGGTTCGGCGAATTCCATCGGCGGGCAGACGGTGGTGATCAAGCTGCGCTGGGGACAACCGGCTGCGAAGCTCCCGTTTGAAGGGGCGCTTCCGGGAATCAAGTTTGCGCTGGGTGAAAACCCCAAACGTTCGAATTTCCGGGTATCCGGCATGCCGGACCGTTACCCCGCTACGCGTATGGGCGTGGAAGAAACCATTCGAGGGGCGTTCACCGCAGCCCGCGACTACAAGAAAAGCTGGGATGACTACAACAAACGCGTTGCGGCGGGGGAAAAGAACCTGATTCCGCCACGGCGCGACTTGAAACTGGAACCCCTGGTGGAGGTGCTGGAAGGGAAGCGCTACGTGCACGCGCACTGCTACCGCGAAGACGAAATTCTGATGCTGCTGCGCGTGGCAAAGGAGTTTGGGTTCCGCGTGCAGACGCTGCAACACGTCCTGGAAGGGTACAAGGTGGCGGATGAAATTGCCGCAGCCGGGACAGGGGCTTCGATATTCTCGGATTGGTGGGCGTACAAGGTGGAGGCGTACGAGGCCATCCCCTACAACGCCGCGCTGATGACGCGGCGCGGCGTGGTGGTCTCCGTGAATTCGGATGACCCGGCGGAAGCGACGCACCTGAACCAGGAAGCGGCGAAGTCCATGCGCTACGGCGGCTTGACGCACGACCAAGCGTTGAAACTGGTGACGCTGAATCCGGCGATCCAGTTGGGCATCGAAAAGCGCGTGGGGTCCATCGAGGTGGGCAAGGACGCGGACCTGGCGATCTACAACCGCGATCCCTTGAGCGCATATGCGGTGGTGCAGAAAACGTTGATTGACGGGCGCGTTTACTTTGACCGCGAAAAAGATCTGGCGGGGCGCGCGGCGCTGGAACAGGAGAAGAAGGAGCTCCTGGAGAAGGCCAGGAAGAGCGCGGAGAAAAAGGCGGACGAAAAGAAAGCCGAGGAGAAAAAGCCGGAGGAAAAGAAGCCTGAAGAAAAGGCCAAGCCGCCGCAAGAGCGGAGTGATGAGAGAGGTGCGCGATGAAGACGAGCCGAATGAAGATGCGCGTACCGATTCTTTTTGTGGGCTGCTTGTTGATTGCGGGGACGGCGCTTGGTCAATCGGCGCCGGTTGCGCAATCGGACACGGCAATTACACACGCGAAGATTTTCACCTTGGCGGGAGCGCCAATCGAAGACGGCACCGTGGTCATTCATGACGGGAAAATCGCGGCAGTGGGCGCAAATGTGAGCATACCCGCCGGGGCGAAAGTGATTGATGCGAAGGGGTTGCAGGTATACCCAGGGCTGTTCGATCCGGTCACCCAGATGGGATTGAGCGAGATCAGCGCGGTGCGCGCAACGGTAGACACCACGGAAACGGGCTCCTTCAATCCGGATCTGGTTGCCGCGACGGCGGTGCTGCCGTCCAGCACGCACATCCCGGTGACCCGCGCGGCGGGCATCACGGAGGTGCTCGCGGTTCCAGCGAGCGGTGGGTTCGATTCTTCCGGAGCGACCAACCTGATCGGCGGGCAGGCCTCGGCAATTCACCTGGCGGGCTGGACGGCTGGGGAGATGTTGATCCGCAAAAACGCGGCGATGGTGATGGATTGGCCGGGAATCGAGACGCAATCATTCGATTTTTCGACTTTTTCCACGAAGGAGAAGCCGTACAGCGACGCGAAGAAGGAGTACGACAAGTCCGTGGACCAGCTAACGAACTGGATCGAGGAGTCGCGGCATTACGCGCAGGTCGCGGCGGCGAGCGGGGCAATCTACGATCGCGACGTCAAGCTGGAGGCCATGATTCCGGTGGTGCGCGGAGAGATGCCCGTGCTGGTTTTCGCGGACAAAGCGCGGGACATCCGCAACGCCGTGGAGTTTTGCGAAAAGCAGAATCTGAAGATGATTTTGGCGGGCGGTAGCGAAGCGTGGAAGGTGAAAGACCTGCTGCGCTCGAAGAGCGTGCCGGTGATCCTGCGGCCGACGCTGGAATATCCGAGAGAAGATGATGACCCATACGACCGGCTGATGACGCAGCCCGCGGAACTCGTCGCGGCGGGCGTGAGAATTGCCTTTGGCAGCTTCGACAACAGTTTTTCGAGACGCCTGGGGCAGCAGGCCGCTAATGCGGTCGCCCACGGCCTGGCGTACGACGATGCGTTGAAGGCAGTCACGTTGTACCCCGCGCAAATCCTGGGATTGGATGGCGAGTTGGGGACGCTGGAAACGGGCAAGATCGCAAACCTGATCGTGACCAACGGTGACCCGCTGGAGCTGACCACCGAGGTGCGCTATCTCTTCATCAAGGGGCAGCTCACGTCTACGGATAACAAGCAAAAGGATTTATACGAAAAGTATCTGAATCGGCCGCCAGCAACCAAGTAAGGGTGGATGCCAGTCGTGGCTTGCCTCTCCGCTGGAGTGTGTCTCCAGCCCAGCCCAAGATGCATCATGATTCCCGAGCAACTTTTTGCGGGGAGTTGCGTATCTACTAGGGATATTATGCGCCGCCTCACTCATGTAGTGTTCACACTCACTCTTTGCCTCGCTGGGACCGGAGTTGGCCTTGCGCAGGATACCAACAAAATCATCGAGCAATACCTGAAGGCAGCCGGTGGAAATAAGTCCATTTCGCGGATTCACACGGTCTCAATCGATGGAACGTTTACCAGCGGGTCAGAAGCGAAACCCGGAACGTACACTTTCCGGGCCAAGCAGCCCAACCGCTGCTACACGGAGATTCAAAGCGAAGGCAAAACGCTGATTGATTCCTACAACGGCAAGTCCGCCTGGCACCAGGCAGAGACCGGCGAGATCAGCACACTTTTAGGGCCGCAGGCGCTGGAGATGGAGGCCGCGGCGGAGTATTACAACGCTCGGCTGCAGGCGCTGGCGAAAAGAAAGATCGGCGTGGCGTTCAAGGGGCATGCGCAGGTGCATGGCCGGGACGCGCTGCAGGTGGAGCTGACCTATCCCACGGGAGTGCAGTGGCAAGTCTATTTCGATCCGCAGAGCCACTTGATTGTGGAAGAGCAGGCCACGATCGCGGGGATTCCGCGGGACATTCTTTATGACGATTACCGCAATGTGGATGGGGTGAAGCTTCCGTATAAGCTGGAAGTGCACCGGGGCAACGATACGTATGCCGTAAACGTAACACGCGCGGCGGTGAACGAGACCGTGGGCGAGCGCGTCTTCGATTTCCCGAAGAAGTCCCAGGTGCAACTCCCGGACTTGAAAAAACTGTTCGAGGAAATCGATGCCAATCAAAAGCAGATTGACAAGATCAAGGAGAATTACGCCGGAACGAATGTCGAGGAAGAGGCGGAATTCGACAGGACCGGGAAGGTGACCAAGACAGAAGCAAAGGAGTATACCTTTTTCTACCTGAATGGCGAAGAGGTTTCGACGCTGGTGAAGAAAGACGGCAAGCCCCTGAGCGACGACGAGCAGAAGAAGGAAAACGAAAAGACGCAGAAGCGCATTTCAGAGATTCAAAAGAACGAAAAGAAGAAGGAAGCGAAGGAAGAGAAGGCCAAGGAAGAAGGGAAGGAGGAGAAGAAAGACGATGACCCCGGGATCGAGGTTTTCTTACGCGTCTCCCAGTTCGTGAACCCGCGCAGGGAGCGCTTCCGGGGACAGGAGGTCCTGGTATTCGATTTTGAGCCGAATCCGGAATACAAGCCCAAAAACATGGAAGAGAGAGTGGTAAAGGAACTCGCCGGCGTCATATGGGTGGACGAAAAGGCGCACGACGTGGCGCGGCTGGAGGCTTATTTTGTGGGTGACGTGAAGATCGCCGGAGGGCTGCTGGCCAATCTGCAAAAGGGTACGAGCTTCGCGTTTGAGCAGGCCTACGTAAACAACGAAGTGTGGCTGCCGACTTACATCGAGGCGCACGTAGGGGTGCGGGTGCTGCTGGTGAAGGGCATTAAGGTGAATATGGTGAGCCGCTACTCCGACTACAAACGATTCAATGTGGAGACACTGAACACAATCAACAAGCCGAAAGAGACGCTCGAGAACGCGTCCAAGCCTTGATGGTGCGCGCTTCTTCTTGGCTACACGAAATTAATTTTCTTCCGATCCCGCTGAGGTTCAGCGGCCCTCGAAGGGGTAGCGGTCCTGGGCTTGAACGGCAGCGGCGACGCGGCGGCGGAGCGCGATGGTGTCCACCGCGGGACGCTTGCCGAAGCGCTTCAGGACGGCCATCTGGGTGATGAGCATGTCGCCTTCGTGAACGCCCGCAATGGCTCGCTTGGCTTCGTGATCCACGCGTTCGGCGGCGTCCGCGATGAAAACGCGAGCGGCATCGATCATCCCGGAAGCGGCAGCTTCGCCCTTCGTGGCGGCGGCCTTCTGAGCACGCAGCAGGCAGGATTCCATCGCATAGATCTCCATGACCATGTTGGCCAGGGCGCCGATCAACTCCTGCTCGTCCGCCAGCTTTTCGCGGAACTTCTGGACCGCGCCGCCCGCCGCCTGTAGAAACATTTTCTTGGCGTTGGCGATGACGCGCGCTTCTTCCGCAAGCACGCCTTCCGGCATTTCTTCAAACGAGGGGCCGGCGAGGATTTCATCGGCGAGCTTCATGGCCGCCGGAATCAGAGGCAATTGGCCGCCCATGGCGCGTTTCATCAGCATCTGGATGATGAGCATGCGGTTGATTTCGTTGGTGCCTTCAAAGATGCGGTTGATGCGCGAATCGCGGTAGGCGCGGCAGACGGAATAATCCTCGTGAAAGCCGTAGCCGCCGAAAATCTGCACCGCCTCGTCCACCACGAAATCGAGCATTTCGCTGCCATAGACCTTGGCGATGGAGCTTTCGATGGCGTATTCCTCCAGGACCTTCATGGCGTTCTGAGTCTTGTCGCCGCTGCCGGAAGCGGCGCTCATGGCGGCTTCGATATTGCCGGCCGTGCGGTAAATCATGGAATCCACCGCGAAAATCCGCACGGCCATCTCGGCCAGCTTTTCCTTCATCAAGCCAAATTCGCCGATCTGCTTGCCAAAAGCCTTGCGCTCTTTCGCATATTTCGACGCGGTCATGATCACGTACTTGGCGCCGCCGAGGCACGATGCGCCGAGAGTGAAACGCCCGGCATTGAGCACGTTGAAGGCGACTATGTGGCCGCGGCCTACCTCGTGGAGCAGGTTTTCCTTGGGCACTTTGCAATTTTCCAGGAACACCGGCGTGGTGGAGCTCCCGCGAATGCCCATCTTGTGCTCTTCATTGCCCGGCTTGCAGCCGGGAAAACTCTTCTCGACGAGGAAAGCGGTGAGTTTCTCGCCATCCACTTTCGCAAAGACGATGAAAAGGTCGGCAAAGCCGCCGTTGGTGATCCACATCTTCTGGCCGTTTAGGATGTAGTGGCTGCCATCGGCGCTGAGTTCCGCGCGCGTGAGCAAATTCTGCGCGTCGCTGCCGGCTTGCGGTTCGGAGAGGCAATAGGCGCCGATGTATTCGCCGCTGGCGAGCTTCGGCAGGTATTTCTTCTTCTGTGCTTCGGTGCCGAAATAAACGATTGGGAGCGTGCCGATGCCCGCATGAGCGCCGTGCGTGGTGGCAAAGCCGCCGTAAATGGAAATCTTTTCGGTCAGGACCATGCTGGCTACTTTGTCCAGGCCCGCGCCGCCATACTCTTCGGGCGTGCCGCCGCTCATCAGGCCGAGTTCCGCCGCTTTGCGGGTCAGTTCGGCCATCAAGCCCGGCTTCTTGTCTTCCAAATCCTTGATGTGAGGGAAGACTTCCTTGATGACGAACTCTTCCGCCGTTTGTCCGATGAGCCTCTGGTCATCGGTAAGATCCGCTGGCGTGAATACGTCCTGCGGGGCAGGGCATTCCAACAGGAAACTGCCGCCCTTCGCTGCGGGTTTGGAAAGAACCGAGCTCGCCATGGTGCTGCTCCTTAACGGCCGGAAGCCGTGGGTAAAATTCAAACGCTGGTTTGAAAAAACAATTGCGGGATTCTAACCCTAGCAACACGTTTGCGCAATAGCACCCGGAAGGTACCTGTGGGTCAGTTTCCGGTTACGCGTTAGTCAGGAGTTACACGCCAAGTCAAGTTGCAGTTGGCGACGGCGGAGGAGAAGCAGTTCGATTTCGGCGTAGTTTTAGCTTTCTCCAAGCTTTGACCAGAAGCCAGACAGCGGGCAATATCAAAATCAGCCATGGGATGATAGCAACAATCGTGGTGATAAGAGAGGCAGTACTATCTGCCAGAATGGAGCCTGATTCACGCAAAGCATTCCAGACCTGGGCAAATCCCCCTGCATTCTCCCTGGACCCTTCCACACGGAAAGAGATTTCGACGGCAATTTTCTCTGTTTCATTTGCCAATATCTTCCGCTGCGCTATCTCGCTATCCAATTCCGATTGAGTGTCAGTCAATTGCTTCTGAATTTCTACGAGGTCCCGTACTGTCGCAGAGGGCTTCGCAAGCATCGCTCTTAAGTTATCTCTGAAACTTGTGAGATTCTTGATTTTGGCTTCGGTGTCTACGACCGTGGTCGTCTTATCTTCACGTTCCGTGGTATTTCGCGCGATTTTGCCCAGCTTCTCGACATGGGCCAACAGCTTCTTCAGGTCCTCCGGGACCACGCGTAAGGATATTCCGCCCGATGGTACGGAATCGACCGTCCGCGTCGTGATGCTTGACGAAATAACCTCGCACTGGATTGTGCTACAGAAGGCGACCGCCGACTCCCAAGATTTCTGGAGGTCTGGCTCGGGCGTGATGATTTCGAGCTTATCGCGCTCGGCTACGTAACGCTGAGGCGATGCCGCAAACGCGAGCTTCGACAGCATCATTGCTCTGGCTGCGGGTGCACTCTTACCCATCTTTTCACAGCCTGTCGCTATCAATGTCAGCGCCACAAAAATCAAGGCAGCGAATTTGCGATTCATGGCTCTCCCTTCTGCCGTTAGGCAGTGGTCTAGAAGCAGCATACCTCACATAGATGCAAGAACAACTGATTGAAGATTGATTGCCCTGTCATTGCCTGGTAAGTTGCCAAAGCGGAAACTGGTCCGCCGCTCGCAATGTCACGACCTGTGGAGTTTCGCAGGCTTCTCACAAGAAACCAATAGAGGGAGAATGCAACTGCCATATCTTTCTGCAAAGGAACGTTACAGGCGCTCGAAAATCCCGGCCGCGCCCATGCCGCCGCCGATGCACATGGTCACCATGCCGTAGCGGGCGTCGCGGCGCTGTAATTCGCGGATCAGCGAAGCGGTAAGCTTTGCGCCGGTGCACCCCAGCGGGTGGCCCAGCGCGATCGCGCCGCCATTGGGATTTACGCGCGCCGCATCAAGATTGGCTTGTTGAATGACGGCGAGGGACTGCGCCGCAAACGCTTCGTTCAGTTCAATCACCGCAACATCGTTGAGGGATAGCCCCGCCAAATTCAACGCCTTGGGAATAGCGTAAACAGGACCAATGCCGAATTCTTCCGGGGGGCAGCCGGCGGTGGCGAAAGCCACAAAGCGCGCTTGGGGTTTCAGGCCAAGCTGCGCGGCCTTGGCATCGGACATGACCACCACCGCCGCGGCGCCATCGCTCATAGGCGAACTGTTGCCCGCGGTCACCGTGCCCTTCACGTGAAAGGCGGGCTTCAATCCCGCCAGCACTTCCAGCGAAGTATCCGCGCGCGGCATTTCGTCCCTATCGAAAATGAACGACTGCGTCGCTGGCTTGGCCGGTCCTTTTGGCTTCGTGCCGTTGCCATTGGGCAGGGAAGTGATTTTTACCGAGACGGGTACAGTCTCGTCCTTGAATTTTTCCGCGGCCAGTGCCGCGACCGCTTTTTTGTGCGAGTCCAAGGCAAACTGGTCCGCTTGTTCGCGGGAGATGCCGAATTTGCGCGCAATGAGTTCCGTGCCGAGGCCCATGTTGATGTAGGCGTCCGGATAATGATCCACGAGCCAGGGATTCGGCGAGATTTTGTGGCCGCCCATCGGCACAAGTGACATCGATTCCGTGCCGCCGGCGACGATGACCTGGGCCGCGCCGCTGCGGATGCGGTCCGCGGCAAGCGCGATGGCCTGAAGACCGCTGGAACAAAAGCGGTTCACGGTCATGGCGGACGTTTCGACTGGTAATCCCGCCCGCAATGCCGCGATGCGCGCCACGTTCATCCCCTGTTCCCCTTCGGGCATGGCGCAGCCCAGAATCACGTCGTCAATTTCCTTGGGATCGAGCCCCGGCACGCGCGCGAGCGCCTCCTTGATGACGATCGCGGCGAGGTCGTCGGGGCGGGTGGTGCGCAGCGAGCCTTTGTAGCCGCGCCCCACGGGCGTGCGCACGGAAGAGACGATGACGGCTTCGGGCATGGCGGACCTCTCTCGGCGAATTCTTCCCGATTGTCAGACGCCTTCCGCAAAAAAGCAAATCAGCAGGAAAGCGGGCTCCCGTTTCGCATCACTTGCCCTTGATCGGTGCCCCCTTCTTGGGAATGAATAACGACACGGGCGGCGTGATCTTGTACGCCACCGAAAAATTGCGCTCATTCAATGCCAGCCCGATGCGCCCGCGGGAATCCACATAAAGGAGTGGCTCACCCACGGGCACGTCCATGAAGGTCCTGACATAAGGAACGGTGAAGGGCTTCTTGTTCAACTGAACGATGATCTTGTCGCCGAGGTTGTAGCCAAGCTTCTTGAACTCGTCGCCTGAAATATTGCTGATGAGCGAGCCGAAAGGGTCATCCAAGCCGATGACGTCCCCTTCGATGCCTTGGCCGGTCGTGTTCGAAACTCTTGGAGTGAGGCGCACAAGTTGCTGCACCTCAGGGCCGACCAAAGTGAAGTCCCAACCGGCGGCGAGATGCGCGCCGACGGGTGAGAAAATGTCGCGGCCATGAAAGGTCGAGGAAACGGTCTGGCCAATCATCCATCCGGTATTGGTGATTTCGCGCGCGGACTCCAATCCATCGCGTTCAATCACCGGAGAGATCAAACCATTGTCCGGCAGGACAAAATATTGCCCCTTCTTGGTCTTGACGACCACGGCTTTGCGCGAAGTGCCCACGCCCGGATCGACGACCACGACGAAGACCGTGCCCGCGGGATAGTAGGGCGAAGCGCCGGCGAGGAAGCGAGCGCCTTCCCCGATCGAAAATGGCGTGACCTGGTGCGTGATGTCCAGGATACGCGCGTCCGGAGCGATGCCGAGCATGACGGCCTTACAGATGGCCACGGCATCGTTGGCCGTGCCGAAGTCCGTCATGAAGACGATGGCCGGGCGCGTGTTGCCCGCGGGCGCTTCCGCGGCCTTTTGAGAGGGTTCCTGCCGGGTGCATCCCCCCAGGACCAAAGCCAGGATGAGGATCGTCTGAGAAACACCCAGCCAACGCAGCCTTTTCACACGTCCCCCTGATGATTTGTTTTTTTGCGCGTTGCGAACCATCGCAGCGCAGCTCATACGGTCAATTGGAGAGCGGAATTGCAGATCCCCTGAAATCCACTCCAAGAGAACGCCATCAGTATAAAGGAAGAAAGGCAAATTAGGCGAGCAAGCCGCATATGCAGAACAGGAATTGCGGCTGCTGGGGAACGACATCCTGCTTTCTACGGGCTTGCGTGTCGCCTGGGGTAAGGCCAAACTATAGCCGGTTTTCCCGGGCCATCATTAATTGCTCCCTCTCGGAGCCAAGGAGGTTGTGCCTATGGGATTTCTCTCCTGGATCATCGTGGGTCTCATTGCAGGTTGGCTGGCAGGACAGGTCATGAAAGGCGGAGGCTACGGCATTGTCGCTGACATCATCCTCGGTATTCTCGGGGGAATTGTCGGCGGGTGGGTCTTCGGGCTGCTGGGGATTTGGCCGGCTGGCGGAAGGATTGGCTCGCTCATCGTGGCTTTCATCGGCGCCGTGATCCTGGTAGGGATCACGCGCTTGCTGAAAAAAGCGTAAGTACGATTCAAGTAAAACAAATCGCGCTGCTGTGGCTGGGGGAAGCCGCTGCAGCGCGATTGTTTGTTCGGGGGGAAAGCCGTATCAGGGCGTAACGCCTTCGGGGTTGATGCGATTGAGCCGCGTGGCCACACACCATTCCGCAGTCGGGGTGCGCAGGTATTTCAGGCGGAGAAGAGTTTTCTCGGCGGCTGGTGTGTCACCGAGTTTCTTCTCGACGATCACCAACTGGCGAACGATGAGTGGCGCGTGCAGGTCCGCGGCAAGTTGCTCCGCCGCTTTTGCGAAGTCACCCTGGGCTGCGGACAAGAAGCCCCGGCCCGACTGGAAGTAGCTTTCCACCAGCAGGTCCCGCGAATCGGCGGACAGCTTTTCGAGTTTGTCCAGGGCAAGCTGCGCCGCTTGCGCGTCGTTGTCGGCGGCATGGAGGCGCACTTCCTCGCGTAAAACACTCGCCAGGGCGGCGTTTCTCTGTGCTTCGGTCATGCCTGGAGCCGATGCCGCGAGCGAGTTTTCCAGGGCCTGCAAAACTTGCACTTCGGCTTCCGCGTCCGGCGCGAACAGGGCTCCGGCGTAGTCAATCTCGAATTGTTCGGCCGCGTTTTTCTCTGCGGCTGATTTGGTGGATAGCGCGGCGAGTTCCTGGCGGCCGGTCCCGGAGTCACCTTCCCAGAAATGCACCATCGCGGCCTGAAACTCGATGTGTAATTTGTCCCCAGGATTGCTCGCCATCTTCAGGGCCTTTTCATACTCCGAGCGGGCCGACCCATAGTTTCCCATCATCGTGTAAGTGTCGCCGCGGCCGTACTGCGAGGTGATATAGGTGGGCGAAATGCGGAGGGCCTCCGCATAGTGGGCCAACGAGCCGGAATCGTCTCCTGCCATACGCAGCACTTCGCCTAGAGAATCCTGGGGATTGGGCTGATCCGGGAGCGCGTCCGCATACCTTCTCAGGTATCCGACAGCCTTCTGCGGATCAGGTTCCAGCGCCTCCACGTAGGAGTATCCCAGCATGTTGAGTGCGGGCGGGAAATTCGGGTCCACATCAAGCGAGGCGGACCACAGCTTTGCAGCACGCTCGAAATCCTGCTGGAAGAAGAGCCACTCCCCCGCGAGATAGAGGATGTGTTTGTCCTTCGGGTGGCGCGCCAGGAGGTCGTTCATGGCGGCGATGGCGGGGATGACATTTGCTTCCTGCGCGCCGGTCAGAAATTGCACCAGCAGGCATTCGTCGCCCGCACATTTTGTTTTCAGGGCTTTGGCTTTCTGCAGAGCTTCGGAGGCCGGCACGGTGCGGCGCGCTACAAAAGACCACACGGCGTAGGCCAGGGCGAAATTCGGATCTTTTTCCGTGGCCATCTTTGCGTGCATGATGGCTTCATCGAACCCCGCGTTTTCGTATTGGTCCAGAGCCATCTCCAGGTTTTCACGCGCTTCCACGGATTTGCTGGCGATGCCCAAGGTGCCGAACAGTTTCTGCGAGGCCAAGGTGACCTTCACGCCAGGCTTCGCCGGGCGCGATTTCGCTTCTTCGACGTGGGTCGATTGCTGCGCCCAAGCTGGCGCGGCAAGCAAGCTGGCCAAAACAAGCGCATTTCGTAGAGGCAGAAGACGATTCATGGCCGTTCCACTCCTAGGCGAAGTTCCGGTTTTTGTGGTGCAGGTGTCAAACTTATCGTTCCTGGTACCTCGCTCGATACTGGACCAAAGAACAGGTGTGTGCAGTTGCCAAGCAGGCGCGCACACGTCGCTGCAATCGTGGGCACGTCGTCAGGTTGGGCACATGTCACCGAAGACGCACTTGTGTAACCTTGCTGCCAACCGGGACACTGGTGGTATCCAGCCTGAAAGGTCGTTGGCGCTTATGAGAGATGCTTCCTCACTTCGGAAACTTCGAGTGTTCGGACTAGCTTGTCTGCTCTTGCTTTCTGCTTTGCCCTTACCATCTGCCGTCAAGACCTGGGCGCTCGTGACCGCAACGGGGAACAAACTGCAGGGGGTCTCGATGGCGGAACTTGTCAAGCTCTGTAAGGGCGCGCAAAAGACCTGGCCCGACGGCAGGAACTTCACACTGGTGATACATGATCCAGTATCCCCGGAGATGCACGGCGCGCTTCACAAGCTCTTTGGTGTCGCTGCTCCGGAGGTGAAGCCGCTTTTGGCTAAGCTTAATGAATCCCGGCCGGTGATTCGGATTGCGGAAACCGACGAGGAACTTCTGCGGACGGTGGAAGCCACGCCCGGAGCGGTGGGGCTGGTGGACGTATATGCCATCAACAGCGCGGTGAAGGTGTTGCGGATCGACGGCAAGCTGCCGTTCGACGTAGGTTATGCTTTCAAAAGAAACTAGACTCTTTTTGTCTAAAATTCCTCTGGCATCAGGCTGTCCTAAGAGACAGGTTGATCTGCAAAAAGGAGCGCCTGGAAGACGCGCGCAAAACCTGTACGGAAGGGCAGGTTTTCCACAGGGTAGTACCGCGAAGAAAAGGCGCAAACTTCCCCTTTTGGCACTATTTAAATAAGTCTAATATGTACAATAATATAGACAATGTTTCATTTTTGACATGGTCGTACTAGAAGCCCGGTTTGCCTGGCATTTTGTGACCTTCGTACTATAGATTTCCTCCCTCCCCTCCTGTCTAATGGGACAGGTACGATGCTATGTCCCAAAGGTCAGGTGAGAAGCATCTAACCAAAAGAGCGGGGAATCCAGCCGTCGCCACGAGCTGGCCATATAGGGGGGATGCAAAATACGTGAACGCCAAAGATAGCTTCCGCAAATGGATCTGGTGGTTTCTCGGGGGTATCGCTGCGCTCCAGTTTTACTTTGTCCGAGAGCTGTTGGCGGCCTTCGCCTTGTTTGCCTTGGGCTTTGTTGTCATTGGCCTGTGTCTGGCGGTCCTCTACTTCGTGCAGAAGGGCTGGGAAGCGGGAGTCGGCTTCTTGGCAGCAAGTCAGGAAGGATGGCTCCTGGCGGCGCGGCGCGGGTTGGCGACAGTGGAAGAGTGGGGCCGACGGCCAATCCGGCGTCCGGATTCGGAGCCTGCCCGCTGATTTTGTTAATTTTTTTGCTTTAGCCAGAGCACAGAGGATGGAATCACGGTCGGCGTAGGGTGAGTCCCCTCTGAGAATCAAGTCAAGGCCAGCCGTCCGGAGAGAGCGGCTGGCCTTTTTTCTGCCCACCGGTTTTGCTACCCTTCGCAGCGTTCGGGAGGAAATCATGATTCATGGTCGCATGATGCGCGGAGCGTGCCTGAGCGCTTAAGCTAAACTCTTGAAGTTGTCTTCTACGAAATTGTTCTCAACGATGATGCAATAGGTTTCATGCCAGTTTCGTTGCCACCGCCAGCCCGCCTTTGTGCCGGCTGCGTCTGCTTCAATGTAGGTGCTGGCGACCTCCGGGGAGAGCGGCAGTTTGCATCTGGGGCAGCGAGGGAATGCGCCCTTTTTGAACTTACCCCCGCATTTGCAGGGGAGTAGGTATTGCTCCATTTCTACGCAGATTTCTTGTTGGGGAATAGATCCAGCAGGAAGCTTCGGCCAACCTTTGGCCCAAAGAGACAATATCGCTGTCGATCCGCATGATTCGCAGTACGCATACGAACAATCGCCGAATCCGCAGTGCCCCAGATAATACCCAAAGTTCTGGTTGCAGTGCTCGCATTTGCCGGTTTCAAGTTTTTGCATAATCTTGACTCAGAAAAACACGGCGCCGCCATCCACGTTGAGAGATTGCCCGACGATGGCGCTGGACAAGTCCGAGCAGAGAAAGAGCGCGGCCTGAGCAATCTCCATGGCGGTCTGACCGCGGCCTTGCAACAGCGAACCCAAAAAGCGTTTCAGTTGTTCTTCGGGAGTGACGCCGAGTTTTTTCGCCAGGCTATTCCCCAATTCCTTGGACATGACGGTTTCCGTGACCGGCCCGGGGCAGATGGCATTGACGCGCACGCCCTGACGCGACGCTTCGGCAGCCATCACGCGCGTCAAGCCGAGCATTCCGGCCTTCGCGGCGGCGTACGCCGCGCCCCAGCCATAAGCGTTCTTTGCTGAAATGCTGGAAATATGCAGGATCACGCCGGACTTGCGCGCGTACATTTCCGGCAGAACGAGTTTGCTCAGCAGGAATGCGGCGCGCAGGTGCACCGCGATCACTTTGTCGAATTCCTCTAAAGGATAATCCTCCACGGGAACAACCGGGCCATAGTGCCCGGCATTGTTCACCAAAATGTCTACGCGGCCAAACTTCTCCCGCACCGCGGTGACCAACTTTTCCGCATCGGCGGCCCGCGTTAGATCGGCAGTAACAAACGCAGCTTTGCCATCCGCGGCTGCGATTTCCCTTGCAGTAGCGGCAAGTTCGGCTTCGGTCCGCGCCGTCAAAAATACCGAGGCACCTTCCTTCGCAAAAAGCTGCGCCATCGCGCGGCCTATCCCCCGGCCCGAACCCGTGATTAAAGCCACTTTGTTTTCGAGAAGCATGGAGTTTCGTGTCCTGTCCTGTAAAGGTTAGCCAATCCTACACGCTAAACAGCCTGCAGAAAATGCCCGCGATTATTATTCCAAGCCCCGCTCGCTTTTTGAACGGGGCGATGAATCTGCTTTCTTCCAGGTCTGCCGCAAAAAGCGGATCCCTTGCTTCGCTCGGGATGACAATAAGGTGCCGCTTTTCCGAGCTGAAAGCCGCCGCTTTAACTAAACTCCGCCTCTTGCGTGTTTTGGCGGATTTGGGAGGGAGCCCGAGGTACGCTAAAATTAAAGGGTTATGATCGCTGTCGAAAACATCACCATGCGCTTCGGCTCGCGCATCCTCTTTGAGGATGTGATCACCACGTTCATGGCCGGGCGCCGCTATGCCATTTCCGGGCCGAACGGGGCAGGCAAATCCACGTTCATGAAGATCCTGACGGGCGAACAGGACCCCACGAGTGGCACGGTCACCCGGCCGAAGAGAATGGGAGTCCTGCGCCAGGACCAGTTTGCCTTCGACAAATTCCGCGCAATTGATACGGTCATCATGGGCAACGCCACGCTTTGGAAAGCACTCGAAGAGCGGGAAACCCTGTACGCCAAGCCCCACGACGACTTGACGCATGACGATGGCATGCGCCTGGGCGAACTCGAGGGCATCGTCGGCGAAGAGGGCGGCTACTCCGCGGAAGCGGACGCGGGCGTGCTGCTCGACGGCCTGGACATCGAAGCGGAACTCCACGAACGCATGATGAGCGAACTCCAGGGCGGTCAGAAGGTGCGCGTACTTCTCGCGCAAGCGCTGTTCGGCAATCCCTCCGCGCTGCTGTTGGACGAGCCCACGAACAACCTGGACCTCGATTCCGTGCACTGGCTGAAGGAATATCTCACCGAGTATCACGGCGTGCTCATCGTGATTTCGCACGACCGCCATTTCCTGAACAGCGTTTGCACGCATACCGCGGACATAGACTACCAGACCATCATCATGTACCCGGGCGGCTACGACGACATGGTGCTGGCGAAAACGCAGATCCGCCAGCGCATGGAATCGGACAACGCCGTGCGCGAAAAGAAGATCGCGCAACTCAACGAGTTCATCGCGCGCTTTTCCGCGGGGACGCGATCGGCACAGGCCACTTCCCGGAAAAAGGAGGTAGAACGCCTGCAGACCTCCGAACTGGCGAGATCCAACATTCAGCGGCCGTATATCCGCTTTGATACCGTGCGTCCTTCCGGGCGGGTTCCCCTGGAAGTGAAGAAGCTCACGAAGTCCTACGATGGGCTGAAAGTCATCCAGCACTTCTCGGCGAGCATCACGCGGGGCGAAAAAATCGCGCTGACAGGCCGCAACGGCGCCGGTAAGACCACCATCTTGAAATCGCTAATCCGCAACGCGGGCGAGTTTATTGGTCCAGCCGAGCGACAGTTCCCGATCGATTCCGGGAATGTCGTCTGGGGCCACGAAGTAACGATTGGCTATTTCCCGCAGGATTTCAGCTACACCATCGATAAAAGCAAGGGCATGACGGCGATGGAGTGGCTCTGGCAATTCAATCCGCAAGCGCCGCAGGAAGAGATTCGGGGACCCCTGGGACAAATGCTCTTCAGCGGCGAGGACGCGCTGAAGCCCACCTCCGCGCTGTCCGGCGGCGAGTGCGCGCGGCTGATTTTCTGCCGCCTGATGATCCAGAAACCCAATTTCCTGGTCCTGGACGAGCCCACGAACAACCTGGATCTGGAAGCGATCAACGCCCTGAATATCGCCCTGCAAAAATATGAAGGAACACTGCTGCTGGTGACCCACGACGAAGACGTGCTGGATGAAGTGGCCACGCGGATCTGGCACTTTCACGATGGGAAAATCGAGGACTTCAAGGGTACCTACGAGGAATTTCAACTGACAGCGCAACGCAAGGCGGGCTAGGGCCGTTCTGCCCAGAGGCAAGATGTTCCAAGGCCGGAATAATCTGCGCATCACTCGTTTA
>Ga0209039_10002279_pt1 | contig 16553 bp, 9 predicted proteins | sample BogFormECP12_OM1_FD_188238 | JGI IMG/M metagenome (GOLD analysis project Ga0209039, IMG submission 188238) | Bog forest soil microbial communities from Calvert Island, British Columbia, Canada - ECP12_OM1 (SPAdes) (version 2) | ecosystem: Environmental > Aquatic > Freshwater > Wetlands > Bog ... | reverse complement strand
CCGGCCCGCGCTCATCGACGGGTTCCTCGCCCAGACCGGGCTCACCCTCGAACCCCAACCCCCGTAGACGCCAGACCCCGACCTTTCAAAGTCTGTAGCCGTGCCCGGTGACGTCCCAGTCGAGGGGGAACGCCTGCCCGGCACCCCGCGTCTGGGCAGGCACGCCGCCTGTCACGCGCGTTCCGGGTAAGCCGGCGATGCCCCCGGGACCCCGGGCGTGAACGCCCGGCCGGTGCTGTCATCCAGTCGCATCACTGGGACGGCGCAGGCGGGATCGGCGGCCTGTTTGAGCGCATTTTCGCGCCGAGGGTGTTGCGCGCCATCTATGCGGACGAACTTGAGCGACTCGATGCGTACGCGCGCGAACATCGCCCAACATGAGTCGAGACCACCCTGGCGGCGGCATGTGAGCACGCTGGTTTCCGCGGAGACGGCTTGTGAAATCATGCACAAAGCGCTTCTGCGGACGCCACGGACGTGGCTGCCGGGGCGATAGTGATCCGGGCCCGATGCCCTGCACGTGGCAGAAGCGGACCCTCACCCCAAGCGCGGCGATGCATAGACATGCAGCCCGTCCGACTGTCCGCCGGGCCGTAACCGGGGAGTGCTATGCGGCCAGCGACGCGAAGAGCTCTTGATAATCGCGCGCCGACCCGCTGTCAACGGTATGAATCTCAGTGCAGGGTTCCGCGATCACGCCGGTACATAACGGGCATTCTGGGTCCGGGTCCTGTAGTGCCCTGAAATCCCGCGCGGCGATGTTGGGAGGCACGACATGCAGAGCATCGAACGGTTCGTGGCCGAACAGCTGGCTGCGTGGGAGGTCCCGGGATGTGCGATTGCCGCTGTCCGGGATGGGGATGTCGCCGTGCCCAGGGTGGCCGCGGCACGGGCTGGTGTCAGCCGCGGGGAGCGGGCTCTTCAGCGCAGTCGCGGTGGGACCGACAGCTGGCAATGGCAGCCCCGGGGGTAACGGATTTACGATGCCTTCATGGGCGGGGATCGCGCTGATGCCGACCTGGTGGTGGCCTTGCTGGGCTCGGTCGAGATCGGGCCCGCGGGCGGGGTGATGACGCCGGTAGCGCAGCCGCGGCTGCGGGTGCTGCTGGGGCTGCTGGGGGTGGCCTGGGGCCGGGTTGTGACCGCTGAGGCGCTGGTGGACGGGTTGTGGGGGGAGGAGTGGTCGCCGGGGCGGGAGCGGAATCTGCATTCGCTGGTATACCAGCTGCGGCGGCGGCTGGCGGCGCTCGAGCCGCCCAAGGGCGGGGCGCGGCTGGCCCGGGCCGGGGCCGGGTACCGGCTGGCGCTGGGCCCGGGGGAGCTGGATGTGGCGGTGTTCGGGGACCTAGCGGGCCGGGGCCGGGAGGCGGCGCGGGCCGGGGATCCGGCGGCGGCGCGGGAGCTGTTCGGGCAGGCGCTGGGGTTGTGGCGGGGGGCGGCGCTGGCGGACGCGGCGCCGCTGTGCCCGCGGCTGGCCGGGGAGGCGGCCCGGCTGGAGGAGGCGCGGCTGGCCGTGGTCGAGGAGCGGGTCGGATGTGACCTGGCGCTGGGCCGGCACGGCGAGGTGGCCGGGGAGCTGGCCGGGCTGGTGGGTGAGTTCCCGCTGCGAGAACGGCTGGCAGTCCTGCTGATGACCGCGTTGTACCGGTGCGGGCGCCGCGGGGAGGCGCTGGCGGCGTTCGAGGCGGCGCGGCGGGTGCTGGCGGCGGAGCTGGGCCTGGATCCGGGCCCGGAGCTGGCCGGGCTGCAGGCCAAGGTGCTGGCCGATGACCCGGCGCTGGCCGCCCCGGCGGCGCCGGGCGGCGTGGCGCCCGCCATGGCTGCGGCGGCGGGGCTGGTGCCGCGGCAGCTGCCGGCCGGGGCGGGGTTTTTCGCCGGCCGGGAGGCGGAGCTGAAAGAGCTGAACGCCCTGCTGGGCCAGGCCGGCGGCGAGGACGGGGCGGATGAGCAGAGCGGGGCGGTGGTGATCTCGGCGGTGGCGGGGATGGCCGGGGTGGGCAAGACCGCGCTGGCGGTGCACTGGGCGCGGCGGGTGGCGGGCCGGTTCCCGGACGGGCAGCTGTATGTGAACCTGCGGGGCTACGACGCCGAAGGCGCAGCGGTCACCCCGGAGGAGGTGACGGGGTGGTTCCTGCTCGCGCTGGGGGTGCCCGCCGGGCAGATCCCGGCCGATGCGCAGGCGCGGTCCGGGCTGTACCGCAGCGTGCTGGCCGGGCGGCGGGTGCTGATCGTGCTGGACAACGCGCGGGACGCGGCCCAGGTGCGGCCGCTGCTGCCCGGCAGTCCCGGGTGCCTGGTGGTGGTGACCAGCCGGTCCGCGCTGGCCGGGCTGGCCGCCGCGGAGGGGGCACATCCGCTGCGGCTGGGCCCGCTGGGCGCCGAGCAGGGGGTGCGGCTGCTGGCAGCCCGGCTGGGCCCGGAGCGGGTGGCCGCCGAGCCCGAAGCGGTCACCGAGCTGGTCGCCCGGTGCGGGCATCTGCCGCTGGCGCTGGCGGTGATGGCGGCCCGGGCGGCCGCCGATCCCGGACTGCCGCTGGGCGTGCTGGCCGGGCAGCTGGCTGCGGGCGCCGAGGCTGAAGCCGCGGGCGGCGCGGCGGGGCCGGGCCCGGGGCGGCTGGAGGTACTGGAGACCGGGGACCCGGCCACCAGCCTGCGCCAGCTGCTGGCCTGGTCGTACGGTCAGCTCAGCCCGGCGGCGGCCGGGATGTTCGCGCTGCTGGGGGTGCACTGCGGGCCGGATATCACGGTCCCGGCCGCGGCCAGCCTGGCCGCGGTTTCCCGCGCCGAGGCGGGGCGGGCGCTGGCCGAGCTGGCCGACGCCAGCCTGGCCGCCGAGCACCGGCCGGGCCGGTACGTGCTGCACGACCTGGTCCGCGGCTTCGCCGCCGGGCAGGCCCGGCAGGCCCTGGGCGAGCCCGGGATCCGGGCTGCGGTCGAGCGCAGCCTGGACCACTATCTGCACACCGGGTTTATCTCATGCGACCTCCCGCAGCCGTTCACGCTCGCATCGCCCGCGCCGGGCGTGCTGCCCGAGCAGCTGCCCGGTGAGGCGGAGCTGCAGGCCTGGGCTCAGGCCGAGCACCAGGTCGCGCTCCAGGCCCTCGCCCAGGCCGCCGCAGCGGGCTTCATCACTCGCACCTGGCAGATGTTCTTCGGCCAGGCCTGGTCCCTGGGCGGCCAGGGGTACTGGGCCGATACGCTGGCCATTGCCGAGGTTGTGCTGGCCGCCGCCGAGGCCGCCGGAGACCAGGTCGCGCTGGGCTGGACCCACGCGACCATCGGCAGGTATGGCACGTTCACCGGCGCTCATGACGAGGATCGCGCCCACCTGGCCCGGGCCGTGGACCACTTCCGCCGAGCTGGTGACATGTCCGGCCAGGCTTGGGCGCACCTGTTCGCCAGCGGGGCCTACACCATGAGGGGCGACTTGGCCGAGGCTGTCGTGCAGTCCGAGCAGGCCCTGGCGCTGTTCCGGCAGACCGCCGACCAGGCCGGGCAGGGGTGGGCCCTGGCTGTTCTCGGGGAATGCCACGCCCGCCTGGGGGACTACGAGCTGGCCCGCGGTTACGCCGGGCAGGCCCTGGAGGTGACCCCCGAGACCGGCGACCCCACCACTTTGGCCATGGCGTGGGATGCGCGGGCTTTCGTACACTCCCAGCTCGGCGAGTCACGCCAGGCGATCAGCTGTTACCGGCAGGCCCTGGCCTTGGTGGGCGAGCGGAAGCACCCGATGGCTCGCGGGGTGCTGGTCATCATGCTGGCCGAGTTCGGCGACGCCTGCCGGGCTGTCGGTGACCTGCCGGCCGCCGTCCAGGCCTGGCGGCAGGCCCTGCAGGTCCTCCACGACCTGGGTTGGCCGGACCTGCTGGGAGTTGGCGCCCGGCTCGAGCAGGCCGACCAGCCCAGCCCGGCGGGCTGATCGTCAGGCTCCCGCCCCGGCGCTTTCCGGCGAGCGCCGGTAGCCACCCGCAGGTTCCTCGATCGCCGTGCCCGGCTGCCTAGACACGGCGAGCTCGTGACCTGCTGCGATATCGCCAGCACACCGCCAGCACACCGGGGGCTGGCATGGTGAATTCCGCCGGCCCTGGCGTCCAGGCACCGGCTCTGCGAGGCCGAGATAAGCCGCGGCCCGGAAAGAAAGGAAACGACAATGACCATCAACCAACCGACCGACACGGCGGCGGCGCCCCCGGTCGCCGCCGCCGGCAGCGCCGGCACGCCGCGACGCAGGATCATCATCCTCGCCAGCGTGGTGCTCGTCCTCCTCGCAGGCGTCGTCGCATTCGTGGTCACCGCCCTGAGCCCGTCGGCGGCGCCGGCGGCACACGGCACCGTCCGGCCGCTCACCGGCACGGGCACCGGCACCACGACGATCAGCCTCCTCACGGGGGCGGCGACCGCCGACTTCACCGGTCACCTGTCCCCGCTGGGAGCGGAAACCGGCCACGACACCCTGACGTTCACCCTCACCGGTGCCAGCACGTTCACTTACACGGGCACGAGAACCGCCATGGCGGCCAACGGCGACAAGCTGTTCTCGGCTATCACGGGGAAGGGAACGCTCACGCGCACCACCGCCAAGAGCACGGAGAGCGACACGATCACCGGCGGCACGGGCCGTTTCGCCGGAGCCAGCGGGGCGTACACGGATACGATCAGCTCCGTGGTCATCTCGACCACGGCGACCACACAGACAAGCCGCTTCACCGCCGTCGCCCAAGGACAGATCCGCTATTAGGCCGGATCGGCCCGGCAGGGCCTTTGCCGGCCGTCGCTGGCCCGCACGGTCGACGCTGAAACCGAACCGCCCGATCACCCCCGGATCGGGCAGGTTCGGTTTCGACCAGGCCGTTCACCCGCCGCCGACGCGACGGCGGGCGCATGCCTTTCCGGCCAGTGCGAGGCTCGCCCGGGCGCGAGAAGGGACGGTGTCGGACATGACCGAGCCAGAGACTGCGGCTACCGCGTGCGAGGCGTTCGCGGCAATGCTGGCGCGCTACCGCGGCAGGTGCGCCGCAGGCGCCGGGCGGGGCGGTGAGGAGCACTTGGGAGCCCTACGGCCACCGACGGGATCTGCCTGAACGCCGAAGGCCAGGTCTGGCACGCGGACGTCCCGGACAAGCGCTGTGCCCGTCGGCCACGGCAGCCAGATGCAGACTGATAGCGCGAGGCAGGACAGTGTCGTTCTAGGTCCGCCGGTGCAGCCTGTACCACTGCGGCGCGGTCTTGTTCATCGGCCAGCCCAGGCCCGCTGTGTCCGCCGGCTCGACCGCGAGCATCTCCCAGCCCGCGAAGGCGGCCGAGGGGGCGGGAGCGCTCGGTCTCCTCGCGATCCAGCAGCGCGGTGATACTTGCTGCCGCCACCGTTCCATAGCGCTCCCAGGGTGTGATCCCGAATCGGTACATGCGGGCGTAGTTCGTCATGGACTGACCTCCTGGCGCCACCAAAGCCGGAGAGGCGTACGACGGTGCCAGGCTACGCTGCAAAGCGCCCACTCGCTCATCGGCATGACCGGGCATTGCCTCGGCGCGTAAAAGGAACGCCGGAGAGCGCGGACCGCTCGGCCGCGGGTCGTTATCAGCCGTCGGCGACTACAGCATTGCAAGCGGCGCCGGCTGATCTGGTCCAGGATTGCGACTGGTCCGGTAGGTGGCGTCCATGCCATCGGGGTAGAGCGCCGGGCAGTAGCCAACGCCGAGCGGGGCCGTCCGGCAAAGCCGGTGGAGTCGCGGCTGGGCTCGCGCAGCGGGGGCAAGGGGTCCCGGTCATCGGGACATTAGCGCTGCTAGCGATCTCCCGTGCTACGGCCAGCCATCCAGGCGGTCACCGAGCAGGCGGACCAGGTGATTGCTGACTTCATTGGTGCGCGGGTCTTGCCACCATTGGGAGTGGCGGTGGGCGGGCGGCGGGGTGGGGTTGGCGTCCGGGACGAGGATGACGGGATCCCAGCATGGCTGGTCGATGTTGTGGTGCAGGTCGTCATCGCTGAGCCGGGGCAGGGGCTCGGCGAAGATCCATGATCCGATGTAGTCGCTGCGGCGGCGCAGGTTTTTCCACCGCCCGGCTGGCTGGCCAGGCGCGGGTGACTCGCCGGGTGCCCTGGCGTCGAGCAGCCGGGCGAGTTCGGTGAGCTGTGGCGGGCCGAGGTAGGCCGGGAACGCCCTGCCGTACAGCCGCCGTGCCGGGCAGGCCAGGGTCAACAGGGCCACATCAGGCAGGACGTCTTCGGGCAGCTGGGCGATGACCGCCGGCGCGATGACCGCTCCCTGGCTGTAGCCGGTCAGCAGCAGCGGGCCGGTCGGCACGGTAAGCCGGCGGGTACGCTCCAGGTTCGGCTGCCCGGCTAGGGCGTGAAGGTAGGCCACGTCGTCCGGCTTGGTGGTGACATGCCCGGTCAGCAGCCGGATCCGGTCGACGACCTCGGGCACGGCCCGCTCTGCGTAGCAGGGCGGGGCCAGCGGGTGCACGGCCCGGGGCCAGAAGGTACCCACGTCCCACAGGGCGCCGATGCTCTTGCGCTTGGCTGGGTCGGAGTAGGCCTGGCGCAACAGCGCGACCAGCCAGCCGGCCACCAGGACCCCCACCAGCGCAACCAGCGAGGCCAGGCCGCGCAACCAGCCGGCCAGCAGCGCAGGGTTATCGGCGGGACCGGCGTCGACGGCGGCGAAGAGCTCGGCGGCGAGCGCTAGGACCAGGCTGCCGCCGACGGCCAGCACGCTCGCCAGACCGGCGTCGTCAACGACCAATCCGATCGCCCACGCCTTGGCGATCGCGCCCCGGTTGCCACCGTATTCCCGGTCATCGCCATTGCGGCTGGGGGCGCCTGCCGTCAGGCCCGCGTAGGCGACGGCCACATCTGAGCGGTCTTTTCCCGCCCGCTGCCCGAACTGGCTGCAGCGGTCGCGGTACCTGAGCCAGAGCGGGAGGGCCGCCGCCACGGCGCCGAGCAGCAGCCCGACGGGTGCGGCGGCGAAGGCATATATCGGCCATGGCACCGCCAGCGCATCCAGCGGCGGGATATCGAACCGGAATCCGCTCGGCACCGGCGTGCCGAGGAGCCGGCTCACGCCAATGTTGATCACCGCGGTCAGCAGCCCGCCAAGCACCACGCCGAGCAGCGCGACGAGCGCGGCGAGGTTGCCGGCGAGGTACGGCGGGACGTCGGCCGCGGGACCCCGGCTGGCCGCGGGACCCCGGCTGGCCGTGCGGGCCCGCCGGGCGAGCACCGCGACGGTAACCGCCAGCACGATGAGCAGGGCCGCCTGGACGGCCAGCAGCACCGCAAGGAACTCGGTCAGACCGGGCAGCGCTCCGGTCTGGCGACCGGACTGCCGGTCAGTGAACCCGCTCACAAAGGCCGCGGTCAGCAGCGCGGCCAGCGCGGCGGCCAGCACGCCCCAGCACCATCCGTCCGCCCTGCCGCCTGGCGGCCTGCCGCCGTGAACCAGGGTGATCTCGTGACGGTCCGCCAACGGCAAGGCGACGGAAATGGCCGCGGCAGCCAGCACCGCTGCGGACAGGACCACCGCCACCCACCCGGCGGCGGGTGGATGACCGGCCGGAAGCGCCGCGATCAGCGCCAGTGACGCGCAGGCGGCCCCGGCATGCAGTCTCCGCTGCCGGTCGACCAGCCTCTTCCCCCGCCAGAAGCCCGGCTGAGTCAGCGGCCAGGCAGCGTTGAGCCTGGGCCGCGCCGTGCTGATCCGGGCCTCGTACGTGCTCGCGGTCCTGGCGCTGACCCACCACAGCAGCGCGATGATCACGGCTACCGCCGCCAAGGCCAGGGCAACGCGCCACCCTGCGGTCCACGCCGCGTACCATCCCATCCAGCTGGGCAGCAGCAGGTCGGGGGTCCCGGCCGCCTGCCAGGCGACCGTGCTCAGCAGCACCGAAGCGGCCGAGCTCACGAACTGGACCGTGGCCGCCAGCGCTAGCAGCCGCAGCAGGACCTGCGCGATCCGGTGACCCCGGTCACGGGGCAGATGCGGGACCGGCTCATCTTCGACAGCGGGATCGGCGTCCGCCACCTGGGGCGGCAGCATGAAGTACGCGAGGTTATACATCATGAACGGTGCCAGCAGAAGCCATGACGCCGACGCCAGCGGCGCCTCGGTGAGCCCGCCCCACGAGTAGGCCTCCAGCTTCCACGGAACACTGGGGCGCCCCGGGCCGTCCGGGCTCCACCGCCGGTAAAAGCCGGTCACCGTGTCCCCGGCGAGCTGCACCGCCTGCGGATGCTCCAGCATCGTCGGGCCGTCAGACCCCGACACGCCGTGAACGCGCAACTCGGTGACTCGCTCCCCCGTCATGGTCGCGTCGATCAGGGCCCCAGCGGCCCCGGCCAGCGCGGGACTGGTCTGATCGGCCAGGGCGAAACCCCACGCCGCGTCGAATCCGAGCACCACGTCCTGGATCTTCAAACCGGAGTTCTCGGACATTAGGTTCCCTATAGTCGCCCAGGCCGCCGGGAAGGAAACAGCGCTGACTGTCACGGTCCCACAAGGAAAGTGTCAAGGAGCCGCTATGACCTGTCAACGCAGATGCCGCCTGTATGCTCTGGCGGCTGGACAGGCACGCAGGCTGGACAGTTCTGCTGTCCCCGTCGCGACATGCGCAGGAACCTCGAAGAGGTCAGCCAGCCCCCTGAAAACGGCAAGATCTCATAGGCGGTCCTATGAGGACCCGAGCCTGGAAACGAACCGCAGGCGCAGTGCCACGTGAATCGATCCGGTGACAGGAATTCCGAAATTAAGCTGCGAACTTCTGAAGACTCTATAGCAGTTGGCAGTGTCACCGACGGGCGGCAAAGACTGCCCCACCAATGTGCATGAACAAGCGGGACGGGGCATCAACATGCGCCAAGGCGTGCCCGGAGCACCCGAAGGTGGATCAATACCTTCTGGCTGATGGTGCTAACCCGGGGAGGGTGATGTCCTGTCCCCGGCCTCGGCAGGACGCTTATGGTGGTTGATGGGCGGTACGGATGTGGGGGAAGGCGGGCTCTACTATGCAGGGGACCGGATGGCGAAGCCGTCTTTCGGGGCTTCCATGCCATGAAAGAGGCAGACGATGAGCGACGTGCTCTCCGCGACCCCCGGCGTGCCCGGGCCCGAAGCGGTACCGGGCAAGGTGTTCCGGTCGGAACTGAACCCGGTCGATTTCCTGCGCCGGGCGGCGTACATATACCCGGAGAAGGTCGCGGTGGTGGACGGCGGGCGGCGGTACTCCTACCGGGATCTCGCGGAGCGGTCCTGGCGGCTCGCCAACGCGCTCAGGTCGGCGGGTCTTGGCAAGGGAGATCGCGTCGCGACCCTGCTGTTCAACTCCTCGGCGATGCTCGAGGCGCATTTCGGGGTGCCGGCCGCGGGCGGGATCCTGGTCGCGGTCAACCACCGGCTGGCCAGCGCCGAGGTCGGGTACATCCTGCAGCACAGCGGCGCGCGGTACCTGCTGCTGGACACCGGGCTGGAGGCGCTGGCCGGGCCGCTGGAGCTGGCTGGGGTGACCGTGATCCGCTGCGCGGGCACCGGCCGCGCCGGGGACCCGTACGAGGAGTTCCTCGCGTCCGCGTCGCCGGTGATGCCGGCCAGCTGGCTTGAGCACGAAGAAGAGACGATCTCGGTCAACTACACCTCCGGGACCACGGGCCGGCCTAAGGGGGTGCAGTACACCTACCGCGGCGCGTACCTGAACGCGCTGAACGAGGTGATCGTGGCTGGCCTGGGCGCCGATTCGGTATACCTGTGGACGCTGCCGATGTTCCACTGCAACGGCTGGTGCTTCCCGTGGGCCGTCACCGCGGTGGCGGCGCGTCACGTGACCATGCGCGCAGTGGACCCCGAGCGTATCTGGGACCTGATCGACGGTGAGGGCGTGACGCACTACAACGGCGCGCCGACCGTCCAGCTGATGGTCATCAACCACCCCCGGGCGCACCGCCTGGACCGGCCGGTGACCGCGATGGTGGCCGCCGCTCCGCCCTCACCGACGCTGCTGGCCCGGATGAGCGAGCTGAACTTCCGCATCGTGCACGTGTACGGCCTGACCGAAACCTACGGCCCGATCACCGTCTGCCCCGAACAGGAGGGGTGGGGTGAACTCCCGGTCGCGCAGCGCGCGAAGTACCTGGCGCGCCAGGGGCAGGCCTACATCTCGGCCGATCTGGTCCGCGTCGTCGACGGGCAGATGAACGACGTCGCGCAGGACGGCGCGACGATGGGCGAGGTCATCATGCGCGGCAACAACGTCATGAGCGGCTACTTCAACGACGAGGCCGCCACCGGCAAGGCGTTCGCCGGCGGCTGGTTCCATTCCGGGGACCTGGCCGTGTGGCATCCCGACGGCAACATCGAGCTGCGTGACCGCGGTAAGGACATCATCATCTCCGGCGGCGAGAACATCTCCAGCATCGAAGTGGAGCAGGCGATCTGCGCCCATCCCGCGGTGCTGGAGTGCGCGGTCATCGGGATTCCGCACCCGCACTGGGGCGAGCGGCCCAAGGCGTTCGTCACGCTCAACGAGGGCGCCACGGCGACCCCGCAGGAGATCATCGCGTTCTGCCGCGAGCATCTCGCGCACTACAAGTGCCCCGACGCGATCGAGTTTGGGCCGCTGCCGAAGACCTCGACCGGCAAGATCCAGAAGTTCGTGCTGCGCGACGGCGAATGGGCGGGTCAGGACAAGCGGATCAGCGGAGCATAGGGCCCGCGCGTCCGGGGTGGCCTCACCCCGCGCAGGCGCTCGCCGCACGCGAGCTGGATCCGGGCAAGGTCGAACGAGCCACGGGCGCAGGCGGCATGCTCCGGCCGGTCTACCTCGACGGCGAACCCGGCCGCAACCTGTCAGGTGCCGGACTCCTGCTCGCAGCCGCCGAGGCCTGGGGTGAATAAATTCGCCGAACGGTCCTGGTGCGTGCACCACACCCGTTCGGAGTAATGATCTTTATTGTCTTCCCGGGCTTCCCGGTTTCCGGGATCTTCCCGCCAGAATGCCCGGCGGACGGCGATGTCACCTTCCAGGCCGGGCCCGACGGGCGTCGGACTGCCAGGCAGCCTCCACATGAATCAGGCCGGAGGGCTCAGCCGGATGTGCCGGCCGTGGGGCCGGTGGCGCCGAATGCGTCCCCCAGGCCGGTGAGGTCAACGGAGCGCCGTGCCTGCCCGGGCACCTGGTCCAGGAACGGGCGCATCGCTTCGAGGGCGGCCAGGATCTCGCGGCCGACCTGCTGCGCGGAACGCATCGCATCCACCGAGACCAGGATTCCGCGGTCGCGGTACCACGCGAGGATGGGAGACGTGACGTCATAGTAGAGGGCCAGGCGCTGGGCGATGACGCCTGGCGTGTCGTCGGAGCGATGCTCCAGCGCGGCCCGCGCGAGCAGCCGGCGCATGAGTTCGGCATCGTCGGCCTGCAGGTGCAGCGCCACATCCGCGGTCATCCCGAGCTCGCGGGCGATCAGGTAAGTCGCGCGGGCTTGTTGCATGTTCCGCGGGATTCCGTCCAGGACATACCCGCCGCCGGCCGCCTTCGCGGCGACCATCTCCTCCCGCACCATGTCCAGGACGACCTGGTCGGGCACGAGTTCGCCGCGGTCCAGATACGCCTGGACGGCCTGGCCGAGCGCGGTCCGCCGCGCGACGTGATCGCGCAGCAGTTCACCGGTCGCGATGTGCGGGATGCCGAAGTGCGCGGCGATCAGTGCGCCCTGCGTCCCCTTGCCCGCGCCCGGGGGCGCGATCATCAGTACTCGCATTACGCACCTCCTGATGTCATCATCGCAGATTAAAGACCGCCCGTTCCCGCATCGTTACGGCAACCGTGTGGTCCGGAATGGAGACACACCTGCGCCATGAGAAGGACCAGTCGCGCACGCGCACCCGTCCGCGGCAGAATCAGGCATCAATCATCAGGGCCAACCACGCAAGGGCCGTGCACATATCGGCCCGTTCGGATTGGCATAGATGGTGCCGGGCCCAGCGTGTCAAAGCGTACCGAACGCCGCGCCGCTGTCGGCGTTGATCAGGGCGGCGATGGCTGGGTGGCGGCGCAGCTTGTCCAGGCAGCGGCTGCGGGTGGGCCCGATGCTGCCGACCGGGATGCCCAGCCTGGCACTGATCTCGGCGTATGGCACGGGCGGGTCCTGGATCAGCAAGAGGATCAGCTGCCGGCCGGATGGCGGCAGGTCCCGGAACGCCTCGCGCAGCGCGACGTGACGCTCGGCCGCCAGCAGCTCCTGCTCGGCCATCCCGGCCTGCTCATCCCGGATGGTCCCGGCGTCCATCACACACCCGGCCGCCAGCGGTGGCCGCGCCGCGCCCAGGACGCGGAGGCATTCCCGCCGGGTCACGGTGGCCAGCCAGCCAGGAAGCGCGGCCGGATCGCGGATCCGGTCCAGCTGGTCCACCAGCTGCAGCCAGACGCTCTGGCCGACATCCTCGGCGTCGGCGTCACGCAGCCGGTGCCTGCGGCAGATGGACCAGATCAGCGGGGCATACCGCTCGACGAGCGCGTCCCAGGCCTGCTTGTCGCCGTTTCCGGCGCGAGTCACCAAGTCAATGACCGCCAGGTCCTCGCGCACCGGGTCAGCGCTCGTTCGCGTCGGTGCACGGTGGCCGCGGCTGGCGGGCCGACTGCGCCGGTACTGCGTGGGGGGACGCGGGACCGCAGCCGGGGACCTGGCCTGGTCGGCGGGTGCCGCGGCGCCGCTTGCCTCAGCGGTCATGATCTGGTTCTCCTGCCTGCTCGGAACGGGCCGGGCCGGGAACGTCCCGCCGCCGGCTGGTTCCACCGTGGCCGACGGCCCGGATGATCACCACACGTGCGAGGCCACAGGAGGAGCCACAGGATTGCGCCGGTTACTGGCGCTGCTGAGCGGCGCAAGCCGTTGCTGTTGCCCCGGCCGGCAGCCTTGTCCAGTCCCCGTTGAAGCATTTCGCACTCCCATGTGCGCCTGTGGCTTTACCCGCAATTCAAAGGTTAGGGAGCAAGCGCTACGGGATCGTTACGAGAAACGTTTCGCTAACCTGCTCGGGTAGGCCGTGCGCCGGGTTCCATGTGTTGTGTGGCAGGTGGCGTCGGGTGGTGGCGCTGTGAGGGAACGTGCTGGGGCCGGGCCTGGGCAGCGTCTAGGGATCTGGGTTATGTGGCTGCGAGGAAGCGAAGATGCGATATGGGGCCTGAGGAGTTCCGGGCAGCTGGCCATGAGCTGATCGACTGGATTGCGGACTACCGTGCCCGGATTCCGCAGATGCCGGTTCAGGCGCAGGTGGGACCAGGTGAGGTGGCAGGGAAGCTACCGAGCCGAGCGCCGGAGGAGGCCGAACCGTTCGGCCGGGTTCTGGCCGACCTCGAAGGCGTCGTCGTGCCGGGCGTGACCCAGGTTCAGCACCCTCGCTACTTCGGCTGGTTCCCGTCCAACGCGTCCCTGAGTTCTGTGCTGGGCGACCTCGCCGCCTCTGGGCTGGGAGCGCTCGGGATCACGTGGCAGTCCGCTCCCGCGCTGACGGAGGTCGAGGAAGTCGTTGTTGAGTGGCTGCGCGAGCTGACAGCGCTGCCCGAGTCGTGGAAGGGCGTCATCCAGGACACGGCTTCCAGCGCGTGCCTCGTCGCTTTGCTTGCGGCACGCGAGCGCGCGACGAACTACTGCGAGGCACGCGGCGGGTTGCAGGCCGAGAGCGCGCCGCTTACGGTCTACACCACACAACACGCACACTCCTCGATCCCGAAGGCCGTTGCCCTGGCCGGCTACGGGCGGGGCAACCTGAGGCTCGTCGGCGTCGACCCGGTCACCTATGCCATGCGTCCCGAAGCGCTGGCTTCGGCACTGGAGACTGACGTGGCGGCCGGCCGGCGCCCGGCAGCTGTCGTGGCCAGCGTCGGCACCACCGGCACCACGGCCGTGGACCCGCTCGCACAGATCATCCCGCTGGCCCGCAAGTACGGGATGTGGGTGCATGTCGATGCGGCGATGGCGGGCTCGGCGTTGCTGCTGCCGGAGATGCGCTGGCTTGCCGCCGGCGTAGAAGGCGCAGACTCACTGGCCTGGAACCCGCACAAGTGGCTGGGCACCGTACTGGACTGCTCGCTGCTGTACGTCGCCGACCCAGACCATCTGATCCGGGTTATGTCGACCAACCCGTCCTATCTTCGTTCCGCCGTTGACGGTGAGGTGACCCAGTACAAGGACTGGGGCATCCCGCTTGGCCGCCGGTTCCGTGCGCTCAAGCTGTGGTTCCACCTCCGGCTGGACGGAGCTGAGGCCATCCGGGCCAGGCTACGGCGGGACCTGGACAACGCTCGCTGGCTCGCTGAGCAGGTCTCATCGACACCCGGCTGGCGTGTCCTTGCCCCGGTCAACCTGCAGACCGTCGTGCTCAGGCACGAACCTGCCGGCATCGTCTCCAGCACTGGCGCCGTACTGGACGCCGACGCGCTGAATGCGCACACGCTCTCCTGGGTGGACTCGGTCAACGCCTCGGGCGCGACTCTGGTTACACCGTCCCTTCTGGACGGCACCTGGTCGGTCCGGGTCTCGATCGGAGCCGAGCCCACTGAGCGTCAGGATGTCGAGGAGCTGTGGAGTCTGGTGAAGCAGGCCGCCGAGAGCAGCTGAACACAGATCCCCTCAAGCAGCACATCCCGCGACGGTGTCACCGCCGCCGCCGCCCCCGGGGCGGCAACCGCACCGCGATCGGGAAGCTGCGACAGAACCTCTAGGGCCGGGAGGCCCTAGAGGTTCTGTCCTACTTACCCCGACAGGCTCGCCATCTGCGCGTCCATCGGTCCGACCGGCGGCGGCATGTCCGCGATCTGCATGCGGAGCGCCATCACTGCCGCGTCGTAGATCCCCGAGAAGCTCGGGAAGGGCTGGATCGTGTCGCTCAGCACCTCGAGCGGAACGTGGGCGCGGATGGCCAGCGTCGCCTGCTGCATCCACTCACCGGCTTCGGGCCCGAGCGCGTAGGCGCCGGTCAGCCGCTCGCCGTCGGACAGCAGCGTCAGGAACCCGTTGGATTCGGCGTAGGCGTGCGTGTAGGTGGCGGTCTTCGGCACCTCTGACACCGGTGCGGTGGCGCTGTACTGCGCTTCGACCGCGCCTACCGCCGCGGCCTGCGGATCTGTGTAGGTGACGCGCGGAACGGCTTCGTAGTTCGCCCGGCGCGCCTCGCCGGCGATGTTCGCCGCGACCACGTCGCCCTCGTATTCGCCGACGTGAGTAAGTGGCCAGATGCCGTTGACGTCGCCGATCGCCCACAGGCGCTCGCCGGCGCGCAGGTACTCGTCCACCGGGATCCCGTGGGGGCCGGCCTGGACGGCGACCGTCTCCAGGCCGATCCCCTCGACACGCGGGCGCCGGCCGGTGGCCACGAGCAGCCGGTCGCCCCGCAGGTCCGTACCGCCATCGAACTGCAGGACATACTCGGCACCCTCCCGCCGCGCGGCGGTGGCGTGCATCCTCGCAGCAGGTCGATGCCCCGGCCGGCCAGCCAGCGCTCCTGGCCGGCGTCGGAATAGCCCGACACCATGAAGTCCCGCCAGGCCAGCGCGGCCTGGACGTCGACCTGCGCGCTCGCGCCGGCCTCGCGCGCGCCCTGCACCGCCTCCCCCGGGCGCAGCAGCGACTTCGACGGAATACAAGCCCAGTAGGAGCACTCGCCGCCGACCAGCTCCCGCTCCACGACGGCGACTCGCAGCCCGCGCGCAGCCAGCGCCGCAGCGCAGTGCTCGCCGGGCGCCCCGCCGCCGAAAACGATCACGTCATAGTCACTCACGTCGGCAGCTCCGTCCCGGCCTGCTCCGCCACCATGTACTCGGCGTACCAGTCGGGCCAGTTCGCGTCTGCCTCGCCGATGCGCTTCTCGTGCTCGCCGTGGGCGACCGACGCGCGCCGCATCGCGCTCGCCAGGTCGCTCGCGGAGCCGAACGACGTCGCCGCCGGGTCGACGCGCCCGGGAAGCCGGGTCGTGACTTCCTGGAACAGCCAGCCGTTGCCGTCGGGGTCGCTGAACGAGACGAACGAGCCGTAGCTGGCATCATCGGACGCAGGGCCGCTGACGCGACCATTCGTTCCGTCGTGATGGAACCGAGCGCCGGGCGCCCCTTCGTGGAACACCTCGCTGACCTCGGCACCGCGGGCGACGAGCTCGGCGCGTGCAGCCTCGATGTCGGAGACGATCAGGTACAGGTCCTGGGCCGAACCAGGCGCGGCTGAGGTGATGCCCGTGCCGAATTGGATCGAGCACTCGGAGCCCGGAGGTGTGAGCTGGACGATGCGGAAGTTGTCACCAGCGGCGCGGTCGGCGTCGAGCCTCCAGCCGAGCCCCCCGTAGAACTCCTTTGCGCGGTCGACATCCGAGACCGGGATGACGACCACCTCGAGCTTCATGTCCACGATGCCGGTTCCTTTCCCTTTGATGTCAGTGGCCTGTGTCAATGCCCCCGCCTCCTGTGCTACCGGGGCTGGTCCTGACATCCACCCTCACGCCACTTATCGCCGAAGTCCACAAGTCGCGTCAGATCTTCAGGAGTGCCCGGCGGGTTGTTCGACGTCGTC
>Ga0209039_10002278_pt1 | contig 16564 bp, 16 predicted proteins | sample BogFormECP12_OM1_FD_188238 | JGI IMG/M metagenome (GOLD analysis project Ga0209039, IMG submission 188238) | Bog forest soil microbial communities from Calvert Island, British Columbia, Canada - ECP12_OM1 (SPAdes) (version 2) | ecosystem: Environmental > Aquatic > Freshwater > Wetlands > Bog ... | reverse complement strand
GGAAATGAGAATAATGTGGTTGTGATTAGAGTATGGAGCTAGTCTTGGTCAAATTGGGCGGAAGTGTTATTACTTCTAAATACGAAGATGGAAGGGCCAGGGTAAGAACTAGAACTCTAAAAGAGCTTGTTGATACTATCGCATCAGCCTTCAAGACAGTTCCCTTAGTTTTGCTTCATGGAGTCGGGTCATTTGGTCATGGAGACGCCATCTATAGTCATCTGTCGTAATCTAAAACTTATATTTAAAGATTCCTTTAGATTACTAACTACGTGGCGGTTATGGGCAAGATCATTGTGACGTTGACTGATTCGATTGAGAAACAGCTTCGTGAATTAGTGAAGGTCAAATATGGAAATAAAAAGGGCGCTCTAAGCATAGTCGTAGAAGAAGCGTTGAAGGACTATTTGACAAAGAAGACTTGAGCTTTGATGAATGTTGCATCTTAGCATACGCGCGCGTTCCCCTTTCCAGAACACGCATTGGAAGAATCTGCAAGAGTACTCAAGCATGGCGGTTCAATCATAATCACGATTCCCAATGCTGCCAACTTTAGAAATAGACTAGAATTTCTGTTAGGACGTGTGCCCTCTGAGCTTTTGCATGAGAAGGCGGGGATACATCTTCGCTTCTGCAATTAGCGCGCCGCTTTGTCCCGAAACTATGTGTTGAAGTAGCGCGCGCGTCGAATATGGTAAAGTCTATTCCTTTACTGCATTGAGTTTATATCGTAGTATCAAACAGATGATATCATGTGGTTTTGAATGGAAAGGAAGGAGAGACAACCTATCCGCTATGAGCCACAAGAAAGGGTTTCAGCATTCATTCTTCGATTACCTGAGAGGTATGTTTTGACCCTTGATGCTCTTGTCGAACAAGGAGCTGCGAAATCTAGAAATGATTTGATAGTTGAGATTATCGACAGGTTCATCTCAAATCTTCAGAAAAAGGCTCAAGAAGAGGAATAAGATGGGTGATTTCGATGACTTCTTGGCATTCATAATCCTCCTAATCGGAGCCGCCGCCGTAGTAAAGATAATAGACGAAGCAACGAACAAGACCAGGTATGAATGCCCAAACTGTCGCATGATTATTTGGAGAGGTACGAGTCCATGTCCAAGATGCGGAACCCCTCTTCGATGGTTCTAGTACCGAAAAACTTATAAAGTAACTGATACTATAAAAGCGATATCAGAATGATGATACCAAGAGGAAAAATCAATGGCACAAGATGATGGCAATAAATGGCCGAAGTTTCTTATTTCCCTGATAGCGGTTGGTTCTTCCCTAGCAATAGAAGCAGAATTGGTAAAAGAGGAAAGACTAGCGCAGAAAGAGCAACGGTTCGGTGATTTAGTGCTATTAGGAATAAGTCACTTCGTAAAAAGAAGCGCAGATTTGGAAATTGGTAAATGGATTGCTAATCTTTAATTCCTCATCTTTATACTTTCTTTATCGCCGCGCGCGGTTTCGGTTGAGCGTGCTGGCGCAACTGAGGCTTCCATGTTGGGTCTAAAAGGGTACGTTCAAACTCCCGAAAAAGTAGTTAGCCATATGGTAGCCAAATTATTCAAAGACAAACCTCCTAGGGCTAATGATAGAGTCCTAGACGCAGGTTGCGGAAAGGGTGAATTTATTGATGGAATTATCCGTTGGTGCAAGAGACACAACAGTCCTGTTCCCCAAATAGTTGGTGTTGAGTCAGATGAGGAACTTGCTCTTTCTTCAAAGAGGAGATTCGCAGACAACGCACAGGTTTCAATTAGAAAGGATGATTTCCTAACAACTCCAGACGACAAATATCGATACATCATCAGCAATCCCCCTTATTTTTCCATTTTGGAGATTTCTGAAGACGAAAAAGCTGTTTACAAATCTATTTTCGCTACGGCTGTTGGAAGATTCGACTTGTACTTGCTCTTTTTCGAGAAATCGCTTGAGCTATTGGAAGAAGATGGACGACTAGTTTTTATTACTCCAGAAAAATACGTCTACGTAGAAACAGCTGAACCATTAAGAATTATGCTTGCTCGAATGCAGGTCAGTGAAATTGAATTTCTGGATGAAAATACATTCAATGGCTTGGTCACTTATCCGACTATCACCGTTGTGGAAAATGTAACTCCCTCAAAAGACACACTTATAACCCATCGAAATGGCATTATGAGCTGTGTGCAATTGCCTAAACGGGGAGTAAGTTGGCTGTCAGCACTGAATGGCGAAAAAACTGTTGCCTTGGGTCATACTCTTGCAGACATTTGTACAAGAATTAGCTGTGGGGTAGCGACAGGGGCGGATGAGATTTTCGTCAAAGAAACAGAGACTCTTCCTGAAGGTATAAGAAAGTTTGGTTATTCCACGATTTCTGGAAGAGAATTGACGCATCAAAGGCGTGTGGTTCATTCTCGTTTTTCTATGCTTGTGCCATACAGCCAAGAGGGGAAGCTGCTCCCATTTGAAGAACTTTCTGAATTTGGAAATTATTTGTCGCAGCCTCAGATTATAAAACGGTTGAAACAAAGAGTCTGTTGCAAAGACAGAAAAGACAGAGAACCCAGAAAACCTTGGTACGCTTTTCACGAAAATCCGCCAATGCATGATATTCTGCTTCCCAAGATTTTATGCAAGGACATCGCAGCTAAACCTGATTTCTGGGTCGACAAAGAAGGATTCATTATTCCTCGTCATTCTGTTTACTACATTGTACCCAAAAACGCGGACAAGTTGGAGGAACTGTTCGAGTTTCTAAAGAGTGATTTTGCTAGGGTTTGGTTGATGAAGAATTCTCAGAGGGCAACCAACAACTTCATTCGGTTGCAGAGTCACATTCTCAAGAAGCTGCCAATTCCTGACATGTTGTATAGTTGCCAAGGCAATAACAATCCCGACATGATTCAGAACGCTTGAGGGCGCGCCTGTGTTTTATCACGGAACTGAGATTGAATGAAAAGGAATGTCAACTAGTAGCGTTGTTCATATGAATGAATAATTCTATTCAAAAATTCTCTGTAATTATTGATAGAATCCTTTCCTGTGTTCTTCTCTTCATCGATGCGGCAAGGATTAATGTTATCAATATGTACAAATAGGCAAAAGAGCGCGTCAAATCCTATTGCATCGATATTGTCACGAAGGGGTATTTCTGATTTATATAAATCATATGTTTTCTGTGCCTCATAGGGCTTATTTTTCGTTATCACGATTGTTCCTTGAAATGTATTTTTCAGCGAAGCGTCCCCTTTACACAATTTCGCTTTCCATTTACCCAGTTCTGCTAAACGATTTTCAGATTTTAGATACCTGATTAGAGATTCAACACTGAAATAATCCAATGCAGTGCCAATCATCATTGTAGCAGCTATCACTGATTTTTTGTCAAAAAGAAAGGCATGACTGGCAAATTCTTTAAGGTCACGCAAACGATTTTTGTTATTTCTATGAGCGGTAATCACAGATTTGTGTTCTATCAATATTTGATATCTGTTAGGGATTGGCCGCGCTTGAAGAAATTCAATTCCAGATATGAACTGTATCTTTTTAATCGGCGAGTTAGGTTCGTATTCACCAATTACTAAATCGATAATGTGCGAAGATATTTGACTTTTTACGTCAACATTAAAATCGAAACATATTTTCTTCCGCTTCGCGTATTCCTGAAGCTTTTTCGAACTCTTCAACAAATCCTCAAGAAGATATATGCTTAATTTATCAGAATGTTCCGTTGCTGTACGAGGATGATGGAAACCGACTTCTTCATTTAAATAATGCATTAATTTCTCAAAAGCACTCATTGAAATCTTCCTAACCTTAGAATGATGCTCTGGTATACAGCTCAAATCTATTAAATGGTTTTTGGTTTTGCATGCCTGAGTGACCGAATATGTTTTCTTGTTTTCTCTAAGGCGCGTGAGGCTCAAAGCGCGTCAGACGCACCGATTAACATCCTGCAAAAGGATCTTAGGTCAGTCTCCAAAATTTGCTGCTCTTTACTTCAACAGGATATAGGTCGGTCGATTGGTCGTTGCAGATGCATCCTTCTTTCGGACCTCTTTGCAGAGTAAGAAAATCCAGCCCTAATCTTCTCATAGAGAATTCAACAAAATCCTCGTTGACTGGATAATTCGTCAAAGGCATTTTCGCCATTTCTGCCAGTATCAACACGGCCGCGCTCGGGGACGAGAAAGGAAGCACCCCTTGAATTGGTTTCACAACAATTGTCTCAGGTTTAATTTCACCATCACCACAATTAGGGATGAATTCGTATTCGATTTCTTTGCCGAATCGACACATGATACACCATTCTTTCTTAGGTATGTGCCTGCCAAAATTGATCGCCCAATTAGGTGTTGTCGTCGCATGAAAGACTACTGGCGGGAGATTGTTTTGAATGTCAGCCCACACATTCATTTCATTAGCCAGACAGAGAATGAAGTCTGCAGGCGAGTCGATGAATTTCCCCTTCTGAATGAAATCAGCGTAACTTCCTTTGAACCTCACAGGATGCACGTTACGTTTTAATACGTTTGCACAGGAGTCCGTTTTGTCCAGCCCTTTTACGGCATCACATGCAGAAAAAGCTAGAGATCTATTGCAGTTCGAAACATCTACCTGATCATAGTCAATTAGATGGAGCTCAGCCTTCCAATTTGTCAATGAAACTAAAAAATCAAGTGAAGACGCGACTGCACCACAACCCACTTGGTGTATTCTTCCGAAATCAAAATCCGACACATATTTTGGGTTTCTGCCTTCGTTCGGATCGCTCACCTTGCGACAATCGTAGAGCGAATACCAAAAATCCCCAGAATGCGAGGGATACAGACCTATGGCGCGTCTGAACACCTCGGCCACGCCAAGGCATGAGGCGAAGGCAGGTCCCACCGGACTACTGTCATCTTTAAACGACCATTTCATTTCGGGAACCCCGCAACCTACCCCTGCAATCCACCCTGAACCGTCAACCCAAATAGATCGCTCGTTCGGGTGTTCGGACTCCTCTGGTTGACCGATAAACAGAATTTCAGTGCAGTCACCGACGGTCTGTTCGCAAAAAGAGAATTGCCCATATGGATCGATTGCCGACAAGTACTTCGCCAAAACTTCTCTGAAGTTTTGGCCCTCTTGGCCGGGCAAACAAGAGCGAGAGTCCGACGGCAACTGGATCCTGAGCTTTCTGCACCACCTTGCAAGTATGTTTAAAGTGGTTAATGTTATGACCTGAATCGGGTATGATACTTCAATCTGCGAGTTGACTATTACACCGAGACTGAAATCCTCAAATCCGCTAACTCCATCAATTCGTTTGGTTCTATCGTCCCTAAGCTGGTACCAAGCGTTCCTTTCCAAAGGGAACTTGCTCATCGCCTAAAATCCTCCAAAAGAGAGCCAATACCCTCTTTGATTATAAAATGGTTGCACACGTATTTCTCAGATAATCTCTTGAAATCCCCCCTAACGTATCGATGAACCCCACATTTCGTCAGAGGCAACATTCCGCTTGTGCAGTATTCGGGTACAACAATCGATAGCAGGCCTTCGATTTTGAAAGCGGCCATTTCATCGTCTCCTAGCGAGTGGCCAACCCATTCAGTGGGATGAGAGTGAACCTGCGCTATTTGAACAAGATTATGCTGATCTAGAGCTCCAACGAAATCAAAATTAGACCGATGCGAAATCGAAACGCCTCCATAACTAGATGTAGTCCGCGGTGCAATCACTGCTCGAACAGTAACCGCGTCTTTGCGTCTCGTTCCTCCCCAATAGACTAATCCTTCGTTTGAGGGTTCAATATTGGCATATTCCATCAGAACTTTCTCTGTTTCATGAATCACCTGAGATGGAATAACATAGAGAAGCTTGTCTCTTGGGCCGTAAGGTCTCTCTGAGACAAGCTTTCTACGCATGCATTCTCCCGCCATATTCTTCCGGATTGCTGATTCTATAGTAAATTGCCGACAGGATTGCCCCAATATTAGTTAATAGGCCAACTTTATCATTGGATTGCCAACCTGCCAATTGCCAATCGTTATGCAATGAACCGTAGGCTTTCCTTGAGCAAGGGTGACAAACGCATTGATTTGGATGGAAAAAGTTGCCTGACTTTCCCGTGCCTAAAGGATAAGCATTCGTGGTGCCTCTTTCACCTGTTGAAGGATCTATAAATTCTATGAGTAGTGGCATTTCCTTATAGTTATCGAACTTCATTTCGATGACATATTCTTGGCTATCAATTGGCGATGTCATCTTCACCGTAAAAACTTGTTTCTCTTCGTCTAACTGACATATTTCCCAATGGTACAGAGAGGCATCCGCCCTGCAGTCCTCAAGCTCCTTTCGCACAATAGCTGCTGAAGTCCTTGGATCTACAGGCATACCCCACCACCCAAGTCAACGAATCTCAGAATATCCACATCCTTGATACCATAACTCACAAGCGTGCGTTCAGGTTTTAGCATTTTATTTGGGTCACTTTCCATTCGAAGTTCATAATTACCATTTGCCGCGAATCTGAAATGGGCTACTACAGCCTTGATCACCTCTTCTATTTTCGCTGTCTTGGCGAAAGTAGCGTTTTCCCATTTACCTTGAGGCGTTACGATGGTTATTGTTATGTCTTGGCCTTTGGGTCGATCTTCACTCAATCTACATTCACCTCCAGTTGACTTTTACATTATTTCCTATTATGCAGCATTCAGGCCTTAAAGATTTTCAGCATACATGATATTGCGCCGCGCGAGTTTTCTGTTCCCTGAAATGCAGCTCGTTTGTTCGTTTTCCTCGATTTGTTAAGTAAACGATGTCTTGTCACCAACAATGCTAGAACCACAACCGGAACAAGAACTATCAAAAGAACTCCGATCCAGAGCAATGGTTCAACAAATTCGAATTGCAGAGGCTTTGCTACGCTTAGACAATCCGTATTGCTGAGATTTGGCAACAGGGATCCCGAGAATATCAGGTTCCAAGGAGCGACAATGTTCACTTGAAGACTCGTGGGAGAGTATTGGTTGAAATAAGCATCATAGTTGATTGTTCTGATACCTACTTTGTCCTCACTCAAATCGGTGAACAATGTTCCGTAGAAGTTTTCTACGGTTTGATCGTTGTTTGAAATGCTCATGGAAGAGATTACTGTTTCATTTTGAAAGCTGATTGTTCTAGTGATATTGGCGTAGGAGCCTTCGAGCACTATCGAATCAGTCACGTTAGGAGAGGTTTGACTAACAATACTGACTTGGTCGTTGACTACGTAGGGCGAGTCTTCTGGGAAGTTGTAGAGTGAACCGCTCTGAATTGAATAGTTCCAGCGCATGTATGAGTCATAAACTGGGTTCAGTAGCTTCATGTGCAGATTGCACTTTGCTTGGTTCCATGTCGGATCGTACGGCGTCCAACCGATCCCTCCTAGATACACTTCGGCCCAGTCATGCACGATGAACCCTGAGCTTCCGTCTAAGACTATGCCCTCGGAAATCCTTGAAGGAATTCCTACTGCTCTGAGAAGAGCAACGAAAAGGCAGGCAAAATCGAAGCACACTCCCTTGTGATTCTGGAGGGCCCATAGGGCGCCTCTAATGTGATCTGCGGCATTTCGAGTTATGTTTTGCACGCTAGCATCATAAGTGAATAGTTTTCCATCGGCAACGAAGTTGAAGAGCGAATCAATCTTGGATTCAACATCGGTAGCATTCGCCGTCAATTCCGTCGCGTTGCCTAGGATAGCGGGATTATCTGACTCAATGTAAGGAGCAGGCTTCGTGTAGTTTTCAAGGATTTCTGCAGGAACGTTTTCTATGTTCTGTGCCTTAGAGAAGACGCCCGTCAAAGAGGAGAAGATGATAAGAGCAGTGTAGTTGGCAGTGATGTTAAGGAATTCGGGGCTTCTTGTAGCCAGTTCGTATCTCAGATGAACTAGATCTGTCTCATCCGTGAAGGTTGAGTTCGGGATTGGATCAAAACCCGTCGCAAGGATTCTCTGGAAACCGCTGTCTCCAGGGACACATATGTCCATAGTTATGTTGGTGTTCGACGATATGTTGAGCGGTAGGACATATTTGATTTCGAAGATATTTGCGTTAACGTCGAACCAGCTTAGCGTACCCTGTGGTCCAACTCCAGCGTCTGAGGTCATGATTGTGAGAGTGCCATTTGTCACCATCATTAGGCTCAAAGCAAAGCTGATGACCAAAGTATGCTTCACGAGTCTATTCAACCTCCAATGCTGCGATTCTTTTGACCTCATATCTCCCACAGAATGGTTTATGCCGCGCGCGTCATTAGGAGTGCAGAACAGGGTAGCTCAATTGAAATTCGTCTGACATTCATACATAGACCCCTGCTCGTGATTCTTTTTCAGACAGAATCTGCCGACCCTTCTCTTCCGAGTAAGTGTTTTAAGGGCCAACCAAATTTCTAGCTCAGCGTAGGCTACACCAGAAACCTTCGTGCGTATCAACTTCAAAACATCAATAGCTACTAGAAGCATCGCCGCGCCTGCAAACACCGCCAGCCATTCAACGTGTCCTAGATTGATGATGTGAACCAAATAAGCAGCTATTATGGCTACAAGAACCGTGGAAATGAGTAAGGCACCTACGACCGCAAAGGGTTTGGCAGCATCTGTGAGGGAAGGCTCACTTGAATCGACGGGTTCTTGCTCTCCTTCATCTACGATCTTCGCATAGACTTTAGCAACTTCATTTTCTTCGGCGAAACAAAAGGGTATTCCCCCTTTGCCTAACGACGCTACTATTCGTCTTGTACCTTCTGCTAAAACCCGTTTTTCATGGTCTATCAAAATGTCAATACCCATCAGTGCCATCGTGATGAATAGCGCGATAGTAATCGACCCGAAAATCGCCAATGGAAATCCCAAGGCACTACCAACCAGACCTGTACTCCCGAAGACGCCAGCCCACGTAACCGCAGTTACGCCAGCCAATATCAGAAGAGCCACGCCTAGTTCCTCCTCCTTCCACCATGAAAGAAATCCGATTTTCCTGAACAGATGTTTAGAAGCCAGATACCCTTCGATCTCACCGCTTTGGATGGTTTCCTTCAACTCAGAGAGTTTTACATCATGAATAGTGAGTTCACGCCGTTCTCGATTCTTCATCAGCATTGCGAATTTGGCTCTATCGTTTACTCTAATTCTTTTTGCCATCCTTCTTCGAATTGGGACGTACGCTATCATTGGTGCAATGAAGACCATTAACGAGAAGAACCAGAGCCACATGGCGTTCACGCTGCCGGGCGGTGCCCACTCCAGAAGCGGGACGTATTGATGAGCAGCGCCAGAGATCCAGACCGCGTCAAACACAAACATTAGCAAGAAGGAAAATGTCCCAATCCATCTGAGTAACCTCTCTGTCCCAAGAAAGTGCTCGATGGTGACATCTGCTACGGGCGCTTTTGGTTCGGGAAAGAGGCTGCGCAACTCCTTAGGGGTTAAATCATTGAAGCTCTTACCATGTCTAATAACCTTGAAGAGAATCTTGATCCTTACACGAACGTTCGTAAGACTTGCACGTTCACCTAGGAACACAATCCAGCCATAAACAAGCCAAATAATAGCGCTTGCAGCAAGGAAAAAAGGCACTAAAGTCCAATTGTTCAGAGTAGTCGCTGGAGCTAACAAGAAATAAGTGATCGCGGAAGCAAGTTCAGCTCCAGCAAGCCAAATCACGATCTTACGGAAAGCACTGGGAACGAAGAGACTTAACGAGTAGAGCCAGAAAAGTCTTGAGGATGTAACCTTCTTCAACTCTCCCTCCATTCCATCTTCGAGGAGTTCCATTGCGACGCTGAGCCCATTCCTCATTTTGATTCCTCCCCATAGGTCAGGTACCGAATAGCCTCCTTGAACTCTTCATCGTTCAAGTCTTTCAACTCCTTCTTGAGTTCTCTGAGCGAGAGCTTCATCAGGCCTCGCACCCCGTTGTGTTTCTTTGCCACTATATCAACGCGGGTTTGAAGAGATGGAGATAGTTGTGGCTTTATTTCCCAGTTTGATACGTAAAGAACGCGGCCACCAGGTAGATTCACACGCTCTATAATGCCCAGTTCCATTAAATGACCGAGATTGTAGATGACAGAAGGGGGAGTTATCCCTACTTCAGTAGCTAGCTGCGATGGCGTACATGCACCTCTTCTCAGGATAGATTCGACTATTCTTCCCTCGGTCTCGTTAAGATGTTCTTTCAATTTTGGCCCCTCATAGACCACGTACCGTCTCCCTTCCCAGTATCCACTAAATCCTGTTCGGAGAGTCCGCCTTAGTCTAAGGCCTGCGCCTAAATCTACATCCAATGACATTTTTACGTCATTAGAATATCTAATGTGATTAGAATATATATCCTTTTCGGTGCTACTGCAAGAATGGAAAGATGAAGAAAAAACTCGGAATGAAATCAAAGCCCCTATCTGTAACCTGAAAAAAATTCTGGAAAAGACGACAAGAAAGAACCAGATAATGCAACTGAAGGCTAGGTTTTGCCTCTGGTTATCAGCACTCTGGTCGTTACTCCTTGACTACCGAAAGTTCATAATGGTGTTTTGAGAATTTTTCGCTTTTTGCTACCTTGAGACTTCCGCTTTTTATGTCTTGAATTATGTCCATCACAGCTTCGTTGTTAATTCCACCTAAATCGTCTGTAGTAATCAATTCATCATAAAGCCCGCTGTCTATATAGTCCTGCTTTCTTCTAGTCCAATCACTCGAATACTTCTTTATATCAAGTCGACCCAAATGCTCCCAATAATATGTTTTCCCATTATATTCAATCGTGAAGTCAGGATGTATTGAGTATTTTCGACCTTTTGGCTGAAGTTCCGTTTCATATTGTGGATTGAGCCCTTCCGATTTGAGCGCAGTATAAATGATATATTCGACTCTTGATCGCACGTGAACGTCTTTGTCCGGATGATAGATTCTCTTGTAGTTCTGAGGCTCCTCAAAAATCGATGTATTCCTAGACAGTATGAACGATTTCTTCCTAGCCACCTCCAAGGGGTTTTCTTCACCTTTCTGAAGAAAAAGAAACAATCTATATCGGGATCTCGTTAGAGCAGTGTAAAGCAACTCTTTCGAAAGCAGTGAGGTTTTTTCTGGAATCACCAAGAACACGTTCTTGAAATCGCTTCCCTGGGCTTTGTGAATTGTTATCGCATAAGCAAGAGCGAAATTCTCGTCGTCATCAATATAATCGAAGTGCGACTCCTGATCTGTGAAAAAATACCATCTCGTTCTGTACTCAGGTTTATTGTTAATTATTCCGATGGACCCATTGGAAAGTTTCAAAAGCTTTACACCTCCAATGCGACGAGTGTACCAGTTGTTCATCCTGATTATCTTGTCAGCGTGGTCAAACGGAGATTTCCTGAAATATACTCTATCCATCCAATGTGTGCTTTTGTCTCCGCGGTATTCGGACTTGAAAGATTCGTTGAGTCCAAGTATTCCAAAATATCCAGCTTTGTATGGCGATAGGATTTGCAGATTATCCAGTTCAAGCGTGTCGATCTTACTATTCTTCACGTGTCCGGTCTTATGAAGCCCGAATAATACATTTATTAATTCAGCCCTGCATTCGCATTCTCCGAACTCCTTTGAAGTTCCTTTTTCTGATTCACATAGGTTTTCCAAGCATGTGTCTATTTTCTCTAAAAGCTCCTTCTTGTTGTTCCATATCTCCACGTCAAATCCATCTGAGATCTGTCCACCCTTTGATATGGTGTCCAAGATCTCCTCGTAGTAACGACTTCTCTCGCCGAAAACCTCAGCAAGCGCAAGTATTTCACTATCATATTCCTGCCTGCAGTTTGTTTCAAGTCTGACATAGTTATTATCAAACTCGTCATGATTTGTCACGAATTCCGTGATGTCAAAAAACGGTTTTCCGTAGCCTATTGGCGGCAACTGTCTTTCATCACCGACAAGTATCACTCTCTTGGTCAATTGCTTTCCTTCATGGCTTCCAGATCCTTCTTCTACATTGAATAGTGAAAACAGAATGGCAAGATGTTGGAGATCGACCATCGAGCTCTCGTCGATGATTAGGTTATCGATTCTTTGCTTCCTTGTAATCGGTTTGATGAGTATGTTTTCGAAATCCTCAACATATTCTCCATATCTATTACTGTATAGAAACATGTCGATGGTCTGAGCATCTTTGAAGTCTGTTTGTTGCTTAAGCCTTAATGCGGCCTTCCCTGTAGGAGCGAGCAAGGTTACTTGCTCCCCGTTCTTTCTCAATTCTTGGATTATTCTGCTCAGAGCATAGGTTTTGCCGGATCCAGGGTTTCCAGAAATGATGAAGAACGATTTGTGCAGTATGTCTGTGAATAATTTAGTCCGCTCTTTCTTGAAAGTATCCTCTTGAAAATCTGGGATTTTGTGGGAGAGCTCATCTGCTTGCTCTTTAACGTGCTTTTCGATCCAGTTTGTCTCTGCTTCCCAATCTTTTCGCTTAAGTAGCTTGGTAACGATTTTGTTGATGAACCGCTCTGCGTGATCGACTTCTCTCAAGTAGAAGAATGAGTCACCTTTGTTCTCAACGATTTTTATTCTCTCTTTGAAGTGATCATGGTACTTACCGTTTGGGGAGGCCAGATCCAGTTTGTTTAAATCGAGCTCTTCCTTGTAGAAAAGAGGATATTTCACTACGAAGTCATAAATATTGTCTAGGATTGCGTAACAATCTCCGTCTTTTCCGATCTCCTTCAAATATTCAATGATTACTGCGCGCAGTCTTTCTGGACTCTTGTGAGTCAGGTTCTGAAGTAACGTGTTTGTCTGCTTAACGTACTTTCTATCGGGAAACATTCCAATGTCAATCTTGAAAACGTCGATGATATCATCAGGAATTTCTGGGTTGTCGAGGTCTTGTTCTTGAGGGATATAGCACTCTGCTATGAGGTACGGGTTTTGCACAATTTCATCATTAGCAATTGATTTTTTGAACGGGTTATCAGTTTGGAATACTATTCTTTTCAGTTGGTAGGTCGTGAGTTCAAAGAGACTTAGCTTTCTGAATATGTCAATATATTCAACATAGTCTGGCATGTTGCTACGTAATTCTTCAATAAGAGATGAAATAGGCTCCAAAAATCCCGGAACACTGCTTTTCTGGTCCATAATCAGATTGAAGATGAAATCGAGCTGTTTGGGATCTGTTCCGAATTCTTTGGATAATTCCGAAACAACTTTCTTTCCCACGGATTCGTCTTCGTTTTTCACTTCTGCAATTATGTCCAGAACGCGCCACAAAGAGGGATATATCCCTCTTCTCTCCCAGCCCTTTTGGATGAGTTTTTCAATGACTGCTCTTTCTCTGTCTACGTTCACAAATCCGTGTTCTTCGACGATTTTTATCGATTTTCTAATTCTGTATAGAAGGTATATGCATTTATCTTCGTCGAGTTCCTCCGCCACGTACTTGAAATTAGGAATGAGTGAATTCTCATCTATGAGTATCCTCATTGTTTCAAGCTTGTCATGTTCTTCAGGAAATTCATCAATTCTCTCCAAATATTGCTTATAGGGTAGCAATATCCCCCAATTCTGAAACTCATGATGGAGTTGTGTAGCCCACATTATTTTGGGGAAGTTTTTCATTCCGTCCCCCTTCTTGATTCTTTTGTATTCTTCATCCTCGAAAAAGTAATACTTGGGCTTGTCAATTCCCGTCAGAAGAGAGCATCCCAAAAGCACGTATCTATTCCTTTCACCATCTGCAGAGATCGGGTTATCATAATTTAGGTAGAAGAATATGATGCTTTCTTCTTCGTTGAACTTCAACCAAAAGTCCTTGATCCTTTTCTCTAGGTCTGGAGGGTATTTCCCTTCTCGGAGGAACTTCTCTCTGTTATGGTTTATAGATAATCTAAAGGGCCAGGTGTATATTGAATTTGCCTTCAGTGTGTCGGGTATTGGTTCTGTTTTGACGTTTTCAAAGGGATGTTCTATCTTGACATCATAACTATTATCTGAAAATGCATTGCAGCTCCAGAAACACGGGGGAGTGTAATTTTCAATGTCGTCAATTCTTACACTCGGGTGTACTTTCTCAAGCTCTGTATCTTTGTTCCTCTGTATTCTTGCAGAAAGCAGAGAGTGAATTCCGTCGCAATAAACATTGTTTTCTGGATCCTTGCATATCAGTCCGTTCCAATTGTCATCATGCCAAGCCATTCTAACAGTCAAATGCTTTGTCACTCATCTGACTCTCCTTATGAGAACTGTGTTCCTCCCTTTCAGCAGAAATTCAGGAGTAAGTAGATCGTCAGGAACTCTCTTGCCTCCAATGTCTTGCAGCGACGACGATTGCGATTACTAACATTAAGATACCCACGACAAGAGCATAAAACGCCAGACGATTACTTAGGTTCCATGGAGACGATCCTTCTGCTTGGGCCACTACAATAATGGAGTTAGACGGACTGCTTGTTCCAGCACTGTTTATGGCTTCCGCGAAATAATAATATGTTTGGCCTGGAGTTACTAGGGTATCAAGAAAATTTGTTTGATTTGCAGGAAGTGTTTCAATTATCGATTCAGAACCGTGCTCTGTCCCTCGATAGATAATAAACTGTGTAATGGCGGATCCGCCGTCGGAGGATGGTTGATTGAATTGAAGGTATATGCCGTCTTTCTGTGGAACAGCCGTCAAATCTGAAGGGGGTGATGGTGCTGTTATGGCAGCCTCCTGTGCTGACATTTCGTTCGAGAACCCACTTTCTCCTTCTGAGTTGATGGCTGTTACTTCGTAGAAATAAATGGCTCCTGCATTAACTGAGTTATCCGTGTAGGTGAGGGTAGTTCCGTTCGTTCTATCGTAGAATTTCTCGTTTCCAGAAGTTGTACCACGGTAGATGTTGTAAGTCTCTATTCCGTTACCCACAAAGCTTGGAGGAGCACCATTGTCGTTAGGTGGTTCCCATTTCAGTACTATTGCGTTTGGTGCGCCTGTAGCACTTGCATTCATTGGCGCAGAAGGCAGCCGCCAACTTGGACTGACGGAAACCGATATTCGCACGTTTGTTCCATTAACGGTTATAGAACTGGATGAAGGATTTGAAGTATATCCGTTGAGCTTGCTTATGTTGAAAGTATAAAAGCCATTTGCCATCGAGAACGTGTTTGTATTCGTATTTGAAGAACTTGTCTCCGGGCCCAAGGTAACGCTCCAGCTTGTTCCTGAGGGCAAGCCTGTCTCAGAAAACGTTACGGAATAGCTGTCCGCAATTGCATGTATCATTCCGTTTGAATCAACTAAGAAAAGACAACCATTGTCAAGCACTGGACTGGCCGTGACTCCAGCTTCGAGGGGATAAGTCCACAGTTCAGCTCCGTTTGTTGCGTTCAAGGCATAGAGCAGGCCTGAAGTTGTCGCTTGGTAAAGAATCCCATTCGAGGAAGTTACCGGAGGTGATAATAATTCACCTTCAGTTGAAAATTGCCATGTATCATTTCCATTGTTGGCATCAAGGGCGTATAAGGTTCCATTGGAGGTTCCAAAGAACACCAATCCAAAAGCTGTTGCAGGAGTTGTCTCAATCCTAGCACCAATCGGTGTACTCCAAGCTTTTGTTCCATTTTGGGCAATGCAATAGAAGTTCCCACCTGTTGTCCCAAAAAAGAAATTGCCGCCGTCATAGGCTGGAGAAGCGTCTACTGATCCGTCGGTGGCGAAGTTCCATAGGGTCATGTTTGTTCTGGCGGACATACCAGTAACTTGGTTTTGATCCGAGTATCCTACAACGAGTACATTGTTGCCCAGTGTAGGGATGGTATCAATCTGACCAGGAAGATTGAGCTGCCAGTCTATCGTGCCAGATGACGATTGAATAGCCGTCACGTTTCCTGAGCCAAAGGGAATTGCGTAGACATCCCCTTGATAATAGGCCATCAAACTTGCGCCATAATATGGATTCATTGATCCGTACAAAGTTCCCCATTGCCTATAGAATGAAGTTGGGCCACTCGGGATTCCACAGGTCCACACATTTTGACCATTTGACAGATAGTTGCCATCAATGAAGGGCGAGCCATCTTCTGTTACATCAGACCACTGATACCAATCCGAACCGACTGTGGAAAAGAAAACTTGACCAGTGCCTGATGCGGGATAAGTAGAAACAACATATTTCGGTGAATACCACCCAGGTGTCACAAAATCAAAGTTGCGAAGAGAAGAACCATTTGATTCTGAAATAGCCAAAAGCTGACCGCTTGAAACGCTACTTGCAACTAGCATGCCATCTGATGCAGTAAGTCCGTTATTTGTTCCGCCTAGAGAGTAGTTCCAAATCTCTTTTGGATTGAGTGGTCCACTTGAGCTTGAATAGCCGTTATGGGCAGAATCACCATGGAACTGTCCCCAGTCAGAGTTCGAAGCCGCAAAGACCACGTTAGGCGGTTGTTCTTTGAAATTGAGGAAACCAATAGACAGAAATGTAAACAAGCAAATTGAGAACAGCATAAAGTGCTTTGTTTTCATCGAGAGGGCGCCTAAAATTTAAGGCCAATGCAGGCGTTTAAGCTTTGTGTGTACATGGGCTTCTT
>Ga0209039_10002277_pt1 | contig 16569 bp, 13 predicted proteins | sample BogFormECP12_OM1_FD_188238 | JGI IMG/M metagenome (GOLD analysis project Ga0209039, IMG submission 188238) | Bog forest soil microbial communities from Calvert Island, British Columbia, Canada - ECP12_OM1 (SPAdes) (version 2) | ecosystem: Environmental > Aquatic > Freshwater > Wetlands > Bog ... | reverse complement strand
CCGCCCGCGGAGGATTCTCATTGTTCCGGATATGCCAAAAACACGATCCGGCAAGCTCATGCGGCGTGTTCTCGCGGCCGTCTCCAACAACATGAACACCGGAGATATCACGACTTTGGCCAATCCTGACGTGGTGGAATCGGTCCGGCAAATGGCTCAGGGCAAAGAGAAGGTAGCACTGCAAGAAGGACCAGAAGACCTGAAATCATTTGGAGCAGTGGATTGAAGGCTGACCTCAGGGGCACTAAGCCGGTGTGCAGGTTGAAATATGGTACGGGGCGCACGACGCGCCCCGTTTTTCACTCAGCCGAACTGGCGTCCCCGCTCAGGGTTGTTGCTGCGAGTCTTTCGGGATCTCGGTGCCACCGTCGGCTTCGGACTCCCGCGCAGGGGCCTGTTCTGGCAAAACTGCTCCGAGTTCGGCCAATTCAACCGGAGCTGGAGTCGTGTAGTCCACGGCATCTGCGGGAAACGCCGCAGCATGGCGTTTGTACCACGTGATGGCGCTGGCCCGCTGCCAGAGCCGGGTCAGTAACTGCATCAGGATGATGAACTCCAGCAGCAGGAACGTTACGGGAGTCGCAGTTGGAGGCAGCTTGGCCCAGAGGAAAAGTCCAACTGCCAACGTCACCCAAGCTACGCCGCTGATGCACAGGTAAACACGAAATAGAGTCGATACGTTGCGCCAACTAATGCCGAGCGCTTTCCAGAGATTGGACCACATCTTGTGCTCGTCCTGTACGACGGCCCGGACTTGCGCGACGTCAAACCAGAGCCGGACGAACAGAGCCAGCAACGTGATCAAAATGGCGCCCGCCAGGAAAATGTAAAACCCGGTCTCGGCTGACACAGCGCGGTCGCCGACATAGTCCGACAGTTTGTCCGCCCCCCAAAGCGCCGAGCCCAAGATGATGAAGGGAACCAGCGCCAACAATGCCAACCGCACGAAGCGCCAGAAGAAGGTGCCGGAAGCGCCAAAGAATTCTCCCGTCTTCAGCTTGCGATCTTCACGGTACACGGTCAGGATGCCGCCGGTAATGAACAGCATGAACAGGAAAAACAGAATGCCGGCGTGTAACGAGTCGTGGTGCGAGCGAAACAGGTTCGACTCGGGGACGCGCACCAATTCCAGAAACATTCCGAGATCGAAGCCGTTAGTGAGCGAGCGCCCAGCGAGACTGCGACCGAGCACTTCCTCTAATTGGTGGTGCGCAGACGCGGTGCCCATCGCGCCCAGAATAAAATTAACCGCGAAGACCCACCACAGCACACGCTGGCGGCGCCACACTAGCGAGGCGCCGGCAGCTACTAATCCTTTGTTATCGTCTGCCATTCGTCGTCTCCTGTGTTATGCCAGCCAGCTCAACATCTGGGCAAAGAACTGCGTACAGAACAGCCAGTAGGTTGCGATCTTCTGGATGGCTCCGCGCTGCGGTTCGGTGGCAATGCTGTTGTTCAGATAATTGCGATCCATCGTGATCTGGTGGTCAGGGTCGATTTCGACCGAGAGCACTTGGGCCTTTTTCAGGTACACATAACGCTTCCAGCGGTCCTGTCCGTCCCACTTTTCGCGAATCGTCTCGCCGTTGTCGAACTTGATCTCAGCCACCACAGGGAAGATGAAGTCACCCAGACGTTGCAGCAGGACGTTGGTCACAAACGGGGTTTCGCCGTTCTTCTCCTCGGGAGCGTCCTTGTTGGCCCAGTCGACCCGGGCAGAGTCGGCGCGCCGAACCCTGTAATCAAGCACCTGCGTCCCATAGACCGCTTGTTGCCAGTACCAACCGAGGTCCTGTCCGGCGACTTCATTCACCGTGCGCAGGAAGTCCTCCTGGGTGGGATGGCCGAAGCGGTATTTCATAAAATAGACGTGCAACGCTTTCTGCAGGGTCTCCTGACCGACTACGGCTTCCAAGGTTAAGAGCATCGTCGCGGTTTTGCCGTAGGTGACGCCGGCATAAGCGCCCATGCTCATATCCTGGTAGCTAGTCCGAGACAGTGGATCGGTTTCGGCCACTCCGAGATACGACATGCGTTGGTCCGCGGCATCGCCCATCTGAGCGCCAAGCCAGTTCAGCAGGCTCGTGTCCTTGCCGTAAAGGCTGCCCATCACTTTGACTTCCGTGTAGCTGTTGATGCCCTCATCCAACCAGGCATTCTCGAACTCGTTGGTGGCTACCATGGCGTACCAGTACTGGTGTCCAAACTCGTGTTCGGTGGCGACCTCCGGAAATGCCTTCTGACCTTTCGGTGCCCACCACAAAGTATCGCCGGTGATGAAGGTCGGATACTCCATGCCACCAGCCTCCATCGCCCCATGCGGTGGATCCACCACTGTAATTTGGGCATAGGGATAGGGGCCGTACCACTCGTCGAACCGCTTCATGGTGCCTTGCATCACGTCGATGTAGCGCTGCCACGAACTCTTGTGGCTGTCGTAGGTCAGTAGGCGTATCCTCACCGCTCCCACGCTACCGTTGAATTCGCTCTCGAGTACTTTGAAATTTGGATCGGCGGTCCAGGCGAAGTCGTGCACGTCTTCCGCGTGGAAGGCGACAGTCTTGGTGGTATTGCCATTGTCGGTATCGCTAGTCTGCACACCGGTCGCGCCAATGATGTAGTCCTTGGGCAGCGTAATCTTCACGTCATAGGTTCCAAAGTCGGCGAAGAACTCCGTCATGGCATGAAATTGGTGGCAGTTCCATGCGCCGTTCCACCAGACTCCCACCTTCGGAAACCACTGTCCGGCGAGCAGGAATGTGCGCTTGTAGCCGGTGCGGGCAACGACCTCAGGGAACGTAGCGCGAAACTTGATTTTGAAGATAACGTCCTGGCCTGGCTCGACGGGACGCGGCAGCGGGACATCTATCACCGTCTTGTCGTCGGGATTCTCGTCGTCCGGCGAGGCGAACTTGATTTGTTTCGTCACATCGCCCATACCGACGACTTCCAGCGAGGTCACGTCATTCGAGCCATTGCGCTTGGCATCCCAACCTTTGTTGAAAGTGCTGCTGCGAAAATAGCCTTCGCGATGCGCTTCGCGGACCCACGTGGAATTCGGCTGAAAGGCGTTCAGGTAGAGATGAAATGGAAAGTGATCGAGCGGCTTTCCCGTGAGGTTGTGATAAGTGAGAGTCTCGGTGGCATCGACCTCATGTTTGTCAGGAACGTAGGTGGCGTCGATTTGATAGGCCACTACACGCTGCGACAGCGGCCCCGTGACTCTCGGGGCAAAAGGACTCTGTCCCTGCATCGCCGCCGCGCTGAGGAGAATGGCTACAACGGCGAAGACCAGCTTTTTGGCTTGCATCTTGCATCTCCTGTCACAGCAAAGTTGCACTTGCACATTAAACGGGAACCGCGGGGTTATTCAAGATGGAGACGCGACAACGGCGCAAGCCCGAGACCCGCACTGCGGTTTGGAAGTACATGTTACTTCTTGTCGCCCTTGAGCGGCTCGCTTAGACCAAGCGCCACATCAATCAGCGCGGGGTCGAGCAGCCGATTCTTATTGATGGCTTCAGTGAGCGGAACCGACACGATGTCGTTGCCGCGCAGGGCGACCATACAGCCAAACTCGCCGCGATGCACCATGTCGATGGCCCCGATACCGTACCGCGAAGCCAGCACGCGATCGAAGGCGCTGGGCGATCCACCCCGCTGGATGTGTCCCAGTACGACGTAGCGGGTTTCCAGGCCGGTGCGGCGCTCGACTTCGCGCGCCAGGATCTGCCCAACGCCGCCGAGGCGTACGTGGCCGAACTCGTCTTTTCCCATCTCGGTGACCACCGGAGCGCCTTGAGACGGATCGACATCGCTGGCGAACTTGGCTCCTTCAGCGACTACGATGATGCTGAAATAGCGACCGCGGGCGTGGCGCAAACGAATGCGCTCCGCCACTTCCTCGATGTCAAAGGGGCGCTCGGGAATCAGGATCACGTCAGCGCCACCGGCGATGCCGCTGTACATGGCGATCCATCCGGCATCACGGCCCATGACCTCCACGACCATGACGCGCTGATGCGCTTCGGCAGTGGTGTGGAGGCGGTCAATGGCCTCCATGGCCGTGTTGACAGCGGTGTCGAAGCCGAAACAGAAGTCGGTTCCGCTCAGGTCGTTGTCAATCGTCTTGGGAACACCGACGACTTTGATGCCCTGTTCGAACAGCTTCTGCGCGACGGAATTGGTGTCGTCGCCTCCGATGGCAATCAGAGCGTCGAGGTTGTTGTGCTTCAGAGTCTCCATGCAGCGCGCCAAACCGCCTTCGCGCTTGGATGGGTTGGTTCGTGACGTGCGCAGGATGGTGCCGCCGCGCGGCAGTATGCCGGAGATGGCTTCGTAATTGAGCACCATGGTCTTGTTCTCCACGACGCCCCTCCAGCCTTCCATGAAACCGACGAACTCATCGTCGTAGTGGAGAACCCCCTTGCGCACGATCGCCCGGATCACTGCGTTCAGGCCGGGACAATCGCCTCCGCCAGTCAAAATACCAACTCTCATCGCTCGAGCCATCCCTCCCGTGGAGTAACTGTAAAAGATGGTATCGTATGACCGCGGATTCTGCCCGTCGTAGTACACTTTTTGCCACGCTCGAGGTAGCTTCCGGGCGCCAACCAGGCGGCTGACATCATGACCGAGTCACAAAAGTTCGCATCGTATGATGAGTTTTTCGAGTTCTACCTGCAACAGCACAGCGACCCGCGCAACCGCCTCCTGCACGCCATCGGCACGACGCTCGCCGTGGTGGTCGTAGCGGGCGCGCTGGTTCTTGGGCATCCTTGGTATGCCTTGCTGTTCTTTCCCATCGGCTACGGCTTCGCCTGGACCGGGCACTTCCTTCTAGAGAAGAACAAGCCGGCCACATTCGGCCACCCGTTCTGGTCGTTCATCAGCGACTTCCGGATGATCGGCCTGATGCTCACCGGACGCCTGGGCTCACGCGTATAGCAGGCGAGCCACGATTGGAAATGCCGATTCGCTCGCCGGACGGAACGTGAATTCGGACGCATACGGTTGCACACCTCCCGTGCCCCACTCCGGCCTGCTACACTCGGCGCAAGAACATGCGAGTCCTCGGCGTGGATTGCGGCGGCGAATACACCGGCTACGGTATGGTTGAGCAGGACGAGCAAGGTGGGCTCCATCACCTGTGCAGCGGCGCGATCCGGCTGCTTCCGCGAGAAGCCTTGGAGCTCCGGCTGATGAAAATCTGCCAGCAACTGACCGAGGTAATCGCGTCCTACTCCCCGGAAGTCGTCACTATCGAGGACGTGTTCTACGCCGTCAATGTCAAGTCGGCACTTAAGCTCGGACACGTGCGGGGCGTCGCCATGCTGACCGCAGCCCAAGCGGGACTGTCTGTCATTGCCTACTCACCGCTGTCCATCAAATCGGCGGTCGTAGGCTATGGCCGCGCGGAAAAGTCGCAGGTGCAGTTGATGGTCGCGCGCCTGTTAGGCCTATCCGTACCTCCAGAGCCCCCAGACGTTGCCGATGCCCTGGCGATCGCGATCTGCCACCTTCACACGGCCGCAACCCTCCGCCGACAACACGCCGGAGCTCGATGAGTGATGGTCGCGGCACAACGCGGCGAGGCAGAGTGCCCGTCGTCCGCAGCTATCGTCGAGGTCGGTTAGAATCAGTCGCGAGAATGAGATTGTTCTGTCTGAAGTATGTCTTGATGTCTGGGGTTTTGGTGACCCTTTGTGCGACCGCTCAGGTCGCTCATCAAGTCATACCCGTGGAGTCGCCGACCGGATCCTACGTCACGTTCAAGTTCGACTGGGACCAGGGCCAACCCTGGCTGCAATATTCCATCGCGGTTGACGATTCCGGCAACGTCCGCTTCGAGGGCGTCGGGAACCCCGTCGAAAGCGGCGACGGCGACACCTTTTCCCAGGACTTCACCATGACGGATACCAATCGCCAGAAGATCTTCGACCTGGCCAAGAAGCTGGATTATTTTCAAGGGAACTTTGAGGCGAAGCAGAAGAACATAGCAAAGACCGGCCAGAAGACCCTGGGGTACCGCGGGCGACCCGCTGGAGGCGGACAAACCCTGGAGCACTCCACGACCTACAACTACTCGCCGAACTCCGACGTGCAGGAGCTGACCCGGCTTTTTCAGGCGATCGCCACGACGCTCGACTACGGGCGCAAACTGGCGTTTAAGCTCCGCTTCGATAAGCTGGGCTTGGACGCCGAATTACGAGCCATACAAGATTTGCAGGCGAGCCATTACATCGAAGAACTGCAGGCGATTGAGCCAATCCTGCAAAAGATCGCCGACGACCCCAACATGATGCACATCAATCGCGTGACCGCCAGACAACTGCTGAAAACAATGGGGACCAGCGGAGTTCCCCTCCAGACGGCAACCCAGCCGTAGGCCACGCTCGAAAAGTCTCAATTGCTTCTTGCTGCGGCCGGTTCGAAACCTGGAACAATGCTTCGCCAGACGCATCGATTTCCGACAACTTCGCGCCAAACGGGTGTTTAATAGCAATGGGGCCGGAGTGTCGTGTCTCCCCATCCAGTCGAAGGCTGAAACTGCGAAGAAAGTCTGCAATCGGGGTGAAGGAGTTAGCAGTATGGCAAAACGCAGAAAATACGCAGTGGTCGTCATGGCGGTGATGCTGCTGGCGGTTGTGTCCGCCCAGGCAACGTCGCATGTCAGGATCGTCCGTTTGAGCTACGAAAACGGAAGCGTGCAGATGAGTCGAGGCACGGGCCAGGGCTTGGAGCGCGCCATCCTGAACTCGCCGATTGTCGAGGGTTCGAGTGTGGTGACCGGCACCGATGGCCTGGCGGAAGTTGAGTTCGAAAACAACAGCACCGTGCGATTGGGCGAAGCCACGGACGTGAAGTTCCGGCAGTTGCTGATCAATGACGGCGGCGAGATGATCAACGAGGTCGAGCTGGTGCGCGGCACCCTGTATTTCGATACCGGCTCCGGCAAGAACAATATCTATCGCGTCATCGCTGCCGACCGCACGTTCGTTGTCCCGCGCAAGTCTCAAGTGCGTTTCGTTATGAGCGGAGACCAGGTTGAGGTTGGCGTGCTCAACGGAGAAGCTCAACTCGCCAATAACGCCGAGATGGTCAGAATCAAGAAGAACGACACACTCACCAGTGCCGCCGGCATTCCCGCAGGATTCACCATCGCAAAGGGGGTGGGCAGCCTTCCGCTTGACCGCTGGAACAGCGAGCGTGCCGCCTATCAGACGGTATACGCGTACAACAACACTGGGTACGGATCGCCCGCGTTGGCGGGTTACGGGTTTCAGGACTTGGCGTATTACGGTGGCTTCTTTAATGCGCCCGGTTATGGTCTGGTGTGGCAACCCTACGGCGTATCCAATTGGATGGGATGGAATCCGTACATTAGCGGAGCATGGGCGTTCACGCCGGGGTTTGGTTACGTGTGGGCGTCGGCCTATCCTTGGGGCTGGTTGCCCTATCACTATGGGACCTGGGCGTTTACTTCAGGAGTCGGCTGGTTCTGGGCGCCCGGAAATACAATGGGATCCGGGGGAATCGTAAACAACTGGCAGCCGACAACGCCAGTTGTGAAGGGACCGCCTGGCTACACTGCTCCGGCCCCTCCCACCGCCCCGACTACCGGGCTAAGCCCATCGATCCTGGTGGGACGGATTGGGCGAACGCCGGCATATATTCCTGGGGGACCTGTGCCTCCGAACTTTGCCAGCGTGATCAATCATTCCAGCCTCGCCGGAATGACCGCGCCGATGACGGGTGCGACGGGAGCTGGAAGCTCGGCCGCCGGAGCGCGCAATTCGACGGCTGTCAATCGGAGTACTTCCCAGGCAGCGTACGCCACTGGCGCCACGTTTTCCGCTCCAGGAGCAGGGTCTTCGGCAGCGAGCTTCGGTCAGACAAACTCTGGTAGCGGCTACAATCGCTCCGGCCATGTGTTCGTGGCCCCGGCCGCGCCGAGTTGGGCGTCACAGGGCTACGCCGCACCCTGGACGCCGAGCGTCGGAGGCAGCCTGCCTTCGGGACAAGGATCAGGGGCTCCCATGCATAGCTCCGGGGGCATGAGTCATGCAACCGGCAGCGGAGGAGCAGCCCACGGCGGATCGGGCGGCAGTCCCAAGTAGGCGTTTTCGCATCTGCGACTAAGGGCGGCTTTCCGGCCGCCCTTGGTTTTACATCGTGGCTGCTGGGATCAATACACTACGATTCCGGCGTAGCCTACAACCATATCGCGGTCACCTGAAACATCGCCAGACGTCGCGTAGCGGATAAGCTCCGCCTTAGTGGCTCCCATTTTGCGTGCGGCGGTGAGCATGATGGTCGCGGGACCATAGCCACACATGCTAATGTTGCCTTGACGCACCGTATCATACAGACCTCGCGGATCGAGCGCCAGAACCTGATCTATGGCGTGGTGGTCTTTCACCCGCGTGATGCTGTCGCTTTCATAATGGTTCATGTCGCTGGAAGCGATCACCAAGGCCGGTTCAGACAAATCGGCAAGCAGGTTCCCGATCGCGTCTCCGAGCGCGCTCATGGCTTCGAAGTTACTCGTACCGACGGTGATGGGCACGAACCGAAAGCCCGGCCGCAGCACCTGTAGGAACGGTAGCTGTACTTCGAGCGCATGTTCGTAGCGATGTGCCTCCGGATCCTCGCTGAGCAGGGGCGTCGCAGCTTTCAGGGCTTCAGCGAGCTCTGCGTCGACAGGTACATCGCCTAGCGGTGTGTGCCACGCGCCACGGCTCATAATGGCGAGTGGGTCTCCCATCCCCGTATGGTTGGGACAGAGAATGACGCAGCGGCGAGGCAGTTCCAACCTGCGGTAGACGGCGCCCGCAACCGCTCCTGAGTACATATAGCCGGCGTGGGGCACGACGCACCCCACCGCGGGTATTTTGGGTTCGGCTACCTCTTGTCCTGCCGTGGCGCGTGGGGTAGTAAAGGTTTCCACTTCGGTGCGCAAGTGCTGCGCGTTTCCCGGATAGAAGCGTCCCGCAACGGCTGGCTGGCGAATCGCGGTGGTCATGGCGATCGCTCCTTCGCATGCCGTAGTTCCATCGTTCGGACTATGGCTCCCAAGACGAATTTTACGCCTGCTGCAAAGCGCGGAATAAGGCGGCCATGTTTTCGAGAGAAAGCGCCTCGGCGCGGACATCGGCACGTACTCCGGCGGTTTTCAAGGCTGCGCGGACCGTCTTGTCGTCGTAGCGTCCCTTCAAGTTGTTCACCAACGTCTTGCGTTTTTGCCCAAAGGCCAGCTTCAGCATCTCCAAGAAGGGTTCGGCGTCTATCTGCAGCACCGCCATACGCGGCTCCATGGTCAGCCGCAGAACGCTGGAATGCACCTTGGGGGGAGGATCAAAGGCCACGGGAGGAAGGGTGAACAGGTTCTCCACTCGCGCAAACAAGTGTGCGGTCGCTGACAGCAATCCGTAATCGCGGCTGCCTGGTTCGGCGGAGATGCGGTCGGCAACCTCGCGTTGCACCATGATGACGGCGCGCCCGATGCTCTGGTGCTCCTCGAGAATGCGTAGCACGATGTCGGAGGTCGCGTAGTACGGCAGGTTGCCGATGATGTCGACGGTCTCGGGCTGCGTGGGCCGAAGATCGTGCAAAGGGCCGGGACGGCGTCCGACCATGGAAATCCATTCCACTGTGACGAAGTCGGACTCGAGTATCTCGACATTGGTCAGAGTTGCGTAGCGCATGCGCATTTGCGCTGCCAGCACGCGGTCAAGTTCGATGCCGATGACTCGCCGGGCGCGCTTGACCAGGAGGTCGGTGAGCATGCCTCGACCCGGTCCGATCTCGACGACAGTGCGGTTCGAGACGTCACCGAGCGCGTCGACGATGCGTCGCGCGGCAGATTGGTCGATGAGGAAATTCTGTCCCAGCTTGGGCTTGCGCTTTCCGCTGGTGGTATTTACGTCTTTTTCATGGGACGCGGACTTGACCACGTTGACCCTCTTTCGACCCCGCGATTAGACACAACCGTTTCGCTCGTTGCAATATCATAAACGGGCAGGCTGCATTGCGCCGTTCGGCATGTTGCCCGAGAGAAGCCCGACCGAGCTTGGAGGTTTCATGCATATCGCCTTTGCGGCATCCGAATGCGTTCCCTTTTCGAAAACCGGTGGGCTCGCAGATGTGGTGGGATCACTGCCGCAGGAGTTGGCAAAAATCGGCCACACCGTGACGGTGTACCTGCCCCGCTACCGATTGACGAAACTCGACAACCCGCAACGCGTGATCCGCAGTATCACGGTCCCATTCGATGATCGTTATCGCTTTTGCTCGGTGCTCGACGGCGGTGTGCGAAACGGCGTGCAATTCTATTTCATCGACTACCCACCCTTTTTCGATCGTGACGCCCTCTACGGAACTCCGCTGGGCGATTACCACGACAACGCGGAGCGCTTCGCCCTGTTCTGCCGGGCCGTGCTGGAGGCGACGAAAATTCTTGGGAAGCCAGACTTGTTCCATTGCCACGACTGGCAGACCGCGCTGGTTCCGATTCTGCTGAAGACGCTGTACCGCGAAGACCCCGCATTCGGCCAAACTCCGTGTGTCTTCACCATCCACAACCTGGGTTACCAGGGACTGTTTCCGCCGGAGGTTCTGCCGCTGCTGATGCTGCCGTGGGACCTGTTCACCATGGGGAGACTGGAGTTTTATGGCAAGGTCAACTTCCTGAAGGGCGCGATCAGCGATGCCGACTACCTCACGACGGTGAGCAAGAAGTACGCCCAGGAGATCCAGACGGCTGAATATGGTTTCGGGCTGGAGGGCGTGCTAAGGGCGCGAGCGAGCACACTTTCCGGAATTCTCAATGGAGTTGACTATTCGGAATGGAATCCTGCGGCCGATGCGATAATCGCAGCCAATTATTCGGCGGACGATCTTTCCGGCAAGGCGAAATGCAAACAAGACTTGCTCAAAGAGTTTGGGTTAGCCGCCGACACGCTGTTGCCAGTCGTGGGTATCGTCTCACGATTCGCCGGGCAGAAGGGTTTTGACCTGATTCAACAGGTGGCGGACCGGATGGCGCGCGAAGAAATGATCGTGATTGCGCTCGGCACCGGCGACCGCATGTACGAGGACATGTTCAGGCGTCTCAACAAGCAATATCCGCAAAAGTTCGCCGTGAAAATCGAGTTCAACAACAGGTTGGCGCACAAGATCGAAGCGGGCGCGGACATGTTCCTTATGCCCTCGAGATACGAACCCGCCGGACTAAACCAACTCTTCAGCCTCAAGTACGGGACCGTGCCCATCGTGCGCGCCACCGGCGGCCTCGATGACACCATCGAGCAGCTTGATCCCGCCACCGGGAAGGGGACAGGGTTCAAGTTCAAGGAGTACAGTGGGGAGGCGCTGCTCGATACCGTGAAGGTGGCGGTTGCGACTTTCCGCGACACGCCGAAGTGGCGGAACCTGATGCGCAATGGCATGGCGCAGGACTATTCCTGGGCTGTTTCCGCCCGGGAATACGTGAAGGTGTATGAGCGGGTCAAGCAGGGAAGACCGATGCCGATCGCACCGTAGGAATTTCTTTGCAACGCCGCGCCGACAGCTACGCCAAATGCCGGAATGATTGCAGCCAATTCAAGCGAGAGACCTGCTCGGTGCCTACTCTGATGTTCAAGTCTACTGTCCTTTGTTTCGCACTATTCACGCTGGTTTCGTGTTCGCCGGAGAAGAAAGCCGCGACGGAAACTGCTTCCCAGCCGGCCCCCAAACCTGTTGTGAAGGAAGCGCAGTACGACACGGGACGAACGGCGTTTCAGCGCGTTTATCTCTCGGCGCGCCTGTGGGCGCCGGATGCGAAGCCGTTCCGCCTGCAATCGCAGTTCACGCCCGATGCGCCGACTGCTGAGGGAAAGTCCGGGTTGTGGCGCGCCTCGTTCGCCTCTCCCTCGAAGCGGATGATGAAGCTATTCGTTTGGTCGGGGCTGGTTGGCCCCGATGCTCCCGAGCAGGGGACCAGCTTTTCAGCAGAGGACAGTTGGAGTGCGAGCAACAGTTCGACCCAGCCGTTTGATATCTCATTTCTCAAGGTGGACAGCGACAAGGCTTACGAAGTCGCGCAGAAAAACGGCGGCGAAAAACTGACCAAGAAAGATCCGAAGCAACCGGTGATCTTCGTGCTCTCCTGGGATGCGACCAAAAACCAGCTGGTTTGGCACGTCCTGTATGGCGAGAACCCGACGGAGGCCAAGCTCCGCCTGGCTGTGGACGCCACCAGCGGGGCCTTTCTCCGCGTCGAAAAGTAGTCCCGCAGTCTACAGCTTGTAAACTCTGGCTTCCCAAGCCTTCAGGTGAAGGACCTCGCCGCGATCCTCTGGTTTCCCCAGATTCGATATCACCAACTGACTTGCTTTCAGGCCTGCAGGGAGGTTGTATGAAACAGCACCTTCGGAGAAGTTCAACACGATCAGGTACTTTTCGTTCCCCAGGGTGCGGGTATAGGCGAAAATCTTCGGATTCTTCGGATCGAGATCTTTGTAATCGCCATAGACGAAGGCCGGCATTTTTCGCCGCAGATCGGCCATCTGCCGGAAGTAGTTGTAAATCGAATTCGGATCGCTCAACTCCTGCTTGGCGTTTATTTCCTTGTAATTTGGGTTCACCGCCAGCCACGCCTTGGGGGCGGTTGTGAAGCCTCCGTTTGGAGAAGCGTCCCACTGCATCGGGGTGCGGGAGTTGTCGCGACTGGTCTTGCGCAAGTTCGCGATGTAATCCTCCGCGCTGACCTTGGTCAGGACGTTAGCTTTCCAGCCGTTTTTCACCTCGATGTCGTCGAATTCGGCAATGTTCTTGAAGGGGTAGTTGGTCATCCCCAACTCGTCGCCCTGATAGATGAACGGGGTGCCTTTCAGTGTCAGCAGCATCGTGGCCAGAAGCTTGGCAGAGGCGACGCGATAGGCCGGCGAGTCATCGCCAAAAGCAGATACGACGCGGGGATTATCATGATTGGACAGAAAGACGGTGTTCCAAATGTGGACGTCAGAAGTCTGGTCCAGGTTGGTGTAAATGGCCTTCAGTTCCGGAAGAGTCCAATCTCTCCACTGGCTGCCGTTGCGGTTCAGTCGCACCGCGTCGAAATTAAAGATCATGTTCAGTTCATTGCGGCGCTCATCGACGAGTGTCGGCGTTTGCTCCACGGTCACACCAAAAGCCTCACCGACGGTCATCACGTCGTACTTGGACAGCACTTCGCTGTTCATCTCCTGCAAGTACTCGTGAAGGTGAGGCCCCATGGCGTAGAAATACTGAGGCCGTGTCATGTAGTCCGCGGGCAGGTCGGGAAGGCCCTCGCGCTTGGAGATAAACGGAATCACGTCCATGCGGAATCCGTCGACGCCCTTATCTAGCCAGAACTTCATCAGGTCGTGAACTTCGTTGCGGACCTTGGGATTGTCCCAGTTGAGATCGGGTTGCTTCTCGGCAAACAAATGCAGGTAGTATTCCCCAGTCGCGGGATCCTGCTTCCACGCCGATCCTGAGAAGAAAGACACCCAGTTGTTGGGCTCCTTGCCATCTTTCGCTGGATGCCAAATGTAGTAGTCGCGATACGCGTTGTCCTTGGACTTCCGGCTCTCGACGAACCACTGGTGTTCATCGCTGGAGTGGTTCACCACCAAGTCCACGATCAGCTTCATGTGCCGCTGCTTGGTGCCCTTCAGGAGTTCATCAAAGTCGGACATGGTGCCGAACTCCGTCATCACCTTTCGGTAATCGCGGATGTCATAGCCGTTGTCCGCGTTCGGCGAATCGTAGTGCGGGCTGAGCCAGATCACGTTGACGCCGAGGCCCTGGATGTAATCCAGTTCCGAGGTGATGCCATTTAAGTCACCGATTCCATCTCCGTTTGAGTCTTTGAACGATCGGGGATAGACCTGGTAGACAATGGCCTCTTTCCACCATTTAGGTAGATAGCCATTGACGGTTGCGGCAGACTGCGCGTTGGGGTGGGAAGCTCCTTCTGCCTGCGTCTCCAGCGCTGCCAGGGAAACCGTCGCAATCCCGAGAGTGGCGAAAATAACGAACGCTATTCTTAGAAGGATCACCGGGGAAGTCCTCTAAAATGTTCAATCTTACTGCAGCATCAACGCTATGCTACATCGTGGCACGTTGCCGCGGATGAAAATCATCGGAGCGCTGTACCTGGTCTAACCCATTTAACAACAACAATATACATGCAGTGCTGACTTGGCCTTCCACCGGAGGTGGATTGCGGTCTAGCGCTTTAGTGTGCATAATCTTGCTGCGTCAGTTTGCGCGGATGCAAGGACGATCTTGTGGGCCCTTCACTCTTTCCCCCTCGGTTTCTGACCCGGGTCCAAGCTGCCGGGTTGCAGCACGAGAATCCCCGCTTTGAACGGGTGCTGGCCGTTTCGCGGGTATTTTTGGGCGGGGCGGCGCTGTCTGTCGAGCTCCTCCATCCACTGGCTCCCGAGCCTTACAACCAGCTCTTGATCTTTCTGCTGCTGGTTTACTGTGTGCAGAGCTTGGGATTTCTGATCTGGTTGCTGATGAATCCCGACCCCGGGACCGCATTTGTTCGGGTCATGCAACTGAGCGACGTATTCTGGCCGATCGCTTTTTGCCTGTTTGCTGATCCGCCCAACAGCCTGGTGTTCGTGTTTTTTCTATTCGCGCTCATGACAACCGCCTTCCGTTTCGGGCTCTATGAAACAGTACTGACGTCGGTAGCTAGCGCGCTGCTGCTGGTGTTTCAGGAAACCGTAGTTGCTTTTGGACCGGCGGTGCTCAACCAACTGCTGTACACCCGGGTTGATTGGTCCCGTCTGATGCTGCGGTGCGGTTTTCTGCTGATGAGTGGTTTTTTGCTGGGTTACCTTGCGGAACGGGAAAAGGAGCTACGAGCCGAGATTGCCTTCACGAATCACCTACTCTCGCAGGCACGTGTTGGGAACCGTCTCAGCGAGGTGCTTATCCGGATCTCGGCTGAGTTGGCGAGGGTCTTTGGGGGCGAACAAGTGTACGAAGTGGTGACCCAAGCTGCTTCGGGGCGGCTCTACCGCTGGGACATCAAGGAGCTCTCGCAACCGGTTCACGAGATTCGAGAGCTCGGATCAACGCAGCACCGGGTGGCACTGATGCAGCAGTATCCTCACACTTTTTATATGAAACGGGAGAAGCATGGGGGCATTGCGATCGACGCCATTGACGACGAAGGACGGCGGCTCAATCCGGTGGAGCTCCTAGACTTGCCCATGCCAGTCGAAGGAGCAGAGTCAGTGCTGGCAGTCAAATTGGAGATGGGCCGGGAGTGGAGCGGGCGGTTTGTATTGGTGAACGGACGCCTGGGATGGAACCGGGACCGTGAGTTGCGCTTCGCCCAGAATGTCCTCGGTCAAGTTGCTCCTGCGCTCTACTCCATCTATCTTTTTCGGCGGCTGCGGTCGCGCGCGGGGGCAATGGAGCGTGCCAGGGTGGCGCGCGAGCTGCATGATACGGCCATCCAGTCTCTGATCAGCATAGAAATGCAAGTGGATGTTCTGCGGCGCAGGGCCAACGGTCAACCCCAATCTGCCGAGCTGGGGCACATCCAGACGCTATTGCGTGAGGAAGTGCTGAATATGCGGGAACTGATGCAGAGCATGAAGCCCATGGAAATCGGACCACATCAATTTCTTGACTTTCTTGCCCAACTCGTAGAACGTTTCCGCAGTGATACTGGCGTCGATGCACGGTTTGTCTCTGAACTCCAGGAAGTCACCCTTCCTGCCTCCGCCTGCCGGGAGTTGGCCCGGGTGGTCCAGGAGGGTTTGGTTAATGTCAGGAAGCACAGCGCGGCCGCGTCCGTCTATGTGCGGTTTGGCGCGCAGAATGGCCTGTGGAAGCTGGTGATCGATGACGACGGCCGTGGATTTCCGTTCACGGGTCGGCTGACGCTGACGGAACTGGACGATCTTCACCGGGGCCCCACTGTGATCAAGGAACGGGTTCGAGCCATCGGTGGTGATCTGGTGATCGAGTCGAGTCCCGGCCACGGTTCACGATTGGAAATTACGGTTCCCCAGAAAGGGTATGAATTCTATGGATAGCAAAGTCGCTACAGTGCGCATCGTCATTGCGGATGATCACACAATCTTTCGCGACGGGCTCCGTCGGTTGTTGGAGGCTGAGCCGGAACTAGAAGTAGCAGGCGAAGCCGCTGACGGCAACGAAGCTGTGGCGCAAACCCGGCAGCTTGAACCAGACGTTTTGCTGTTGGACCTCAATATGCCTCGACTGCCGGGCATGGAGGCGATGCGTGAACTCTCTGCCGCGGGCGACGGCAAAAATACCAAGATCATCGTGCTTACCGCAGCGATTGAACGCATTCAGATCGTTCAGGCGCTGCAACTGGGCGCCCGTGGTGTGGTGATGAAAGAGGCCGCCACCCAGTTACTGATGAAAGCCATTCGTACTGTCATGGCCGGCGAATATTGGATCGGTCGTGAGGCGGTGGGCGACATCGTCGAGTTCATGCGACTGAATGCTTCGGGAGACAGGCCACAGAAGAATTTTGGCCTGACCAAGCGGGAAATGGACATCCTG
>Ga0209039_10002276_pt1 | contig 16571 bp, 13 predicted proteins | sample BogFormECP12_OM1_FD_188238 | JGI IMG/M metagenome (GOLD analysis project Ga0209039, IMG submission 188238) | Bog forest soil microbial communities from Calvert Island, British Columbia, Canada - ECP12_OM1 (SPAdes) (version 2) | ecosystem: Environmental > Aquatic > Freshwater > Wetlands > Bog ... | reverse complement strand
AAAGTTCGGTAAGGCTCAGGATACCAAAATCACCTCTGGTGGCCGCCAATTCGCCTCTTGGCCCACGTTTCGCAAGGGAGAATGCGCCGGAATCAGGTACTAAGGGCCATCAAGCAGGCGCGTTCCCGCTGTGCCTTCTCAAACAAAGTAGAGTTCCTGGTGGGAGAGTTCGAAGAGACGATCAGGAGGTGCATCGCTATGGATAGGGAAACGCTCGATTTGGCTCAGGCTATCTACGAAACGCATAAGGACGTGATTGACTTCATTTATAAGAACTCAGCAAGGACCGTGGAGGCGGACCTTTCCGGTGACGAAGAATGGGATGGCAAATCATATTTCTTTAACATTGGAGAAGCCGGGGAGTATCCCTATGCCTGGCACGATTGCAAGCAACACAATTTCATCTGCGCCGGGGGCGGACCGCGCTATGAGCGCATCATGCGGCGCTTCAAGAGAGGCGATGTCATCTATGCATATGTCTCTAATTTCGGATATGTCGGCGTCGGGACCGTCCAATCAGAGGCGGTTCCTTTCCCTGAGGCAAGGCTTGCAGATGGGATCGCGCTATTAGACTTAAAGAATCAAGGCAAGTTGGACGGGATGTACGATCCTCACCCGGAACCCGAAAAACGAGACTGGGTGGTTCTGGTTCAGTGGGATCCTGTGGTAGACAAGGCCCAGGCTGTCAGGGAGGCTCCGGTGCATATTGGGACCTGCGCTCGCTTTTACATTAAGCGGCGTGACCTGATGGAGAAGATTCGTCGCGGTCTGCAAAAATCCTCCATGGCGCCTTCTCACTGATGTATCTCAAGGAGTAGGTTTTGAGTCAGCGGTGGAAGCCCGTTGGCGGTCCCTCTGTCTCTCCGCTACTATCTCCACAATCCGCCCTTCATGCAGCGACCGCGTGGCCGCCAAACTGATTCGCATCGCGGCCACCGCGTCCACTCCCGTCACCGCCGGTTTCCCGCCGTGCTGAACCTTGTTCACGAAATCCTGTATCTGGACCAGATAGGCGCTTTCAAACCGTTCCATGAAATACGGCACCGCGTCGTGCGTGATGCCTTCCTTGGTCATCACCAGGATCGGCGTTTGCCGGTGATAGCCAATCTGCAGCGAGCCTTTCGTCCCCCAGATCTCCGCGCGAATGTCGTACCCGAAAACCGCGTTCCGGCTCAGGTGCACGGCGCCCAGGGCACCGCTCTCGAAAACCATGTTGATGATCGCATTGTCGATATCGCCCACCGATTTCATCTCGGGATACGCCAGCGTGCAGCCGACGGCATACACGCTCTTCACGTCCCCCATGTACATTCGCGCCACGTCGAAATCGTGGATGCCCATGTCGGCGATCAAGCCGCCGCTGACTTTGGGATCGCAGAATTCGAGCGGCGGCCGAAACGGGTCCCGCGAGGTCGAAGTCAGCACCACGGGAGTGCCAATCACCCCCGCTTCGATCTGCTTCTGCGCCGCCACATATCCGGCATCGAACCGCCGTTGAAACCCTGGTTGAAAAAACACGCCCGCGGCTTCCACCTTCTGCAGCATCTCGCGCGCTTCCTCGAGCGACATGGCAATCGGCTTCTCGCAAAACACCGCCTTCCCATTGGCGACCGCGTCGAGGACCACTTCCTTGTGCGTGCTGGTGGAAGTAACCACGACTACGGCTTCCACCTCTCGATCGCTCAATAATTCCTGGTGGCTCTTGTACCATTTGGGAACGCCGAATTCCCGGGCGAACTGTTCGGCAAGGTCCGCCTTTGGGTCCGCCACCGCCACCAACCGCGCGTTGGGGACGCGCCGCACCAGATTCTGCGCATACACTCGCCCCATCCTTCCCAACCCAATCGCTCCGACGTTTAACCGCCCCGCCATGCCTATGATCTCCTCTCGTAGATTTCCGTCAGCTTCACCGGCCGGTTCTCCCGCGCCGATTTCGCCGCCGCCAGCCCGATCACCACGGCCATCAGACCGTCGTTCCCGTTCACCGGCGCCGGCCGCTGGTTCCGAACCGCATCCACGAACGCCTCCATCTCCTTCAAATAGGATTCCGTGTAGCGGTCCATGAAGAAATCGAGCGGCAGGGCCGAGTGAGTGCCCTCCCGGTCTAGGCGGACGTGGTTGTCGTGGGTATTGTTCTGGACCGCGATCATGCCTCCGGAACCGAACACCTCTACCCGCTGATCGTACCCGTAGACGGCCTTGCGGCTGTTGTCGATCGCTCCCAGCGCGCCGTTCGCGAATGTCAGCGTCACCATCGCCGTGTCCCAGTCGCCGGCCTTCCCGATTGCCGGATCCACCAGCACGTTGGCTCTGGCATACACCTCGGTAACGTCGCCCATCAGGTACCGGGCCATATCGAAATCGTGGATGGTCATATCCAGAAAGATCCCGCCCGACGCCCGGATGTAAGTTTCCGGCGGCGGCCCCGGGTCGCGGCTGGTGATTCGCAAAATATGCGGCTCGCCGATTCCTCCCGCTTTCACCGTGTCATGCACCTTCAGAAAGTTGGGATCGTAGCGCCGGTTGAAGCCCACCATCAACTGGACCCCGCGCTTTTCCACCTCCGCGTTGATCTTGACGATCTTCTCGATCTCGAGGTCGATGGGCTTCTCGCAGAAGATGTGTTTGCCCGCCGCCGCCGCGTCCAAAACCACCTGGTAGTGCGTATTGGTGGGCGTGCAGATGGCCACCGCATCTACCTCCGGCAGTTCCAGCAGCTTCCGGTAATCCGCGAACGTCTTGCCCACATTCAACTTCGCCGCCACCGCCGCCAATTCGTCCGGGAATACATCCGCCAGGGCCGCCAGTTCCACCCCCGGAATTCGGCCCGCCAGGTTTCCGGCGTGGATCTTTCCAATCCGGCCCACTCCCAAGACGCCAAATCGAAGCTTCGGTTTCGTCACGATTTCCTTTCTCCCTTCTCCGCCGCCCGCTTTCGCACCACGTCCACCCACACCGCCGCCACAATCACCACCCCGATCACCACCGTCTGCCAGTACGCCGATACGTTCATCAGGTTGAGACCGTTGCGCAGCACACCCATGATCAGCGCGCCCACCAGCGTTCCTCCCACCGTGCCCATGCCGCCGAAGAAGCTCGCGCCGCCGATGATCACCGCCGCAATCGAATCCAGCTCGCTGCCCATGCCCGCCAGTGGAAAGCCCGAGTTCATACGGCCCGCCAGCACAATCGCCCCCGCCCCCGCCGTCACCCCGCTCAGCGCATACACCAGGATCAGCCGCGCATCCACCGGCACGCCCGAGAGCAGCGCCGCCTGCGGGTTCCCGCCGATCGCGTAGATATCTCGACCCACCGTGGTGCGCGTCAGAAACACGTGAAACACCACATAGAACACCACCACCACGATCACCGGCGCTGGTATCCAGCCCACCGATCCCGCCCCCCAGAAACGAAATCCCGAGGGCAGCTCCGAAATGGGAAACCCGCCGCAAACCACCAGCGCCAGCCCGCGCGCCACGTTCATCATGCCCAGCGTGGGGATAAACGGATGCGGCAGGTGCAGCTTGGTCAGCAGCAGCCCATTCACGCTGCCCAGCGCGCCGCCGATCGCGAGCGCCGCCAGCACCGCCACCGCCGGCGGCACGCCCGCCTTCAGCAGCAGCGCCACCAATACGCAGCTCAGCCCCAGAATCGACCCCACCGACAGGTCGATCCCCGCGGTGATGATCACCACCAGTTGCCCCAGCGCCAGCAGCGCGTTGACCGCCGACTGCCGGAACACGTTGATCAGGTTGTCGAAGGTCAGGAAATGGCCGGAGAGAGTCCCTAGCGCCGCGCACAGCGCCACCAGGCCCAGCAGCGGGCCGAAGCGCCGCAGCAGTAGCGCCCGGCTCACTGCGCGCCTCCCGTGGCAAGCTGCATGATGCGTTCCTCGGTGGCTTCCGCGCGCGCCAGTTCTCCGGCCGTCCGCCCGCGGTGCAACACCACAATGCGGTCCGCCAGGTGCAGAAGCTCCGCCAATTCGGAGGACGCCACCAGCACCGCCGCACCGCGGCTGGCCAGCCCCCGCACCAGGTCGTAGATCTCCGCCTTCGACCTTACATCGATGCCGCGCGTCGGTTCATCCAGCAGAAATATGCGCGCCCCCGAGTATAGCCATTTCGCCAGCACGGCCTTCTGCTGGTTGCCACCGCTCAGATACAACACGCGCTGATCCAGGCCCGCCGCCTTGATGCGCAACTCGCCCAGCAACCGCCCGGCCGCGTGCCTTTCCCGCGCCGCGCGGATAAACCATCGGCCGCGCCCGCTGGCCAGCGCGATGTTGTGGTGCAAGGTGGCCCCCAGCACCAAGCCCTTGGCCTTGCGGTCGTCGGGCACCAGCGCCATGCCATGCCGTATGGCGTCGAGCGGCGTCCGCACCTTCACCGGACGGCCGTTCACGAAAACCTGTCCGGCCTGCGTGCCGGCGCCAAACAGCCACTCCAGCAGTTCCGTCCGCCCTGCGCCGGCCAATCCCGCGAGGCCGACAACTTCGCCCCGGCGCACTGCGAAACGGACCGGTCCCTCCACGCGTATGGCCTCTTCGCCCTCCACCGCGGCGCTTTGAGGAGCCACATGCGCACTCAATTCGGTTCCCACCATGGCCCGCACCAGGTCGTCCAGGCTGGCGCCGGCCACGTCGGTCGTCAACACGCGCTTGCCGTCCTTCAGCACCGTCGCCCGATCCGCGACCTCGAAAATCTCCTTCAGCCGATGCGAAATAAAAATGACGCTCACGCAGCGCTCGCGCAGATTTCGAATGGTCCGGAACAATACTTCGGCGTCCCGCTCCGCCAGCGGCGCGGTAGGCTCGTCCATGATGATCAGCCGGGCGCGGAAGGCCAGCGCGCGCGCGATTTCCACCAGTTGCCGCTCCGCCAGGCTCAGGTCCGCTACCAGCCGCCGCGCGTCGATACTGTGCCCCAATCCCTCCAGCAATTCGCGCGCCCGATCGTGGATTTCGCGCCAGCGCACCCAGCCGCCCCCAGCCGGATGGCGGCCCAGAAAGATGTTCTCCGCCGCGCTCAATTGGGGCGCCAGCGCCAGTTCCTGGTGCACGAAGGTAATGCCCAGTTCCTGCGCCTCGCGCGGTCCCCGAAGCCGCACCGGTTGGCCCTCCCAGAGCATCTGCCCCGCGTCCGCGGCCACGATACCGCTCACCACGTTCATGAGCGTCGACTTGCCCGCGCCGTTCTCCCCCACCAGCGCATGCACTTCACCCGCGCGCACATCGAAGTCCACTCCTTCGAGCACTCTGACGCCGCTGAACCACTTCGAAATGCCCCGCAGTTCCAGAAGCTGCTGCAAATGTGTTCAGAATAACATGCTTCAAATGCGCCCCATTTTCTGGGGTAAAATGAAGCATATCCGAGGGGACCACGCCATGACTCAAAGCCTCGACCAGTGGGACGATTTTGTCGCCGCCCGCTACCGTCCCGGAAAATCCGAAGACGAATTCCGCAACTACTCGCCCGATGCCACCCCCGCCGTGGCTGAGTTCTATCGCCAGAATCACGCTGGCCAGACGGTCGAATTTGTCCGTGCCAAACGCGCCCAATACCTCACGCTCGAGCGCGGGACGAAGAGCATCTGGGAAGCCGCTCAGTACCTGAACACCCTGGTCGACGACAGCGATCCCGATACCGACCTTTCCCAGATTGAGCACCTGCTGCAAACCGCCGAGGCCATCCGCCGCGACGGCCACCCGCGCTGGTTCGTCCTCGCCGGCCTGGTTCACGACTTGGGCAAAGTCCTGTGCCTCTACGGCGAGCCGCAATGGGCCGTGGTGGGCGATACCTTCCCCGTCGGCTGCGCCTGGTCCGGCCAGATCGTCTTCCCCGAATACTTTGCAGCCAACCCCGACAGCCGTGTGCCGGAATATCAAACCCTGTGCGGGATCTACGAACCCCACTGCGGCCTCGACAAAGTCAACCTTTCCTGGGGCCACGACGAGTACATTTACCACGTCACCCGAAACTATCTGCCCGAGCCGGCGCAATACATGCTGCGCTATCACTCCTTCTACCCCGCCCACAAACACGGCGCCTACCGCCATCTCATGAACGCGCACGATGAGCGAATGTTCGAATGGGTGCGGAAGTTCAACCCCTACGACCTGTATTCCAAGGGCCGTGAGCGCCCCAACCTCGAGCAAGTCAGGCCGTATTACGAAGACTTAGTGGCGGAATTCTTCCCCACGCAGCTTGATTGGTAATGCAGTCGATTCTCACCCGTCTTACCAGGATCTGCCTGGCGCTGCCCGAGGCGGCGTGCCGGCCGTGCGGAAGTCACGCCGCCTTCCTGGTCCGGAAGAGAACCTTCGCCTATTTCCTGAACGACCATCACGGCGACGGCATCGTCTCAGTCGCGTGCAAGGCTTTGCCCGGCGATAACACCGCTCTCGCAGCCGCTCAGCCAGCGCGCTTTTACCTGCCCTCCTACATCGGACCAAGGGGCTGGATCGCGCTGCGTCTCGACCTGGGCAAGGTCGATTGGGATGAAGTCGCCGAGCTCGTTGTGGGTAGCTATCGCCTGATCGCGCCCCCACGCCTGGTCAAGCTGGTCAAACGCTCTTAGGGCCGCACCACCACTTTGTCGCTCGCCAGGTTCTCGTATTCGTCCTGGACGCGCACCGCGATGGTGTGTTCTCCCGGCCTGGCGTCGATCATCAGATCGTAATCCAGGTCCAGCGAATCCGAGAGCTTGGTCACCGGTGCCACCACCGTCCATTCGCCGCCGTCGAGCGAATACTCGGCCTTGGTGATGTTATTCAGCGCGTCCGCCGCGTGCCAGCGGACTTCCAGCTTGCCGCCGGCCCGCGTGGCTGCCAAGCCGGTGATCTTCGGAGGCGTGTTGTCGATCCAGAACGCGTCGCTCTCCATGCGCGCCGTCAGCGCTTCCGAAGGCGGATTGCCGGGCGCGTCCGACGCCGTAATGCGCAGGCGGTATTCGCCGTCTGGAAAGGCCGTGGAATCCCACGAGATGTATTTCTCCGCCACGCGGTCCTTCAGCGGCTTCCATTCCGTCTCGCCGGCGCCGCGGATCTCCACGGTGTAGATCAGCGAATCGCCGTTGGGGTCCGACGCCAGCCAGCGCGCGCCCACATACCCCTTGGCGAGTTGCATGGCCGGCGTGTTGGTGGTGGTGTCGATCGTAAACACCGGCGCCGGCCGTTTCCCCAGCGGCGGCAAGTTGAGCGTCTGCTGCGTCGCAACCAGCGGCGTCGACGGCGCCGGGAATTTGTAGTTCGGCGGCGTCATCTCGATCTCTTCGATGCGCGGTTCGACATTCTTCGGCAGGTACGCCAGGTCCACCGATTCCAGTTCCGGCGAATGCCCCGAGCTATCGGCTGTGAGCGTGGCTTTCCACTGTACGAACCGCGCCGCCGGCGAACCCGCGCTCCCGCCTTTCGTCTCCGTGACGGGCGGCGAGAATGGGCTCCAGTTCTTCTGCGGCCGATCGAGGTTGCCGCTGCGCGCGGCAATGCCGACCTTTCCGCCGTTCAAATTGGCCTCGAAGCTCAGCCTGCCCCACAAGGAATACATGCCGGCGTCGAAAACGTCGCTTTCGATGCTGCCCTCGCGCTCCAGCCCCGGGCCGATCTCATACACCTTGCCGGCGTTCCCCGTGGCCGCGTAAAGACGGCCCTCGCTCCCCGCCTGAAACGCCGTCACCTGCGTGGCCGGCACCGTCAGCAGCGCCGTCCACAGCGTGGGCGATTCAATCCGGTATACATTGCCCTTGTTCCCCGTGCCCAGCACCGCGCGGCCCGCGCTATCGAACGCGATGGCGTACACCACGTCCTGCGCGTGGCTCCAGACACGCCGCGGATTGCCGTCCACCTCGATGCGGTACACTTCGCTGCCTCCGCTAACCCCAGCCGGCGCACCCAGCGATGCCGGCGGTTGAGCCGGAGGCCGAACCACGGTGGTCCCCGGAGTTCCCGGCGGATTCACCGCCACGGTCGCCACCGCCGGCGCGGGCATCGGCAGCGCCGGCGCCGCCCCGGGCGCGGGCAGAGCCGCCTGCTTAACCCCCACCGCCGCCGCGTAGATGGCGCCATCGCCCGCCACCGCCACCGCCGTCACTTCCCGCTTGGGCGTCTGGTAGAGCACGAAACCCTCGCCCGCCGGCGATACCCGCACCACCAGGCCGCCGGGGTCGGTCCCCACAATCGCGTTGTCGTTCGCGTCCACGGTCATGGAGCGCACGTGCGTCTCATCGCTCTTGAAAAACACCTTGCCTTTGCCGTCGGGCGTGACGCGGTGGATCTCGCCCGGATCGCCCGTGGCCACCAACAGGTCTCCGTGGCTATCGAACGCCAGCGCCCAAATGTACTTCGACTTGGGATCGTAAAATACTTCCGGCTTGCCGCTGCCCGTGACGCGATACACCTTGCCGTCCGGGGTAGTGGCCGCGTAGACCCGGTCCTTGGAATCGACCGCGATGGCGTGAATCTCCAGCGCGTCCAGGTCCGCCAGCAGCTTGCCCTTGCCATCCGGCGGGATGCGGTAGAGCTTGGCCCCATTGCCGCCGCCCGCGTAGAGATTGCCCTTGGAGTCCCGCGCCAGCGCCCACAGGTAGGCCGATGAGGTATCGAACAGTTCCGCCGAGCGCGGCGCCAGGGTAAGCTGGCCATCGCTGCGCAGCGAGAGGTTCTTAATGATGCCCTTCTCGAAATCCGCGAACTCCCCCTGCGACCACGTCCTCGTCTGCCCCGCGAAAAGCGCCGCCGCAGCCAGGCACATCACCGCGAAAACCCGGTGACAGACGGAACGTTTCCCGGTTTGCGCGGCGGAAAAACCGGGAAACGTTCCGTCTGTCACCGGGTTTTTTAGGTTTTTTACCTTAGTCATTTGGGTTACTTCACGTGGATGCGCAGCGAGTAACTCCCGCTCACTACGTAATCGAACGGCAGGGCCATCTGCTCCGTCGCCGTCTCCGGCGACGTGAACAGCGAGCGGTTCGACGCACGCCCCGCCTGCATCACGTTCAGCACGGAGGCCGGCAGGCTCGGCAGCGTCTTGTCGTCGTAATATGCCGTGGGGCTCGCCTCCACCAGCGACACGTACAACTTATTGTTGGTGCGCTCCTGGTTGAGCAGCGAAACCGTCCCCGGCAGGTCGATAAACCGGTTCATCGTCCCAGCGATGTTCTGCATGCGGTTCACGGTATCGGCGTCGCTCAGCAGAATGCGGTGATCGCCCTTGGCCAGGCCGGCCGGAATCTTCACTTTGAATTCGCGCTGCAGCGGCTCGCCCCTATACGGCCGCAGGAAGACCCTCACCGGGACTTCGTCGCCCGCCTGCACCTCGGGGTTCGCCACCCAAGCGTTCTCGATGGCCGCCACGCGCCGCTCCGGCAGCAGGTCCACCGTCACGCTGACTCGCGTCACGTCGGGAGGGTTCACGTTGTTCAGGTAAAGGCGGTTGAGCTTGTCCCCAAACCAGCCCGCCAGCATCAGCGGCGCGGGCATGGGCATGTCGCCGGAAGCCTGCATGGTTGAGAGCGACACATTCCGCTGGCCGGTCAGCTCCACTTTCCCGTTCAGCCGGTAGGTGGCTTCATCCACAAATTCGTTGAGGCCGGAAATGGAATTGTAGAGCGTCAGCATCATCAGGTAGGGCGTCCACTTCTGCTGCACGAAAATGTTGAAGTGGAAATCCTTCTCGCTGCGGACGGCCTCCGCCGCATCGAGCGACCGCACCTTCATGGTCACCGGGATCATGTCCGACCGCGCCCCCAGCACGCCCATAATGCCGCTATGGCGGTCCTGGTGCAGCGATCCCACGATGTCGGTGGCGTTGGCTACCTTGTTGGGCTGGTACGACGAGGAGAGCGTCATCAGCACCTCGCCCTTGCTCATCGGCATATCCACCGGGCCGAGGTTGAAGAACGAGTGTCCGAATGCCAGCACGCGCTTGCCATCGTTATACGTCACGGTTCCCAGGCCGGTGACGCTCATGTCGCCATCCACCAGCACGCCCGCCACGGTTTCTCCGGGGTTCAGCGAATGCTCCCATCCGGCCGCGGGCTGGTTGGTATGGAGCGCCGTGCCCGCCCCACCGCCCTGCGCCGCCGCCACCCCAAGCTGCTGGAACATGGGTCCGAATTCGCGCAATGTGTTCTCCGTGAAACCGGAGAAGACCAGCGGCGCTTCGATCGGCACCATCATGGGCGAGACTCCCGCCGCCACCGCTTGTCCCAGCAACTCGCCGGGAACCGATACTTCGCGCCCGCTCGCCTGGAGTTTATCCGGCGTGCGCGCATCCTCCGGCCGCGAGCGGTCGTAATCGTTGATCTCCAGCATCAGCTCGATAGGCGTGATGCCGCAGACGGCGTCCGGCGAGAACACGCTGAGGCGCAGCGCCACCGCGCCGATCAGTTTCCCGCCGATATACACCGGGCTGCCGCTCATGCCGCCCGCCACGTTGGTGCGCGTGGCCTTGCCTCCCAGTTTGGCCAGGATAATATCCTGCCGTGGTCCCCAGGCGTTCTTCATCAGACCGACGATCTCCACGGGAACCGGCTCAGCTTCCGTGCCTTGAAAGACGGTCCAGGCGGTGCCCTTCATGCCCGGCTTGATCTCGCTCAGCCGCATGATTTCGACCTTACCGGCCAGCGGCCGCGGTTGAGACGCATCCGCCGCGTAAACGGGCAGCGCAACAGCCGCGAAGCCCAACAGGACCGCGGCATTCCGTATGTTCATGGGGTCAGCAACTCCAGTTGGTCCTATTGTACTATGCGGTAGCGGGCGGGTCCGCTATCCTTGATTCTGGAGCCGCATCCCATGGAATCCAAATACGTCATTGGAATCGATCTCGGCACCACTAACTCGGCGCTGGCCTTCGCCGCCATCCTGGCCGACGCCGACCCCTTCGCCCCGGCCAACGTGCAATTGATGGCCATCCCGCAGCTCACCAATCCCAGTGAGGTCCGCGAGCAGGATCTGCTCCCCTCGTTTCTCTACCTGGCCGGCAGCTCCGACTTTCCCCCTGGATCTCTGGCGCTGCCCTGGGACCCCGGCCGCAATTTCGTGGTGGGGCAGTTGGCGCAGAAACGGGGCGCGGAAAATGCCGGACGGCTGGTCTCCTCGGCCAAAAGCTGGCTCTCGCATTCGGCTGTGGACCGCACCTCCCCGCTGGTGCCGTTTCGCGCTCCGGAAGGCGTCGATAAGATCTCGCCCGTCGAGGCCAGCCGCCGCTACCTGGAGCACCTCAGCCAGGCTTGGGATTCGCGCATGCCGGAAGCTCCCTTCGCCGATCAGCAGGTACAGGTGACGGTGCCGGCTTCCTTCGATGCCGTGGCGCGCGAGTTGACGCTCGAAGCCGCCCAACAGGCCGGCTACCGGAATCTCGCCCTGCTCGAAGAGCCGCAAGCCGCTTTCTATGCCTGGATCGAACGCCACCCCGACTGGCGCCAGCGAGTGCGTGTGGGCAATCTCATCCTGGTGGTGGACATCGGCGGCGGCACTACGGACTTCACCCTGATCGCGGTCACCGAGCGCTCGGGCGAACTCACCCTCGATCGCGTGGCCGTGGGCGAGCACATTCTGCTGGGCGGCGACAACATCGACCTGGCGCTGGCGGGCGCGGTTTCGCAGCGCCTCGCGGAGAAAGGCGCCCGCATCGACAGCCGCCAGTTCCAGACCCTCTGGGGCAACTGCCGCATCGCCAAAGAAAAACTCCTGGAGCCTGGCTCCAAGCTCCGCGAGCAGCCGGTGACGATTCTCGGCAAAGGCAGCGGCCTGGTGGGCGGCGCCATCAAAGCCACGCTCGCCCGCGACGACATCGTTCGCATTCTGAGCGAGGGATTCCTGCCGCCCGTGGCCAGCACCGACATGCCCGAACGCCAGCGCCGCGCCGGATTGCAGGAAATCGGCCTGCCGTATGCGGCCGATCCGGCCATCACCCGCCACCTCGCGCGCTTCCTTCGCCAGCAGGCCGCCACCGCGGAGCACGGAGCCGTGCGCCGGGGGCCGAGCGGCCTCGCCTGCCCCACGCACGTGTTGTTCAATGGCGGCGTGCTCCAAGCCGGCTTGGTGCGCGAACGTCTTCTGGCTACTCTCAATTCCTGGCTTGCCGCGGAGGGACTGGAGCCGGTCGTTCCGCTCGGCGGCGAAGACCTCATGCACGCCGTGGCCCGTGGCGCCGCCTATCATGGTCTGGCTCGGCGCGGGCGCGGCGTACGCATCCGCGGCGGCGTCCCGCGAGCCTATTATGTGGGCATCGAGACCGCCATGCCCGCCGCGCCCGGATTCCCGGCTCCCCTCAAGGCGCTCACGGTGGTGCCATTCGGCATGGAGGAAGGCACCGATGTGCGCATTCCCGGCCGCGAGTTCGGCTTGGTAGTTGGAGAGCCCGCCGAGTTCCGCTTCTTCACTTCTGCCGCGCGCAAGAACGACCAGCCCGGCGATCTCATCGAAGACTTCCACGGCGAGCTCGAGGAACTCTCTCCCATGGAAGTGACGTTCGGCGCCGGTGAGGCCTCCTCCGAAGTGGTTCCGGTTTCCTTCGAAACCGTCATCACGGAAACCGGCCTGTTACAGCTCTGGTGCGTGGCCCGCGATGCCCGCCGCTGGAAACTCGAGTTCAACGTGCGCGAACGGGTGGGGTAGACCATCGCCTTGCGTGGTCTGCCAACCCTACGCCTTCGGGAGTTCGCGCAGCCACTTCAACTGCTGCTCTACCTGGTCGTGCAAGCGGTAAGTTCGCTTCACCGCTTCCGGCTTGGCCCCCAGCACGTCGATCTTCGCCAGATCGTATTGGCCGAGTCCGAGCTGCGACGCGTATTGCAGGTAACCCACCGCGTACGCGGGAATTCCCATGGTTTCCAAGGCTACACGGTCGGCGGCGAAGAAGTCGGTCGACGCCAGAGCGATGCGCGAGGGTACCGGAGTCCCGCCCGAAGGGCCGTTGCCCTCCATTCCCTCGTACCCGTCAATCAACGCCACGCCCCAATGCGGCTTCTCCCGCGCGGCGCTGATCGCCATGTTGTAATTCATCTGGTGCGGCCCGGCGTGATATTTGTGCTTGTCGTGCCATGCCTGGGATGCGCCCGGCGCGCTGTGCAGCGGTGTCCCGATCACCATGTTCTTCACCGACATGGTCGCCACCACGGCGTTGTGCGTCTTCAGCATGGCAGAGCACACAATGAAGGCATCCGGGTCCAGGAGCCTCGCGGCCAGCCGCACGGGGATGGGCCGGATGTTCTCATCGACGATGGAGAAGATCTCGTATTTCCCCTCCCGGTTCAGATCCACCAGGCTGACCTGGTGCGACTTGAACTCCGTTACCACGCGGTTGTAATGGTTGTTCGCGAAACCCTCCAGGCTGTCCTGCGCGGAGGCCTCGGCGATGATCACCGGCCCCTTGAAGCGCGGCGCCAGGTAGTCCATGATCCCCAGCAGCGCGTCGGCGTGGGTCCCCGCCAGGGGCACCTTGGGCTCCACGATGTTGGGTTTGATCACGACATATTTCTTGCTCTGAAGCAGCGGCTTGATCTGGTTGTCGATGGCCAGCAGCGCTTCATACACGTTCTTGCGCCGCTCCTGGCCCTGCACCAGGGACACTGTGGCGCGCTTGGCATAGGGGTAAATGGTTGGAGCCGCAACCGCCGGCGGGTACTGCTGTTGCCCAAAAAGGCCTCGTCCGGCCGTGCCGGCCAGGGCGCCCGCCCCGGCGAGGTGAAAGAAATCCCGTCTGGAAAAGCCCGTCATGATCGCAGCCCCATGGTCGAATCGACCCGGCCTCCATCTTAACCCGGCGCGCGTTGGCTCACCACTCGGCCACCGACCCATCCTCGTGAAACGCACGCGCCATCGGCCGGGTGCCGCCAAACGGGTACTTCGCCAGGCTCGCCTCGCTCAGATCGAACCCCAAGCCGGGTCTGTCCCGCAGAGGAAAGCGGCCATCCACCATGCGCATGGCGGGAAAGCCCAACCATTCCTCCCAGATTTTGTCCTGTGCCGAGGGCCGCACCTGGCCGCAGATCTCCTGGACCAGGAAGTTGGGCAGGGCGGCGTCCACGTGCAGCGTGGCCAGCCCGCCGATGGGGCCCTCGCACGCGTGCGGCGCCATGGAGACGCCCGAAATGCCGGCCAGCGACGCCGCTTTCCATAAGCCGGTGACGCCGCCCACGTGGTTGATATCGGTTTGCAGGATATCGATGGCGCCCATCTCGATCAACTCGCGACAGCCGTAGGAGGCCACCAGCCGCTCGCCGGTGGCGATCGGCGTGGTGGAGTGCCGCGCGATCTTGGCCATCGCGGCCACGTTCTCCGGCGGGCACGGCTCCTCGATGAACAGCAGGTTGAGAGGCTCCACTTCCTTCACCAGGATCTGCGCCACGCTCGGGCTGGTCTTGGCATGGAAATCGATGGCGATGTCGATATCCGGCCCCAGCCCTTCCCGCATCATCTCCAGCGAGGCCACCGCGCGGCGGATCTTGGCGTCGGTCTCGATCCATTCGTAATATCCCGGAATGCCCGATTTGAAGCACGAGACGCCCTGCTGGATGGCCGTTTCCCGCAGCTTCGCCAGCTCGTCCCTGGTGCTGGCGTTGGTGTGATAGTAGCCGCGCACGCCGCGCGCATCGATGGGGCCGCCCAGCAGCTTGTATACCGGCATTCCCAGGATCTTGCCCCGGATGTCCCACAGCGCCTGGTCGATGCCCGAGATGGCCGACCCCATCACCGGCCCGGCCCGGTAGAAGCTCTGCACGTACATCGATTGCCAGAGGTGCTCCACCTGCATGGGGTCCGCGCCGATCAGGAAATCGTGGAAGTCGTTGACGCAGGCCATCACCGCCCCCGCTTTGCCCTCCAGGGTTCCTTCGCCCCATCCCACCACGCCCTGGTCCGTTTCGATCTTTACGAAAACGTACGGGCGGTCCGAATCGCGGGTCAGCGAGACGCCGAAGACTTTCAGGCCGCTGATCGTGACCCCCGAGCGCAACCCTCCAAACGCGTTGCTCCCGGCCGGCTGAGGAGCCAGCGCGCAGCCGCACAAGTCCGCGGGCCGGCGCCCGCCGCCTGCCGCCCAAGCCAGGCCGGTTCCGCCCAACGCCAGAAATCCTCTACGCTGCATGGTATTTCTCCAGAACCGCTTCGTTCACCGTGATGCCCAGCCCCGGTCCGTTGGGCAGCGAGGCAAATCCGTCCTTCACCCTTTCGAGATCGCCGCCCGCCAGTTGCGCGCGCATGGCGCGGTCTTCCCCGGCCGCGGGGAGCGGAATGTGCTGGATGAAGAAGTTCGGCAGGCTCGCGGCCAGGTGCAGCGCGGCGGCCGTCGCGATAGGTCCCCCTTCGTGGCGCGGAGCCACGGCCACATAGTAAGTCTCGGCCAGAGCCGCGATCCGGCGCGACCCGGTGATCCCGAAGTGCAGGATGTCCGGCCGCGCGACGTCCAGCGAACCGGCGCGCAGCAGGTCCTGAAAGACCCCCGCATGTCGAATGTCCCGGCCGAACCCCAGCGGCGCTACCGATTCATCGGCGATCTTGCGCAGAGTCTCCAGGCTGCCGATGGTGGTGGGCTCGTCGAACCATAGCGGATGCAGGCTCTGGATGGCCGCCCCCACGCTGGCCGCGTCCCCCGGGGTCAACAGCCCCTCGCCCTCCAGCACGAAATCCGCCGCCTGGGAGCGAACCGTCTCCACCAGCTTGCGCAGTTCCAACTGGTATGCCTGCCCCTGATTTCGCGCTGCCGGCGCGGGCACGGGCAAGCCCACGGCGCGATACCCGGCCTCGATGGCGTCCTTCACCCCCGCCGCGGTTCCGGCCCCGCCGGCTCCCGAAATGGAAGCGAAAGCCCTCGCCTTGCTGCGCGTGGGTCCCCCGAGGAGGCGGTAAACCGGCGCCTTCGAGGCCTTTCCCACGATGTCCAGCAGCGCCATGTCGATAGCTCCGGCGAGCGGTGAGTCCGCCAGCGCACTGGCATACGACGTAGCCGGCCGCCCCGCCCAGAACCGCTGGGCCGCCGCCAGATCGTCGCTGGAGGCACGGGCGCACTCGCCATAGCCGACCACCCCAGAGCGCGTCCTCACCCGCACCACCGTCCAGGCTCGCCCCGAGACCGGTTCACGGACGGGATAAAGCCGCAGTTCGTCGATTTCGAGTGCCGCCGTTTGAGCCGGCGCTACCGCCGCGACCTGCGCCGCCAGGACCGATTCCAGCCGCGCCCGGCGCCGAGCCATAACCATACTCATTTTTGGCTCCTCCTGGAGACGAATATACCTCCAAGCGCCGCTTTCGACCTGAGAAATCCAATATCATGTGATGGATGGGTATCGACGACAGCTTGGTCCGGGAAATCGTCCAACGCCTGCTGGGTGTCGCCCGGCCGGACCGTATCATCCTCTTCGGCTCCGCGGCCACCGGCGAGATGACCCACGACAGCGATATCGACCTGCTCGTCGTCGCCCCGGCGTCTTCCAACACCCTGGATGAGCGAGTGAGATTCTACAAGGCGCTCCGCGGCCTCGGCTTTCCGTTCGACGTCTTCATCATCGGCACCGACCGGTTCGAGGAAACCAAGAACATCTTCGGCGGAATCGCCTATCCGGCCAACAAGTAC
>Ga0209039_10002275_pt1 | contig 16572 bp, 8 predicted proteins | sample BogFormECP12_OM1_FD_188238 | JGI IMG/M metagenome (GOLD analysis project Ga0209039, IMG submission 188238) | Bog forest soil microbial communities from Calvert Island, British Columbia, Canada - ECP12_OM1 (SPAdes) (version 2) | ecosystem: Environmental > Aquatic > Freshwater > Wetlands > Bog ... | reverse complement strand
TTACCATCGGATTTATGGGCTACCCACCATCGTTTTCCGACAGAGCTGCATATACGGAATACGCCAATTTGGGGTCGAAGATCAGGGTTGGTTGGCATGGTTTGTAATCGCGTCAGTTACCGGGCGGCCGATTAAAATTTATGGTGATGGAAAACAGGTTCGTGATGTGCTTTTTGTAGATGATTTGTTGGATGCGTATGATAGTGCCCTGGCAAATCTGTCAAAATCGGCCGGTCAAATCTATAACGTAGGTGGTGGTCCTGATAATGTTATCTCGGTATGGACTGAGTTTGCACCGATATTAGAACGTCTTTTGGGGCATCCGCTCAAAGCAAGCTGGGGGGAATGGCGCCCTGGGGACCAGCGAATTTACGTTTCAGATATTTGCAAAGCTGAAAAGGAGCTGGGTTGGAAACCAAAGATCAACGTAGAAGAAGGTCTTAAACGGTTATACGATTGGGTGACTGCAAACCGAGATCTTTTTTAACCCTGGCAGCTTTATGCGGATATTAATTGTTTTGACTTATTATCGACCGCATACCAGCGGGTTAACAATCTACGCCGAAAGATTGGCTAAGACCCTGGCTCGGCGTGGTCACAAGGTTACCGTTCTGACATCCAGATACCAACCTGACTTGCTCCTTGAGGAAGTTCAAGATGGAGTGCGTATTATCCGTGCCCCCGTATTATTTCGGGTGAGTAAAGGTGTGATCATGCCTACATTCGGCCTGCTGGCGGACCGCCTGGTGTTAGAGAATGATGTGATTCAATTGCATCTGCCACAGTTTGATGCAGCGGGTGTGGCCTTGCGTGGACGTGTGTTAAAGAAACCGACTGTGATCACCTATCATTGTGACCTGCTAATGCCGCCAGGTCTGTTAAGCTGGTTAGCTAACCAGGCTGTCAAAGTGATGAACAATCTGGCGGCAATTACAACGCACCGTATCGTAACTTATACTCGCGATTACGCTGAAAATTCCCCTTTTTCAAAACGCTATCTCAATAAACTGCAAGTCATCCCTCCGCCGGTAGAGCTGCCTGAAATCCCAGCTGAAGCGATTTCAGCTTTTGCCAGGGAAAATAACCCTCAAAATCGTTATCCGGTGATCGGTATGGCAGCTCGCTTTGCCCAGGAAAAGGGCGTTGAAGTGTTGCTGGATGCTATGCCGCACTTGCTGGAAGCCTATCCAAATGCTTTGATAGAGTTTGCCGGCCCGTATATAGATATCATTGGCGAAAAAGCTTACTTCCAAAGGCTTTATCCGCGTATTAAGCAATATGAAGACGAAGGTCATTGGAAATTCCTGGGTGTGCTTAACCCCGCTCAGATGTCAGCGTTTTATCCTAATATTAATGTATTGGTTTTACCCAGTTTGAATTCAACCGAAGCGTTTGGCCTTGTACAGATTGAAGCCATGTTCAATGGAGTTCCAACTGTTGCTTCCGATTTACCCGGTGTTCGCCAGCCGGTTCTGCGTCATGGTATGGGCAAGATCATCCCGATTGGCGACTCTGATGCTTTGGCTTCTGCGCTGCTTGAGATTTTGGCGAATCCAGCAGCTTTTCGAAGTGAGATTGGTCCGATCAAAGAGTGTTACAAACCGGATACAATCGCTATGGCTTACGAAAAATTATTCCTTGAAATTCAATCAGAATTGCACCCCAGCCGAAAAAATAAAGAAAATATTTGACCTGTTCATTAGCATTCCAGTAGTATGTTGATTACTTTATTACGATTTATCAATTTGTAATCCCGAAAGAAAAAAGATAGATTCACGATTTTCTTGCCGGACTCATCGGCTTGATGTAAGATATGTTGATGTATTGAGATAATACTTTTTATGCAACGAGAGTTTTATGGAAGAGCCCAGCATCCTGGATTATTTGAAATCAAAGTTGAATCCCCGGCGCCATCCACCGGTTATTATCCCAAGGCCTGAAGCCATTGGGTTTTTAGAGGCCCCTGTAAGTCCCGAACAGCGTTTAATTGAAGATCAAGTTCAAATTTCAGAACACGAATTAGCCTTGGAAAGAGTCCAGGTAAGATACTCCTGGCCCTGGCGATCCTTGCTGGCATTGGTCCTGGCCATTGCCGCCCAATTTTTGCTCGAACCGGCCCACCGGACTATGAGCACAGCCATTTTCCTTTATGGGTTGGCGACCGTATTCCTGATTCTGGCGATTTTAAATAAAGAATGGGTGATTGCTTCCTTGCCGGATGATACAGCACAACCTGTACCACTTGAATTCAAGCGGTATTATCTGTTAATCAGTCTTCCATTGATCGTTTTGGCTTTCCTGGCATTTGGCGGTAATCGCTTCACCTCCTTAAACCTTTTTATTTGGTTTGTAACGCTGGCTTTAGTGCTTTATGCACTCTGGCTGCCAGATGTGAATAGAAATTTCAAAACACGCCTCAATAAGTTGTTTTCATTTTTGAAGAACCCAAAAATCGACATTCATATTACGCCTTGGTTCTGGCTGGTTCTGTTAGTAACTGGAATTGCACTATTCTTTCGTTATTACTGGCTAAACCAGGTACCGGGGGAGATGTTCAGCGATCATGCCGAGAAGTTGTTGGATGTTTCCGATATCCTGAATGGCAAATATTCAATATTTTTCCCGCGCAACACTGGCCGCGAAGCCATTCAGATGTACTTGACCGCAACCATCGCCACCGTTCTAAAAACCGGTCTGTCTTTTATCAGCTTAAAATTAGGCACTACTTTGGCAGGTGTCTTAACTTTGCCGTATATCTACAAGCTCGGTAAAGAAATTGGCAATCGCTGGGTTGCTATTCTGGCAGTTTTCCTGACTGGGATTGCATATTGGCCTAATGTGATTTCTCGTGTCGGCCTCCGTTTTCCACTTTATCCATTATTCGTAGCGCCAACTTTATATTACCTGATCCGTGGTGTCAGAACTTCAAAGCGAAATGATTTTATATTATCGGGAATTGCCCTGGGTCTGAGTCTGCATGGTTATACCGCCGCAAGAATTTTACCATTTGTGGTTGTGGTGGCATTTGGGATTTACCTGATCCATAAACAGTCACAAGGGAAACGTTGGCAGTCAACCATCGCATTTTTTGGCTTGGCATTTGTATCCTTTGTAGTTTTCTTACCGTTATTTCGATATATGGTGGACAATCCGGCTATGTTCGATTACCGGGTATTGACCCGCTTGGGAACTTCCGAACAGCAATATCCTGGACCGGTTGTATTGATATTCTTGAGCAACCTCTGGAAAGCCGAGATTATGTTTTTCTGGGATAACGGCAGTACCTGGGTTCATTCGGTGGTGGGAAGACCAGCGCTGGATGTAGTTACTGCTGCGTTATATTTCTTGGGTAGTATGCAACTGCTGATCCGATATATACGCCAGCGGCATTGGCTGGATCTGTTTTTGCTGGTTTCTGTACCGCTTTTAATGCTGCCCTCTATCCTGTCACTGGCATTTCCAATAGAAAATCCAAGTTTGAACCGGACAGGCGGTGCCATAATTCCAGTATTTCTAATAGCAGCATTGTCTTTAGAGGGCCTGCTCCGCATGTTATATAACAGGGCAAATACCCGCTGGGGGGTAGTGCTACCAATAGTCCTTGGTTTGGCCCTGGGTGGTGTTTCGATGGCCCAGAACTACGATCTTGTATTTAACCAATATAACAATCAATTTATGGCCAGCGCCTGGAATTCGACAGAAATAGGCCAGGTTATCCATGATTTTGCACATTCAATCGGATCCGAAAATTCAGCCTATGTGATCCCTTTTCCTTATTGGGTAGATACACGCCTGGTTGGTATCAATGCCGGATATCCGGTCAAAGATTATGCTTTAGCGCAAGACCAACTTTCCACTACGCTCCCGGTTAAACAAGCAAAACTATTTATTTTCAAAGATGAAGATACAAAGTCTTTGGATTTATTAAAACAGCTTTATCCGCAAGGAGTTTATTGGCTGTTTCAATCGAAAATACAAGGTAAAAATTTTTATGAATTTCTGGTACCACCTGTGCAAAGCGACTTTCCTCAGCAAGAAACTCAGTCAACTAACTAACGGTTGCTGGTGGTTTGAGATAGATTGTTTAGCATTTGTTAATCCCCAAAGGTTTTTATGATCTCTTTCATTCTCTGGTATGTTTTGGTCTCAATCATTGGCTGGTTGGCTGTCCCGGTTGCCTACCGGCTTTTACCAAACTTGCCTGATCGTGGTTTCACACTTGCCAGACCAATTGGGCTACTGTTGTGGGGATATTGTTTTTGGCTGCTGGCTTCTCTTCATATCATCCAAAATGATACGGGTGGTGTTTTGTTTGCCATTTTCCTCCTGGCAGGCTTTAGCATTTGGTTGATAAGCCGGCGTCAAGGGATAAAAGAATTTTTGGATTGGTTAAAATCGCGAAAACGCCTTGTCCTTATTTCCGAATTAGTCTTCCTAATAGCCTTTGCGGCCTGGGCCTTGGTTCGGGCAGCCAACCCGGATATCACCGGGACGGAAAAACCGATGGAACTGGCTTTTATAAACTCGATTTTGCGTTCTCCATCTTTCCCGCCAAATGATCCCTGGCTTTCGGGCTATGCGATTTCTTATTATTATTTTGGTTATGTGATGGTTGCAATGATCACACGCCTGACCGGTGTGGTTAGTGGGGTGGCTTTTAATCTAGCGGTGGCTATGTGGTTTGGACTGACCGCATTGGCGGCCTACGGCATTTTGTATTCCTTGTTGACAATTTGGAAAAACCGTACCTCAGAAAAAAGCAAAAATCATCCTGAAAAAACCGACGTTTCAGAACAACCTGTGCATGGGTGGGCGCTATTAGGACCATTTTTTATACTGATCGTAAGCAATATCGAAGGATTTTTGGAGATGTTGCATGCCAAAGGAATATTTTGGACGCAATCCTCTAATGGGAATTGGCAATCCAGTTTCTGGAGCTGGTTAGGGATCCAGGAGCTGACAGATCCTCCAAGTTTACCGTTGAGCTGGGTACCCACCCGGATTGGTGGAATTTGGTGGTGGCGTGCTTCGCGGGTTCTGGAAGATTTCAGAATCGATGGGGTTTCAAGAGAGATTATTGACGAGTTTCCATTTTTTTCTTATCTGCTCTCTGATTTGCATCCCCATGTTCTGGCGATGCCTTTCGCCCTGTTGGCGGTGGGTCTGGCGTTGAATCAATATTTAAAGTCGAGGGAACCTGTTCCTTTGCAAGGAATGAGTATTTTAACCTGGCTTAAATTATGGTGGGATGGCAAAAATCCGTCATTATCTGCAACCGGGCTAACTTCCTGGCTCCGGAATTCAGATTTCTGGTTTGCTGCGTTAGTTTTAGGCGGATTGGCCTTCTTAAATACCTGGGATTTTCCAATTTACGTAGCTTTGTTTTCCGCCACTTATGCGCTCATTCGTTTCCAGCAAGAAGGTTGGTCTATTGCGCGTCTAGGCGATTTTATTGGAACTGCCATTTTATTGGGGGTGGTTGGTATCATCCTTTATTTTCCATTTTATGTTGGTTTTTCTTCTCAGGCGGGCGGAATATTACCCAGTTTGAGTTTTTTCACACGCGGTGTGCAATTTTGGGTGATGTTTGCAATAATGCTAATCCCAATTCTTGCCTGGTTGATCTGGTTATGGCGAAGACAAGGCAGCAGCGAGCTATTTTGGAAAGGTTTGAAATTTTCGGCTGCGATTACATTTGGCTTATGGTTGCTATCCTATTTAATGGGCTGGTTTGCCCTCAGCCTGCCATCCATCGGCAATATTATTCTAGATATTCAAGGCGCCAGTGATAAGCTTACTTCGATTGGATCATCATTGATCAATTGGGGTGGCCTTTTTGCAGGTGTGCAAGGCAGTTCTGACATCACGGTCTTACTTCTTGGTACTATTGGCAGGCGGTTGATTGAACCGGGTACCTGGATTACGCTGATTGGCTTAATTGCCCTGGTTTGGGGAATGCTGGCCAGTTTTAGACCGTCATGTCCGGTGAATGAACTTGAGGAACAGCCGCTCTCTCTCAAAGAAAATCCCAAAAATTTTCACCTGATGAATGAAAACTCAATATTTCCTGATGCCAATGCTTTCGTGCTCTTATTGGTATTTGTAGGTTGTGGCTTGGTTTTAACTCCGGAATTTTTCTATCTACGCGACCAGTTTGGTTGGCGGATGAACACAATTTTTAAGTTTTATTTTCAAACTTGGATTATTTGGGGATTGTCTGCGGCATTTGCCTCTGTCCTCTTGATAAACACATTGAAAAAATTCTGGGGAACGATTTATAAAATTGGCTGGGTAATATTGATCCTGCTTGGATTAGCTTATCCGATTTTTGGTATTTTGACAAAAACCGATAATTTTAAGCCATCCGAATTTACCCTGAATGGGAACGCATATTTTCAAAATGGCAATTCGGATGAGTGGGCCGGCATCAATTGGTTGCAACAGGCACCTTTAGGTGTTGTGGCAGAAGCGGTCGGTGGAAGTTACTCTCAATATGCACGCATCTCTACTCAAAGCGGAGACCCAACCGTGTTGGGTTGGACCGGTCACGAAAGTCAATGGCGCGGCGGTTCTAAGGAGATGGGTTCCCGAGAAACCGATATTTCCACATTGTACAAAACATCCGATTGGAATACGGCCAAAACAATCCTGGATGAATATAATATTCGATATATATTTCTCGATGACTTAGAACGCAGTACTTATCACGTTAATGCGGTAAAATTTCAAAATAATCTAAAAACTGTTTTCCAGCAAGGCTCAGTCATAATCTATGAATATGATGGATCGAATAACTGAAAGGGCGCAACTTTGAGTGAGTTGTTAGGCAGGTATATAAGAGTTGATGAGATGAATACAAACCCGGCCAAAAGATGATGAATGAACCGACGATACGTGAATATGCCAATATAAAATTCGGCAAACTCACTCTTGAGCATATATTGTATGGAATTATTTTTCTATTTGGATTGCTTTTAAGGTTCGTTCGGTTAGGGTCTATGAATCTAACTGGGCCGGAGGCTGCATTGGCTTTACAAGCGCAGCAGCTCGCCCAGGGTACTCATCCACAGATCAACCCACAGGCGGGTTATGTCATTTGGACCAGTCTGCTTTTCTTTGTTTTCCATACCAGTCAATTTTTAGCCCGTTTCTGGCCGGCAGCCGCAGGTTGTTTACTCATTTTAGCTCCCTATTTATTCCGCCGTCAACTTGGACACAGCGTAGCAGTAATCTTGAGCCTTGCATTAGCAATTGATCCGAGTTTGTTAGCTGTGTCGCGTCAGGCCAATGGAACAATTTTTGCGATCACCTTTCTGGTATTGGCAACTGGTTTTATCCTTGAAAGGAATGTAGCCTGGGCAGGTATATTCAGCGGATTAGCCTTGCTCAGCGGGCCATCATTGTGGGAAGGTTTACTTGGATTAGGGTTGAGCCTGATTTGGTCTATTTTGATTGGCCGTAGAATGGCGGATGATGAAGAAAAATCTTCAGAAAAATCCCAAATATCAACTCCTCCAGTGAGTCAATGGCCTTGGCGAAATTATTTCATGTGGGTTATAGGTGCCATCCTGGTTGGCGGCACGGCATTAATGACTCAGCCAAACGGTCTCAGTGCAATGGCGTCCGGTTTACCGGCATTCTTAAAGGGTTGGGGAACACCCTCTAATACAAATTTATTACAATTTGGGGTGGCTTTACTTGTGGATGAACCTCTGCCTTTAGTCCTGGGCCTGTGGGGAATGGTTTGGGGATTATGGCAAAAGAATGAAATTGACCAATTCCTGGCGCGTTTATGGCTGGTTCTATTTGTGTTAGTTTTAATTTATCCTGCGCACCAGATTGTTGAAATTGGATGGACAGTAATTCCTCTATGGGTACTGGCAGCCCGCCAGATTAGCCGATTGAAAATTGACTTCTCTGAAGATTTTTTACCCACCATATTGGCGACAATTTTAACAATTATCTTGCTTATATTTGCCTGGATGAATTTTATTGGATTATTCAATGCCCCAGACCAGGACCCGACATTCATCCAAGTTCATTTAGTTGGAATTGTTGCTGCTTTAGCGTTGGTTCTCATGATTGCTCTTTTAATCGGTTGGGGTTGGTCACGTAGAGCTGCCGGGAGTGGATTGATTATAGGTTTAACCAGCTTATTTGTGATCTTCACCATCTCCGGATCCTGGAATTCAACCGGGCTAGGCAACCATCCCGAGGCGGAACTTTGGCTGGCGGGTCCTTTTTTTAGTGGTGAAACCAATCTGCTGCAAACGGTGGGTGATATTTCAGAATGGAACACAGGCCGTCGAGATACTCTTGACCTTACGATAGTGGGGGTTAATTCACCAGTGCTGCAATGGTCTCTGCGAAACCAGTTGAACATTACAAATGAAGATTTCCTTCCCTCTGGTGCAAAACCATCGATGGTGATCACAAATGAACAACAAAAATCATTATCATTGGCTGCTTCTTATAGTGGGCAGGCGTTTATACTCGAAGAAAGTCCTTCATGGTCATTAATGTCCCCCATTGAATGGATGCAATGGGCAATTTATCGAACTGCACCTCTACAAAAACAAGCCGTTATTTTGTGGGTGCAAACAGACCTTTTCCCAGGCATGGGAAATCCGCAACCAGGGCAATAGTCATCAAAGCATAGGGCATTATGAATATACCAAATATCATCGCCATTGATGGCCCGGCTGCCTCTGGTAAGTCTACTCTTGGCGAACGTCTGGCTGATTACCTGCATTATTTGTATTTTGACACCGGTGTCATGTATCGCGCCGTAACATTAGCCGCAATTCGCGCCCATATCTCACTGGACGATGAAATAGCCGTTACTCGTCTGGCTAGCCAAGTTCAAATTGATGTTCGTCCACCTTCACAAAAGGATGATAGAAAATATGATGTTCTATTGAACGGCAAAGATATCACCTGGCAAATCCGTAATTCTGAGATAGACGCAAATGTCTCACAAGTCTCAACATATATTGGGGTTCGTGAGGCCATGACCGTTCAACAACGCCGGATTGGTCAGCGTGGTCATGTAGTGATGGTGGGGCGTGATATCGGTACAGTGGTGCTCCCAGAAGCTGCTTTAAAGATTTATTTGGATGCTTCGGTTGAAGAAAGAGCGCGACGAAGATACCGAGAGCTGTGCCTTCGGGGTGAACAAGTTACTTTTGATCAAATCTATAATTCTCTAATACGCCGCGATCAGATCGATTCTACACGTGAGGTAGCTCCATTGAAACCTGCGGAGGATGCGGTATTTATCAACTCGGATGGATTGAATGAAGATGAAGTGTTCCAAATAGTCAAATATTTGATAGAATAATAAACACGAATGAGGGGGAGTGCAGTTGGTTAATTCAGATTGAATCAGAATATCTTTCAGGAGAAAAAATGGGTGCTATCCCAAAACCTGGTAAAAGGCTTTTCCCGGTTCGTAAGAACGCACACCGAAAACCAAATCGCGAAAGATCTCTTTCAGAAGAAACACTCTGTGCTAATCATTATAAAAATATGTGGAACGATTGAATTGGATAGCGAAGAAGGCATTGGTACAACTATTAATGTCAAATTACCAATTGATCAAATATATCGGGAAGAATAATATTTTCCCGAAAAGATTGATGAAATCTTTATGAGAAATATTCTAGTAATAGAAGGTGAAGAAAATGTCCGGGAAAACATCCTCGAACTATTAAGCGCCGAAGGGTATTCGCCCTATGGAGCAAAAAATGGCGAAGAAGGGATTAATCTAGCGCGAGAAGTGCATCCAGATCTGATCATTTGCGATATTTTGGTGCCAAAATTGGATGGATATAAAGTTCGAAGTATTTTGATCAAAGAACCCAGCACAGCCAGGATTCCTTTCATATTTCTGACGGCAAAGACAGAACGGGACAATATGCGTAAAGGCATGGATCTGGGTGCTGATGATTACATCACAAAGCCCTTTACCCGGAGGGAGCTATTACAATCCATACAAGTCCGTATAGAAAAGCAAGGGATGCTTGAGAGATTGGCACGAGAGAAAATGGCATCTTTACAAGTGAATGCTTCTTTAGGTTTACCACACGAGCTCTTGACTCCATTAAGTATCATTCTTGGGTATTCTGAATTAATGGTTGAGCCAGGATACCAGATGAACCAGGAACAAATTCTTAGGATAGCTATTGATATCAATCAGGCAGCTCAACGGATGCTTAGATTAATTCAAAATCATTTGCTTTTTAATGAGCTGGGTTTGGCTATCTCCGATCCAGATAAGATTAGCACAATTCGCAGTAGTAGAGTAGTCAGCTCATGGATCACCATTTCTGAAATTTCTAGTGTTATTGCCAGGCGTATGAATAGAGAGCGTGATTTAAAAATCAACCTGGTGGATGCTTCCCTTAAAATTTCTGAAGCTTATCTTCAAAATATCATTGAAGAAATCCTCGAAAATGCCTTTAAGTTTTCATTACCCGGAAGTCCAATTGAGCTTTCCGGCATTCTTATTTCACAAAAATCGAGTTATTTATTGAGAGTTGTGGATTATGGACAGGAGATGAGCCAAGAACAAATTCAATATATTTTAGGCTATTCCGACTCAGGGCGAAGCTTTACTGAATTATAAAACTTGGGGATTGGGTTGTTGCTCGTAAAACGGCTGGTGGATATTCATGGTGGCGAATTAAGCATGACCAGCGCACCAGAAAAATCAACGGTTGTTGAAATAATATTACCGCTTGCTTAAGACATAAGACGAATAACTTCTTGATAAAACCTGTTAAGAAGAATTTTCAAGATAGACGTTCTGACTGTAACTGTATAAAGAGATCTGATGCTATAATTTTGATATTCTAATTTTCTTTGACAATTTATGCAGCCGATTATCAGCTTGATTACAGCTTTGCCTTATATAGACCCGCCCTATTTATTATTAGGTTGGTTGGGTTGGTTTGTGTTGCTGGGAATTATTATCTGGGCTTGTCGCCATTGGTGGGAGCCCATCCAGATTAATAGCACACGCCAGTGGATTATTTTGATTGTTCTGACTCTGGCTGTGCCATTCACTGCGTTATTTATCGGCGGTCAATTACCCGGTGACAATATCTTACCGTTACCCGGCGTACCCCTTGATCCTACAGCCCCGGCGCTGATGTTCTTTTCAGCCTTACCATGGGTTTTAGCCGGCGGTATGCTGGGTCCACTCCCGGCATTATTGATAGGCGTTTTTAGCGGTCTAATGACAGCCATGTGGGAAACCCATAATGCCTTTACGCCCTTGATTATTGGCGGTTTGGCTTTGTTATTTAGCATTACCGTACGCCAAAGATACCGAACTCAATTTTATGGTTTTTTGAGACACCCGTTGGGCGCGGCAATAGTTCTATCATTCGCATATACGCCGGTATTGCTTTTAACCTCCTTTTTCGCAATTAATGGTAGCCTGGCAGTCCGTTTAGATTATGCGCTTACTCAATCCTGGCTGATGATGTTGGCCAGAGGCGGTGAGCTGATTATCGCTGGGTTGGTCGCAGAAATATTTTACATCGGGGGCTGGAAACCCTGGAGCAGACAAACTCCCCTCCAACCTTCACCATCTGAGTCAAGCCTGCAGATACGCTTCTTTTATGTGACTTTTCCCCTTGTACTTGGGTTGGTGCTTTCTCTAACAATTGGGGATTGGGTTGTTGCTGGCAACACAGCCAAGCAGATGATCCGTGACCGGCTTTCCAGTACTGCCCAGATGGCTGCCAACGGCCTGCCTTATTTTTTAGAAACGGGTCAGAGTTTGATCATGTCACTGGCGGATCCTGGTTTAATTGATCTGAGTCAATCTCAAGCGGTAAACGAATTATCCAATAAACTGAGATCTGTGCCTTATTACCGACAGTTATTTTTAATGGATGCCCAGGGTAACCCGGTCGCTGGATACCCAATTAATGATTTTGATCAAATCCGTGCCACTACGGAAGAAAAAGTTGGTATTCACCTGGCTCTTCAGGGTGTGTTAATGCAAACCTACACCATTCCACCCTGGCCGGGAGAAAATTCGGCTCAGATTTCTTTCCTGGCGGCGATTCGGGATAGTAATGGCCAGATACGCGGCGTATTGTTGGGACGGACGGATTTGGATTCGAATCCCTTCACCCAACCAGCCATTCAGGCATTGGATGATCTGAAAACATTAGGCGGTGAAGGGGAAATATTGGATGAAAATCATATTATTCTTTATCACCCCATCCCATCACTGGTTATGACTGGATACACCGGGCGAATCACCGATGCACCAGAGTTCTTCAACGATACTTCATTAACTGGAACGCAGCAATTGGTTTTTTACCAACCTGTCGTCGGACGACCCTGGGCGGTGGTGATTACAACTCCGGCTGAACTGCCCCAACAACTTGCTTTGAATATGGCATTGCCCTTATTGGTTATTTTGCTCCTGTTTTCAATTATTATTTTTATTTCGCTGAGATTAAGTTTGAGATTAGTTACAGCATCGCTGCATACATTATCTCAAGAGGCTACCTTGATTTCTCAGGGTCAGCTAAATCATTCCCTCCAAGGACAGGGACCGGATGAAGTTGGCCAATTAAGTGCGGCCTTCGAAAAAATGCGTATCAGTCTAAAAGCGCGTCTGGAAGAACTTAATAAGCTTTTAGTTGTCAGTCAGGGAGTGGCGGCCAACCTGGACGCAGATGACGCAGTTGAGCCGGTTCTTAGAGCAGCTATGAGTGAAGGGGTCTCGATGGCCCGGATAGTTTTTGTCCGGGAGGTGACCCTCGAGTCTGGCCTTGATAAGTTCGTAACTTATGGCTATGGGCCAGCATCTGATCTGTATTCTTATCTAGATGAGCAGATTTTTGAAATGATGCGGGTGCAAGATATTTTAACCATATCTAATACGATGCGGATGCGGCGATTAAGTTTTAGACCTGGATTACCTCATCCGGGGGCAATTATTAGTCTGGCACTCCATCATGAAAGTCATTATTATGGTGTTTTATGGATTGCATATGATCAACCACATGTCTTTTCTGAAGAAGAAGGCCGTTTTCTCAGTACATTAGCGGGCGAGGCAGCCCTGGCTGGCGCTAATGCTCGTTTATATGCGAATGCTGAGATTGGCCGGCAGAGGTTAGAGGCTGTCCTCTCCTCAACACCAGAACCTGTGCTTGTAATCAATGAACAAATGCAATTATTGTTGTTAAATCCGGCCGCGATACAAATACCCGGTTTGGTTCGGTCGTCCGCTCCCGGCTGCCCAATAAAGGATGCAATAGGGCATCCCGAGTTATTGGATTTGATCACACTACCTTCGGCTGAAAAACTATCTTCGAAAGAGATTACCCTTTCAAACGGTAAAATTTATTTCGCAAGTGTTGCACCAGTTGTGGCAGAAGGACGTCCGTTTGGTAAGGTTTGCCTGTTACGTGACATCTCACATTATAAAGAGCTTGATTCTCTAAAATCTGACTTTGTTGCAACAGTCAGCCATGATTTACGGTCTCCACTCACCTTGATGCGAGGATACGCAACTATGTTGCAAATGGTGGGTGAATTGAATGATCAACAACGCAGCTATGTACGGAAAATAGTAACCGGCGTGGAGAATATGGGTAAGTTGGTCAATAATTTATTGGATTTGGGAAGAATTGATGCCGGGATTGGCCTCCAGATTGAAAAAGTTGATCCTCAGTTGATTATAGAGCACATCATCAGCTCTTTACAGCCGCAGGCTACCCAAAAGAATATTCAGCTGTGCCAACCCGATCACAGTCAGGCAGAAACTTTAATTGATGCAGATCCGGCTTTATTACAACAAGCAGTATATAATCTGGCAGAAAATGCGATAAAATATACATCAGTAGGTGGACAGGTAAAAATTAATTTCGAGTTATTACCTTCCATGGCAGTCTTCGAAGTACATGATACAGGCATTGGAATTGCACCATTAGATCTACCGCACGTGTTTGAAAAATTCTATCGAAGTGGTAGGCGAGAGGCCTACCAACAGCGGGGTACTGGACTGGGATTGGCAATTGTAAAATCAATTGCTGAGAGACACGGCGGGCGGGTTTGGGTAGAAAGCCAATTGGGGAAAGGAAGTATCTTTTACCTTGGTGTACCTTTCCATACGTCCTGAAAATGGTGACATTGCTAATTCTTAGAAAACTCTTAGATAATTTATGCCCATAATCAATATTTTGTGGTATAATTTTAGTTTGCATATGTATTGGTTTTCGTCTTTATTATATATTTAAGCGCCTGGGAAACGGGTTCTCGTGCGCTTTGTTTGTTTTGAATCTCCGAGGTTTTCGTTAAGGAGGCGTTATCGTGGAAACTAAAGGTTTGGTTGCGTTGCGCATCAGCCTGGCCTCTCCAGAGACGATCCGAAGTTGGTCGTATGGTGAGGTACTTAAACCAGAAACAATTAATTACAGAAGGCTGCGCCCGGAGAAAGATGGGTTGTTTTGTGAGGCTATTTTTGGCCCGACCCGCGATTGGCAATGCTATTGTGGTAAATACAAGAACCCACGTTACAAAGGTATTGTGTGTGACAAATGTGGTGTAGAAGTTACTCGATCATCCGTGCGCCGCGAACGCATTGGTCATATTGAGTTGGCTACTCCCGTTGCACACATCTGGTATACACGCCGGATTCCCTCTTATCTTGGACTTTTGCTGGATATTTCTCGGCGAAACCTGGATCGCGTTCTGTACTTTGCACAATATGTCGTGACTTATGTCGATGAAGATGCACGTCAAAAAGCATTGAAACGTTTGGAAGATGAAATTAGTGTTTCTGAACGGGAACAAGCATCCCAGATTAATTCCAAAATCCTGGAAGTTAAGATGAGCCGGGATCGTAAATTAGCCGAACTCAATCAGCGTAAAACTGATCTGGAGACAAGGGCTGATGAACAGATTGCTGCCAAGTTGGAACCAGTTATCCAGGAAGGGCAACATCTGGAACGCTCTCTGCAGGAAAAAATCGGAACCGTGACCCATAGTCCAATTGTTTTTGGCACAACCAACATTGAGATTGTTGATGAAGGCCAGACAATATCCAACCAACATATTGCTCATATCCAAAAGATCGTCAAAGAGCGGCTGGAAGAGATCGAGAGTGAGTTCAAAGATCAGCTACAAAGGGATCTTGAACAAATTAAAATGTCACTGGCGCAAGTGCGCGCAGAGGCCGATGAACAAATGGAAGGCCTGCGGAATGAGCTGGAAGACCAATCTGCTGCTTCCCAGAGCCAAAACACACACCAGCGCGATGAATTGATGGAACTGCGTCCGTTTGCATTTTTGAGTGAAAGCCGCTATCGTGAGCTGAAATCTCGATGGGGACAGGTTTTTCGTGCCGATATGGGCGCAGAAGCGTTTTATGATATCTTGCGGCGTTTAGATCTTGATAAGCTTTCCGAGGACCTTTGGGTAGAGGTGCGCACTTCTAAGAGCAAGCAAAAACGAAAGAAGGCAACGACCCGTTTAAAGGTTGTAGAAGCTTTTCGCCGTTCAGGAAATCGGCCTGAATGGATGATTCTGACAGTCTTGCCTGTAATCCCGCCCGACTTGCGCCCGATGGTCCAATTGGATGGCGGCCGCTTTGCAACTTCCGATTTAAATGATCTATACCGGCGTGTAATCAACCGCAATAATCGCCTGAAGCGACTATTAGAGCTTGGTGCCCCGGATGTTATTGTCCGGAATGAAAAACGCATGCTTCAGGAAGCGGTAGATTCATTAATTGATAATTCTCAGCGGGGTAAGGCTTTATCTCGGCGTGGTCGCCGGGAATTGAAGTCCTTGAGCGATATGCTGAAGGGCAAGAAAGGTCGTTTCCGCCGTAATTTGCTTGGAAAACGTGTTGATTATTCCGGTCGTTCTGTAATTGTGGTTGGTCCTAGCTTGAAGTTGTACCAATGCGGTCTGCCAAAGACAATGGCTCTGGAGCTGTACCGGCCGTTTGTAATTGCCCGTTTGGTGACTCATAATTATGCTGCCAATGTGAAAGGCGCTCGCCGCTTTATTGAGCGTAATCGTCCAGAGGTTTGGGAAGTGCTGGAAGAGGTCATCAAAGAGCGTCCAATCCTTTTAAACCGGGCTCCAACGCTTCACCGTTTAGGTATCCAGGCTTTCGAACCGATCTTGATCGAGGGCAGCGCGATTCAGCTTCATCCGTTGGTTACCACCGCTTTCAATGCAGATTTTGATGGCGACCAAATGGCTGTACACGTTCCCCTCTCTGAAAAAGCAGTTTGGGAAGCTCGTAACTTGATGCTGTCTTCTAAGAACCTGCTCAAACCAGCCGATGGTGAACCGATCATCAGCCCTTCAAAAGATATGGTCCTGGGTGTATATTATCTGACCGTTCAGGATGATCGCCCCCATCCAGGTGATGGCCGTTATTTTTCCGATATTGATGATGTTGATCTGGCTTATAGCCTTGGCCAGGTAGATATCCACGCAAATATTAAAATCATGATGGAGAGCTGGTACTCTGAAAAAGGTACCCGTTTGATTTCCCCTCGTAAAGAAATTATTTCAACGACGGTTGGA
>Ga0209039_10002274_pt1 | contig 16574 bp, 14 predicted proteins | sample BogFormECP12_OM1_FD_188238 | JGI IMG/M metagenome (GOLD analysis project Ga0209039, IMG submission 188238) | Bog forest soil microbial communities from Calvert Island, British Columbia, Canada - ECP12_OM1 (SPAdes) (version 2) | ecosystem: Environmental > Aquatic > Freshwater > Wetlands > Bog ... | reverse complement strand
TTGCTCCACCATCGCGTATTGCCAGTTCGGATGTAGCCCTGGCCGTCCACTACGACGAGCCACACCGTTGTGTCCTTCAACGTGCCGTCTGGATTCTTCGTCATCACTTCGACGGTATCTGTCGCAGCCACCGCACTCCAATCTGGAGAGGCCGCGGCCGCGGAAGGCGGTGGAAGAATAACCGCGACAGCCAGGAGGAAGGTCCGAAGGAGAGGGCGCGTCACAAAACCTCCGGACATTCATGGCGGGGAAGCATTCCGTACCCCGGTGGGAGGAGCGACGCCGGCGCGAAGGTTAGTGCCTGCCGGAGTCCAGCAGTGCGGGCTCGCCGTCCGGGCCGTGACCCGCACGGGCGATCTCGACGCCACTCGCGTCGAGAAGGGCGACGCCATTGATCTCCCGCACGAGGGAGAAGTTCTTCGCTGGACGGCCGGGAGCCGTAACGAGGACGTCGATCGCTCCGTCCTCTCGGAGAGTCATACGCGCCGCTTCCCCTCCGAGTCCGTAGGCCCAGCGTTCCGTCCCAGGGATGGAGGCCATTGGGTTGTGCCCAGACCAGAACTCGACAACGTTCGCGAAGAAGGCGTCGAAAAGGTTTACCACGCCGTAGATGGGCACGATGAGCACAAAGACGAGCGAGCGGATCCATTTATCGCCGCTCACGTGCTCGTTCCAGTCGTAGATCCTGCGCGTGAGGGCGAAGCGGCCGAAGCAGCCCACCGTCGACACCGCGAAGAGAGCGACCAGCACCACGGCTGCGATGCTGCGGGGCAAAATGCGGATCGCGATTTTACGAAGCGGGCTTTCCACGGGGACCTCCTTGCTGGGCATGACGCCTCCGAAGGTAGCGCGGCACTGGGAAGACTTCTCCGGGTCTAAGCGGCATTCGGGGCGGCTTCGCTCCTCGAAGTGCTTCTTGGGGATCCTCTCGCCCTCGGCGCCCAAGCCCACAGCTTCCGTGATGAGATGACATTCCCGCGACTCGAGCCCCGCGTCGAGGTGCCGAACTCGCATTGCGCCCCGGATCCACGATTGCCCGGTCCCGGAGGCTGCGAGCGAACCGACGTAGCCTTTCGGTACTTGCTCGAGAAGAATGGGTTCAGACTGACACGCATCGTCCCCGCTGGACGCATGCATGTCTTGAGGCCCGCTTCCGGCTTGTTCTCTTGGGAAGGTCTCTGGACGGAGAACTGGCTCAGGTCCCATCTCTATGAGGGTCCTCAGGCCACCGCGGCCTGCGCCACTTTGGAAGGCGCCATGGGGATCTCAAGGGCCACAGCGGCAGCGTGGACCACCGCGGCGATGCGCACCGCGTCATGGACCTGATCCTCGCTGAGGCCTCCATCGAGAACGGCCTTCTCATGCGCCCGCAGGCAAACCTCGCATCCGTTGATCGCGCTCACGGTCAAGCAGAACAGCTCGAGGTCGGTCTTGCTCGTGGTCGCCTTGGCGAGGCGGTTCATGCGCAGTCGCGCTTGCTTTTCCGAATAGCCCGGCTTCCCGATGAGGTGACGGAATCGATAGTAGATGTTGGTCATGGACATGAGCGCTGCGGCCGCCTCCGCGTCGTCAATCACCGCGGCATCCACTTCGCGCGATGCCTCGGCGAGGATGGCGTCCCGGAAGGGCTGGTTCCGGGACGCGATCGCCGAGGCCACCGCAATACCCCAGCGCTGGGCGGCCGAGACCGCTGCGGGCATTGAGGCCGCGATGTCTGCGAGTCCGTTCATGACTATGCACTCTCGAGGGTCGGCTCGCCCTTTGTCCAGTTGCACGGGCAAAGCTCTTCCGTTTGGAGTGCGTCGAGCACCCGCAGGACCTCGTCGACGTTCCGGCCGACCGAAAGGTCGTTCACGCTCACGAACCGGATGGTTCCGTTCGGGTCGACAATAAACGTCGCCCGGAGCGGCACACCCTCTTGCCTGTGGAGCACACCGAGGGCGCTCGACAGTTCTCGCTTGGTGTCCGCGAGCATCGGGAAGGGGAGGTCTTTCAGGTCAGGGTGATTCTTCCGCCACGCAAGGTGGACGTAGTGGGTATCCGTACTCACGCCGAGAAGTTGCGCATCCCGTTCCACGAAGGCGCGGTTCCGTCTCCCGAATTCTGCGATCTCGGTCGGGCAAATGAAGGTGAAGTCCATGGGCCAGAGAAAGAAGACCTTCCACTTTCCGGAGTAGCTCCGGTCCGTGATCTCCTCGAACTCCTCGCCGCGCTCAAGTCCAACCACGGCTTGAAGTTCGAACCGCGGGAACGCATCGCCCACCGTCAGCATGGCATGACCTCATTTATACAAAATATAATATTAGATTTAGTCTAATTCCACCTCAAAAAAAAGCGTTAGCGCTGCCGCCTCGACTCGGCCGTTCGACCGCGCATCACCACCTGGTACTCGCGTACGTCGTAGCCCTTCAGCGAGTCGATCTTGCGAACCTCGAGCGCTTGCCAGGGCACGTCGTGGATGGTCCCCGTCGCTTCGTCGATGAAATGGTGATGAGACTCCACTTTCGGATCAAAGACGACCTTACCTTCGGCGAGGACAAGCTGACGGAGCAGCCCCTTTTCTACAAAAAGATTGAGCGTGTTGTAGACCGTCGCGCGAGAGAGCAGGGGGAACGTCTTCTTGACCCGCGCCCAAACCTGGTCCGCCGAGGGATGCTCACTGGTAAAGAGCACGTACTCCGCGACCGCAACCCGTTGCGCCGAGGGCTGGATGCCATGCTCCTGGAGGGCTTCAACGACCTGCTTCCTCACGCACATTAGACTATGTCTAAATAGCAACCTCGTCAAGTCCGGCGCTTTCGGGCCGGACTTTTGGAGGCAATTCGTCGGTTCGCACGACCGACCTGACCTCCTCGGTCGCCTGGGTCGGTCAGAAGCGTGTCCTTGACGCGCGTCCTCGCACCCCTCGCACCAAGGGGCGGCTGGAGGATGGGGAATCGGATTTTCGAATGGGCAGGTTCTCGTCACGAGGGGCCAAAACGGGAGGCCCTCCGCGTCCCTTCTCCCGTTTTCATCCCCGGGTCGCAAGACCGCAGCCCCCAGACGAGCTACACAACGGGCCTCCCGCGCACGCGCGGTCCGGAGGTCTTGCAATGGCGGTCCGTCATGCCACCTATCCCCTCGTCCTCGTTCTCCTTGCGCTCGTTCTCGGTGCCTGTCAGTCCCTCTCACCGTCCCCCAGCCACGCAAGCGCTCGCTTGCCGCAGATCCTCTCGCGGGGTGCGCTGCGCGTTGGGCTCACCGGCGACCAGCCGCCTCTCAACATGAAGTCGCGCAGCGGCCAGCTTGAGGGGATGGAAGTCGATCTCGCAACGGCCCTCGCCGCGTCGATGGGTGTTCGCCTCGAGCTCGTCCAGAAGCCGTTTCCGGACTTGCTGCCCGCGCTTCAGAAGGGAGACGTCGACGTCGTGATTTCGGGGGTCACGATCACGCCGGAGCGCAATACCCAGGTCGCCTTTGCGGGCCCGTACTTTGTCACGGGGAAGTCGATCCTGACGAAGCAGTCCACCCTCAAGGAAGTGCGGGACGCACGAGAACTAGACGATCCGCAGCGCACCTACGTGACGCTCGGGGGATCGACCAGCGAGATATTCGTAAAAACCATGTTCCCCAAGGCGAAGCTCGTGACCACCGAGAACTACGAAGCGGCGGTGCAGATGGTGATCGATGACAAGGCCGACGCGATGATCGGCGATTTCCTTGCCTGCGGGCTCGGGGTCTGGCGCAATCCGAACGCCGGCCTCTTCGCACCCCCCACGCCCTTCACCACCGAGGCGATCGGCATCGCACTGCCCGGGGATGACTTCCTGTTCGTGAATCTCGTCCAGAACTATCTCACGATGCTCCAGCAGACCGGCCTTCTGACCCAGCTCCAGGCGAAATGGCTCACCGAGGGCAGCTGGCTCAACGACTTGCGCTAAGCCCCATGGGCTGCCCTCGACGTCGGCTTCAGTTCGCGGCGCTTGGCCTTGCGCTCCTCTCTTGCGCCTCCGCTCCGACCCCGTCCGAGCGGCCGCGGCGTACCATTCTCCTTACCGAGCAAGACGACGTGCGAGCCGGCCGCGAGGGCGCGGGCCAGGTGGCGGCCCAGATTGGCGTCCTCGACAATCCGGCGCTCCAGGCCTACGTGAACGGCATCGGACACAAGCTGCTGCGCGGCGTGCCCAATCGCGGCTTCGACTTCGAGTTCAACGTCGTCGATCAGGTGGAGCCCAACGCCTTTGCACTCCCTGGCGGATTCATCTTCGTATCGCGCGGGCTGCTTCTCCTGGCGAATAACGAGGACCAGCTCGCGTGCGTGATGGGCCACGAAATTGGACACGTCGTGCGTCGCCACGCCGCGCGTCAGCAAGCGATCGCGCTGAATGCAGGTCCTTTGTCTCTCCCCTGGGTGCGCGCGGGTCAGATGGCAGCCTATTCCCGCGACATGGAGCGACAGGCGGACGAGGACGGGCAGCTCCTGTGCGCCGCTGCCGGCTACGACCCGCGCGCGCTCGGGAGCTTTCTCACGACGCTCGAGCTCGCCGAGCGTCTGAGGGCGGGGACGTCCCGCACCCCCGGCTTCTTCGATACCCATCCCGGATCGACGGACCGCGTGGCCGCAAGCGCGGTGCACGCGAGCGAGATTCGCTGGCGGCGCGATCCCGCGATCGGCGATCCGCGCGCTTCGCTACTGAAGCACACCGACGGCCTCGCCGTCGGTCCGCGTCCAGAATCTGGCATCTTCGAGGGCGATCGCTTCTTGCACCCTGTCCTCGGCTTCGAGATCCGTTTTCCATCCGGCTGGCGCACCGTCAACACAAATCAGCTGGTGGGCGCCATGGAGCCTAAGGGCGAGGCGATGATCTATCTCACGGGCGATCTGCCAGCGGGCAGCGCAAAGCAGGTCGCCGAGACGTGGTTGGCCCGTGCGCGTAAGGATGCGCCGCTCGACGTACGGGAATCGGTGCCGGTGAAGGTTGGCACCATCGACGCGTATCGCATGCTGCTCGAATCGAGCGGCCGCGGCGCTTCGATTCGCGGATACGTGACGTTCGTGCCCTACGGCCCGACCACCTACCGCGTTGCCGGAATCGCGCCCTCACTTCTCGCAGACCAGTACCTCCCGCGCGTCCTTGTCACGATGCGGAGCTTTCGCCCGCTCTCTGAGGAGGACCGCCACTCGATCACCGCAATGCGTCTCCGCGTCGCGACCGCGCGGCCGGGCGAAGACCTCGCCGCGCTCGGCCGTCGGACGAACAGTGCGTGGGACTCCACGACGGCCGCCGTCTTTAACGGCCTTCAGATCGATCAGCGATTTAGCGGGGGTGAACTGGTGAAGACGGCGCAGGTCGAGCGCTACATGCCCCCGAAGAACTAGCGTCCAGCGAGCGAGGCGGTGAGAGTTTCACAACTCGCGCGGGTGAACGCTTGCGTCGCCGCAGGGCGTCTTCACACGACAAGCCCGCTCCACGATTCCGCAATCAGTCGACCGACGACGCTGTGCAGTTCATTTGGCAGGTCCCGTAGGACCGCTGTGCCGCGTCCATGCATGCCTGAAGAGTGTCGACTCCAGTAGGGTCTTGAGGTGCCGTCTTGCAAACCGTCATCGCAGTCTCGTACTTCTTGCTGCAATCGGAGGGGCAGGAGGAGGAAGCCGGAGGAGCGGTAGGCACACAGGCGGTGAGGGTTGCCAACCCGAGGAACGCGGTCGTTTTGGCCAAGGATCTGCTGCGCGAACGGAGGTACAAGCTGCGCGGATTGAGTAGGTTTGCGCGAGTATCTCGAGGCATCGCAGTGAGTCACCCCCCCATTAACCCATCGCGGGTCAATTGGAGCTTGCCATAGAGTGGACGGAGCCCTGCCGAATCTTCGCTCAGCAATGTGAATCAGCGCGCCAGAAATATCAACGCGTACGTCGACAAGGAGGGAGAAAGCACTCGCTCGGGTCGGCTGCCGAGGAGCGCTGGCGCGAACTCATATAGTCATAAGGGATGGGCGCTCGTGCGGTACCGCTTCGCTCCTGCTCGCTGGAACGCGAGCTCCGGTCGCGTGAATCTGCTGAACAACCGCCCCTTGGGGGCTTTCCTCCACGGTGGCCGTTCGATCTTGGCCGTCGACGGGATGCTCGGAGGTGGTTTCTTTGAGAGCGCTGCGGCCTTTGCATGGTAGACTCCACGTTTCGAATCGACCTTGCGTTCCAGGGAACAGGTGATCACGCAGCGATGGCTTGTTCTCCCACCGCGCTGGTCTGTCTCCCACCGAATAGAAGGAGCCCCCCCCCATGCAACACCGGACCTGTCAGTTCGCAGTCGGCGCACTCGTCGTGGCGGCCATCTCTCTTGGCACCCAGGCGGTGAAGGCGCAGGACAGCGCCCAGTTCAAGCAAGTCTCGTTTTCGGTGCTCACAGCTCCGAACCAAAAGATCGTGACGCAAACCGCAGGAGTGGCCGCGGCACAGATTGATGACGCTCAAAAAGCGATGTCGGGAGACCTCGACAAGGCGCGGTGGGAGCTCGCCAAGGCACGCCAACTCGTCGGCACGCTGCGCCAGGTGAGCCCCGCAGCGCGCCTTGACGACGGAATCCGAAACGCGAAGAAGGCAATCAAGAGCGGAAAAGGCGAGGAATCGCTTACGCCCGTCTACGAGCAGCTCGATGACTACACCCGCCTGCAAGGCGTACTCGACGTCAGGCCCTACGTGGAAAAGGCCAAAGGACATCTCAAGGCCGGCCAGACAGACTTGGCGATTACGGATCTCGAGTCTGCACGCGTGAATATCACCTACATCGAGATTGACCTGCCTCTAAAGCGCGTCTATGGAGATCTCACCCGGGGCCTTGTGTCCCTCGACCAGAAGGACGTGCTCACCGCGACCGACCAGGTGAACTCCGCGAAGAAGGACTTCACGCCCGTGGTGAAGGTGGTGTCCGCCAAGCTCGTAGAGGTGGTGGGCGCGGAGGAACTCGAGCCCGCGCAGTAAGCGCCGATGCCAAATCATCCGGGGGTCGGGGTCGTTGGTTCGCGCCCCAGCGAGCCGAAGTGCTGAGCGCAATCCGGCATGAACGATCCCGGCATTGCTCCTGTGGTGAAAAACCCACTGAGCACCGACCGAGATCCGGGTCTGACGGATGGCCCGATTTGGGCCTGGACAGTCCTTGGCCTCCAACCCGCGATGCGAAAGCCCGCTGCAATGCCTCGGTGAAGCCGATGACTCTCCTGGCCGATGACGGCGAGGGGAGTTTCGGATGGCGACACTACCGTCGATTAAAGGCGCGGTGTTCGCCACCGTCGTCGAGGACGTCGTGAAGCTCGTTTCGTCGGAGGAGATCTCCGAGAACGAGCTCGCCCGCCGCCTCACGCCGGAGGACCTCGAACTCCTCGAGCAACCGATTCAGGCCGCAGCGTGGTACGACATTCGCGTCTACACGCGGTTCTTAGAGTTGCTACGAGACACCACTGGAGAAGAGCGCAACGACTATTTGATAGGCCGCGGTGCGCGCTCGGCGGAGCGGCTGCTGCAGGCGGGGATCTACCACCAGCTCGAGTACGTCAAGCGGATGCAACTCGGCAAAGCCGTGAGCCCGCAAGAGCAGTTCTTGGCCTACAGACGCGACCTGCGCCTCTGCCTCACACTTAGCTACAGCATTTTTAACTTCGCGCACCAGGAGATCAAGGTCGATTCTGAGCACGAGGGCCGCTACGTGATCGAGCTTTCCGAGGCCGGCGCCTTCCCCGAGGTTTCCTGTTGGACCGCGCACTCCGCGCAGACCTCGCGAGAAAACGCGCGCACCGCTTAACTGCCGCGCTCCGAGGGGCGAGCGGGTTGTAGCTCGGCCCCACAGGAGGGTACTCGGCTGGCTCAGCCATCCCGGCCAATTCCGGACAACCGCGGCGCTTCGCTCTGCGGATCCATCTCCCTCGAGCCAATTGCTTCCCATGCTCCTCGACCCCCCTCAAGGTCTCGAGCCAGGAAGTCGGATTCGACGACCGGAGCTCTCGACGGAGGCTGGCGGCGCCTGATTCGACGCATACGCCGGCACGGCCTTCCCCCGATAGCTACTATTGGGTCTCGCTCGGCGTAGGGGTTGGCGAGATATGTGGATCGTCCGAATCGCTCTCGAGCGTCCGTATACGTTTCTCGTACTCGGACTCGCGATTCTCATCTTGAGCCCGGTTGTCATTTCACGTACCCCGACGGACATCTTCCCGAATGTCGACATCCCCGTGGTGGCTGTGGCATGGCAATATACGGGTCTCAACCCCGAAGAACTCGAAGGTCGCCTCACCACCTCCTACGAGCGGGGTCTCACGACTCTCGTCGACAACATCGAGCACATCGAATCGACCACCATCAATGGTCAGGCGCTCATAAAAATCTTCCTTCAACCGAAGGCAAGCCTGGACACCGCAAACGCCCAGATCACCGCATTCTCCCAGACTGCGTTGCGCAGCCTTCCACCCGGCACTCTGCCTCCCCTCGTGATCAACTACAGCGCCTCCAGCGTTCCGATCCTTCAACTCGGCTTGTCCGGAAACGGACTTTCCGAGGCACAGCTGAACGACCTCGGTCTCAACTTCTTGCGCACCCAGCTCATCACAGTCCCGGGGGCGGTGATTCCGTTTCCCTATGGCGGAAAAGTGCGCCAGGTCATGATCGACCTGCATCCTGGCTTGCTCCAATCCAAGGGTCTTTCGCCCCCCGACGTGCTGAACGCACTCCAGACCCAGAACCTCGTGCTGCCTTCTGGCACGGCCAAAATCGGCCTGTTCGAATACGACGTCCGGCTCAATGCCAGCGTACGTACCGTGCCCGAACTCAATGATCTGCCGATCAAGGTGGTCGGGAACTCGACGATCTATCTTCGGGACGTCGCAAACGTCCGAGATGGATTCTCGCCGCAAACGAATATCGTTCGCCAGGATGGCCGCCGCGGGACCCTCGTTACGGTGCTCAAGGCGGGCAGCGCCTCCACCATCGATGTCGTGAAGGGCATCCGCGGTCTTCTCCCGCGCGTCGCGACCACCCTCCCAGCGGAGCTCAAAATCCAGCCGTTGGCGGATCAGTCCATCTTCGTTCGTGCGGCCGTGAACGGAGTGATCCGCGAGGCGGTCCTCGCCGCCTGCCTCACAGGCCTCATGATCCTGCTCTTTCTTGGCAGTTGGCGCAGCACACTCATCATCGCAGTCTCTATTCCGCTGTCGATTCTGACGTCTGTCATCCTGCTCAGTTTTCTCGGCGAGACCATCAATATCATGACGCTCGGCGGACTGGCTCTTGCAGTCGGGATCCTGGTCGACGACGCGACTGTTACGATCGAGAACATCGAGCGTTATCTCGAAGAAGAGCAGCCGCTCCACGAGAGCATCCTCCAAGGTGCTGCCCAAATTGCGGTGCCGGCTCTCGTCTCCACGCTGTGCATCTGCATCGTATTCCTCCCCATGTTCTATCTCGGCGGTGTTGCGCGGTACCTCTTCGTGCCGCTCGCTGAAGCGGTCGTATTCGCGATGCTCGCGTCGTACGTCCTCTCACGCACTCTGGTACCGACGCTGGCGATGTACTTGCTGAAACCGAAGGCGCCCGAAGCCGAGAGGTCGGGCAAATTCTTTGCGAGATTTCACCGCGCTTTTGAGCATAGGTTCGAGCGCTTTCGCGCCGGTTACCATTCCCTGCTGACGACGCTGGTGCGCGCGCGAGTGGTATTCATTCCCGCGTTCCTCCTGATCTCACTATCCGCGTTTCTTCTGGTGCCGCTGCTCGGGCAAGACTTCTTTCCTAGTACCGATAGCGGCCAGTTCATTCTTCATTTACGGGCGCGATCGGGAACGCGAATCGAAGAGACTGCGAACCTCTGCGACCACGTGGAGAGTTTGATCCGCCAGGCGATTCCGCAGGAGGAGCTCGACAACATTCTCGACAACATCGGCCTGCCATACAGCACGATCAATACCATGCATGCCACCTCGGGTCTGATCGGCGCGGGTGACGCGGACATCCTTGTGTCGCTCAAAGAGGGCCATGCGGCGACAAGGGACTACGTCCGCAAGCTGCGCGAGATTCTTCCGCGCGAGTTCCCGGGAGCAACCTTCTACTTCCTTCCTGCGGACATCGTGACCCAGATCTTGAACTTTGGTCTCCCAGCGCCGATCGACATCCAGATCGACGGAAGCGATATCGAGGGTAACCGGCAGGTTGCTGACCAGATATTGAGTGAGATGCGGCAGGTACCCGGCGTCGTGGACGCGAGAATCCAGCAAGTGTTCGACTATCCGCAGTTCAATGTTGATGTGGATCGAACCAAGGCAGTCCAGGGTGGCTACACAGAGCGGGACGTCGCGAGCAGCATGCTGAATTCCCTGAGTGGAAGCTTCCAGATTACGCCGATGTTCTTTTTGAACTGGACGAACGGAGTGAACTACAGCCTCGTGGCGCAGACGCCTCAGTACAATATTCAGTCGCTTCAGGATCTCGAGTTGACTCCCATCACATCGCCGACAATGGTGCACCCAGAGATTCTTGCGGATGTCGCGTCCATCACGCGCGCGAATGAAATGGGGGTAGTGAACCACTACAACATTCGGCGCGTCGTGGACATTTATGCGTCGGTGCAGGACCGTGACCTGGGCGCTGTCGGGCGGGAGGTCAACAAAATCGTGGATGCAAATCGGAAGCTCTTGCCGCGGGGAAGCTTCGTCACGGTCCGCGGACAACTGACGACGATGCGTTCGTCTTATGTGGGCCTCATCGGGGGGCTTGGCTTCTCGATTGTTCTGGTCTATCTGCTGATCGTCGTGAACTTCCAGTCCTGGTTGGATCCATTCATTATCGTGACCGCGCTTCCCGCCGCGTTGGCGGGGATCGTCGTCTTCTTGTTCGTCACCTTCACGACGCTTAGCGTGCCGGCCCTGATGGGCGCAATCATGGCGATGGGGGTTGCGACCGCGAATAGCATTTTGGTTATAGCCTTCGCCAGGGAGCGGCTCACCCATCACGGAAGCGCCAGCAACGCAGCCGTGGAGGCGGGATTTACCCGATTCCGTCCAGTCTTGATGACCGCGCTCGCCATGATCATCGGGATGATCCCAATGGCGCTCGGACTCGGCGAGGGCGGCGAGCAGAACGCCCCGTTAGGTCGGGCCGTGATCGGCGGACTCCTATTCGCCACCGTCGCAACGCTCTTCTTTGTGCCGGCCGTATTCAGCGTGCTCCACGAGCGACGTCGCATGGGGGAGTCCTTGAGTCATGGTGAGCCCCCCAAGCGGCCTGAAACATAGCCTCGCAAGGAGGCCGCGGTGGTGACAGAAGGGGAAGAAGGCTCGGGAGGAGAGGGCGGGGGCAAAGCCCCGCCGAAGCAGCGTCGGCGCGACGTGAAGCTCTACCTCGTGGTGGGTGCAGTCGTGGTGATCGGGCTTGCCCTCTACTTCGGTGTTCACGCCCGTTCAGCGGCCGAGGCGAGGCTCAAGCAAGCGACCCAGGACGCGGCGAGAATCGCGGTGACTGTCGTCACGCCCGTAGCGACAGCTGCCGACCAGGAGCTTGTCCTTCCGGGGAACACGCAGGCCTTCATCACGGCGCCAATCAATGCTCGGACCAACGGCTATCTAGAAGAGTGGTTCTTCGACATTGGAGCACGTGTCAAACGAGGGGCGTTACTCGCGAAGATCGCAACCCCAGAAGTGGATCAGCAGTTGCAGCAGGCCCGAGCAGATCTCAAGAGCGCTGAGGCGAATCTCGCAATCGCAAAGATCACCGCGGAGCGCTGGCAAGCGCTGGTTGCAAACGGGGCGGTTTCGAGGCAAGAGACGGACCAGGCGTCGACGAACCTCCGTGCTGCGCGGGCCGCGGTGGATTCCAGTAGCGCCAACGTGCGGCGGCTTGAGAACTTACAGTCGTTCCAAAAGGTCTACGCGCCATTCGATGGGGTGATCACCGCTCGCAATACAGACACCGGTGCGTTGATTGACGCGGGCGCTAGCGGGCAAGGGCGAGAGCTGTTCCAGCTGGCGGATATCCGTACGATTCGCGTGTATGTCGCGGTTCCAGAGGTATACGCCCAATCTGTGCAGCCGAATGCGGAAGCGCTCCTCATGCTGGACGAATTCCCAGGTGAATCCTTCCACGGGAAGATCGTTAGGAACTCAAACGCGATCGACCCGGCTTCGCGTACGCTCCTTACAGAAGTGGATGTCGACAATCAGGACGGACGGTTGATGCCGGGGGCTTATGCACTTGTCCACCTGAAGCTTCCCAAGGAAGTTCGGTCGGTCACCATTCCAGCCAACACCCTCCTATTCCGATCGGAGGGTTTGCGCGTGGGTGTCGTGCGCAATGGCCACGCGGAGCTCGTACCGATAAAGATCGGCCGCGACTACGGGGCGACGGTGGAGGTGGTCGCGGGGCTCGAGCCGACGGATGCGGTTATTGTCGATCCGCCGGACTCGCTGATCAGCGGTACTCCGGTTCAGACGAGTCCGCAACGGGCGAAATGAAGTCCGCCGAGCGAAGGCTCCCTGCGCGGTGGTTCAGGCGGGGCACCACGGCGTGAATGTCAGCCGCAGAGTCCGCGGCCATTGAAAGGTTTGCGTTCGGGCGAGTTTCGGGAATGCCAATACGGAGTGCCTCTCCGGAGTCGCTAAGCCGGGCACTTTCGGGCCTGGTGCAATTTGCATCACGAATGCAATGTAAATGTAGTAGGCTCATGCGCACCATGGGAGAGACCCAGAAATGAGCTCCACTCCCGCTACATTCGACGATCTGCCTCGCGCAGTGCTGCTGCCCGTCGCGCTCGAGACGATGCACGTGGGGCATCTCCTTGACCGCGCGCTGATGCCGCAGGTCGTGATCGCGACGAAGAACGCCGCCTCGGTTGAAGAGGTCGCCATCCTCGAATGGATGGGTGCGAGTCCTGTCTACACCGCTCGCATGCGGAGGCTGATGGGCATCGAGGGCGACGGCGTCGACGCCATCATGAAGGCGCTCCAGCTCGACGTTGGGTTCCCCCACCAGTACATGGACGTGGGCTGGAAGCTCGTGGACGCCCGTTACGGTGAATTTTGGCTCCGTCATTGTGGCGCGCTTATGGACGTCGAGCCGCACGGGGAAGAGCGCGTGATCGGGATGTGCCATCACATCGAAGATCCGACCTTCGATGCAACGGCCTACGCGACGAACCCCCGCGCCCGAGTCCGTCCAATTCATCGCCCGCCACGAGTTCCGGTGGACCGGATGCCCCATTGCCACTGGACGATCGAGATCGACCACACGAACGAACCGGTGAGCGCCGCGGCCCACACGGGCGTCGTGGCAGCTCTTCCGCTCGCGCGGATCGAGAACCGGTGCGCAGCTGAGAGCACACCGGTGGGGATGACAGACTATTCGGGTCCATTCGATCCGGAGTTTCGGCTGGGTCGGCTCTCGAGCGCGACGCTGGCCGCCGTCGCACGCGAGTTCCAGGTCCAAACGCACCTGCTCTCCTGCTCGGCGGAGATCACGCTGGCCGAGCGGCTGGGCCGCACCGCGGCCCGTGACTTGATTGCGGCGCAGTGGATTGCGGCCTCTTGGGTGGCGAGCCAGCGGCTCGCCAAAGCGCTTGGCGAGACGGGCGGAGGAACGCACGCCGTGGCGGCGGTGCTTCGCGGGCTTGCGACGCTGCCCCCCGGCTTTCGTCGCAGCGCGGAGATCTCGGACGAGCGCGTGCGCTTCGGGCTTGAGCCCGCGAACCCCGACCTTCTCGACCCGGAACATCCAGGCTGGCTGGGACTTCTCGTGCGCGGAGATCGTGGTGGTGTCGAGGCCGCGGCGCAGGCGGTGGAGCCGCGCGCACGTCTCACTGATTTCTCGAGGCATGCGGGTTGCCTCTCCATGGACTTCACCGTCGAAGCAGGCGCCGTGCCAGCCGCCCCGCCGCCGGCGGCAGCCTTCATGCGCTTTAGTACAGCGACCTCCTTCGTGTTCGACCTAAATCGAGCGCGCTGACAGGTGTTCGTGCAAGCGCGCGGGTGTCCCCGAAACGCAGGTGCGGATCGACAATAGTTCGAGTATTCCCGCGTGCTGACAACTAGACTGCACGACTGGAGAGCTCGCGCACCAGTGTGGCCTCGAGGAGCGCGAGCTCGCCCTCACGCAGGTGGGCCCCTCTTCCCTCGAGCATCAGCGTCGAGGCAAGACCCGAAAGCACAGAGATGGTGTAGTGCTGGAGCACGCGGTGGCTAGCCCGCGAGAGGGGCGCATCGTGAAAGAGCCGCCGCCAGACGCGGTCAAAGGCCCGGAACATGCGCGCCTGCCAGGACGGTTCCCGGGCCGCGTAGAGGTCCGGTCGGCGCAAATGATCGAGCAGAATCTCGAAAGTCGAGGCGTACTCGCGGCTTGCGAAGTGCTGCCACGTGCGCTCGAGAAAGAGGGACGTCCGTTCCGCGAGACTCTTCCGTGCGACGAAGATGTCTTCGAGGCGAGCCTCGAAGCGCTGAAATGAGTCTTCGAGCACGGCGAGGAAGATGCCATCTTTGTCACCGAAGTGGTGCTGCACCGCGCCCCATGTAACACCGGCGCGGCGCGTGATCTCCTGGGCGGTGGTGCGTTGGAACCCGAGCTCGGCGATGCAATCGACAGTGGCGTTCAGGATGCGCCCCCGCGTATCCGCAGTGCGCTCGGCATGAGAGCGGCGCACGCGACGTTCAGGCCCTTTGCGAAGGCGGATCGCCTGCGTCACGGCTGTCTGGCTTTCCCGGCGTTGCGCTCCGCGCGCAGCTCGCGCACGACCTGGCTCGCTACCGCCGCCACGGGCCAGCCGCCATAGTGCGCCACGTGCAGCACCAGTTCGTCGATTTCGGCTTCCGTCAGCTGCCCCGTGCGGATCGCGGCGCTCAGGTGAAGTTTCAGGGTGGCCTCATGCCCGAGACAGATGAGGACGGTGAGCGTCACGATGCGGCGGTCGCGCACAGAGAGACCTGGGCGTGTCCAGACGTCCGCGAACAGGTGGTCGAGCGTGGCGTCGAGGAAGACGTCGCCCGGGAGCGCAGGAGGCTTGAAGCCCATCACTCGTTCGAAGGCCGCAACACCGCGTTCCCGGCGGTCTCCCTCTGCCATCGTTCACCTCCTCTTCATATCCTCGAGGCCGTAGACGCGCGCCATGATCTGCGAAGCGAGGCCCGTGCCAGGCAGGGCTACGCCGCACTCCCGCGCGAGCGCCAGAGTCGCTGCGAGGTCTTTCTCCGCAAGCTCGACAAATCGGGCCAGCATCGCCTGGAAGCTCTCGCTATGGCGCGTTTCCTCTGGCGCCTTGTGCAGCCCAAGAAACGCCAGCATGGGATCCGTGAGGTTGCCGTTTGAGCGCGTGACTTCCTCGAGCACCTGCTGGGGAAGTCCGGCCGCGCGGGCGAGCAGCGTGGCCTCATAGGCCGAGGTCCACGCTAGGTAGGTCATGAGGTTGTTGCAAAGCTTAAGCTTTGCGCCCGCGCCGAGGGGACCTGCGTGCACGATCAGCTTGGCAAACGACTCGAGCGTGGGGCGGATCTTGTCGAGGTGACTGGCGTCGCCACCCACCATCACCGTGAGCGTGCCCTGCGCGGCGCCGACGGCACCACCTGTGATGCATGCGTCCACCATGGCAATGCCGCGTGCCGCAGCCGCCTCGGCCAACTCCAGTACCGTTTTGGGCTGCACCGTGCTGTGAACGGCGACGACCGTCCCGGCCTCGGCCCCTGCGAAAACGCCGTCGGGACCGAGGGTCACGGCGCGCAAGTCGGCGTCGTCGCGCACGCAGAGCCCGACGTAATTGCTGGCCGCCCCGACCGCTCGCGGGGTGGCCACGGCCTTCGCGCCGGCCACCACGAGCTCATGCACCGGAGCCGCCGCGAGGTCGTGCACCGTCGTCTCGAACCCCGCTGCAACGAGCCGCCTCGCCATGGGCTTTCCGATATTGCCGAGACCGATGAAGCCCGCCCGCAGCGTCATAAACGCAGCCTATCACATTTACATTGCGGACAGGATGTAAATGATGATATAAGAAAATGCAGGGGAGGCACATGGTGCGGCCGCTCGAATATGACCCCTATGCGTACGAGGTCCACGAGGACCCCTATCCCCTGTACAGGCGCTTGCGCGACGAAGCGCCGCTGTACAAGAGCGAAAGCCTCGAGTTCTGGACCCTTTCGCGCCACTCCGACGTCCTTGGTGCGCTTAAGGATTTCGAGACGTTTTCGAACCGTTACGGTGTTTCGCTGGATCGCGACGCGTTCCACGCTGATGCGGACACGACGATGTCGTTCCTGGCGATGGATCCGCCGCGCCACACGCGGATGCGCGGGCTCGTCTCGCGCGGGTTCACCCCGCGACGGGTCATGGACCTTGAACCCCGAATTCGGGAGCTCGCTGTGCACTACCTCGACGAGTGCACGGAGCGCGGAGCCTGCGACTTCATCGCCGATTTTGCCGGAAAATTGCCGATGGACGTGATGAGCGAGCTCCTTGGTCTACCCGAGGCCGATCGCGCGATGCTGCGCAGGTGGGCGGACACCGTGGTGCACCGCGATGAGGGCGTCGTCGGTGTGCCGCCGGCCGCGGCGGGCGCGGCACTCCACTTACTCCAGTACTTCCA
>Ga0209039_10002272_pt1 | contig 16581 bp, 18 predicted proteins | sample BogFormECP12_OM1_FD_188238 | JGI IMG/M metagenome (GOLD analysis project Ga0209039, IMG submission 188238) | Bog forest soil microbial communities from Calvert Island, British Columbia, Canada - ECP12_OM1 (SPAdes) (version 2) | ecosystem: Environmental > Aquatic > Freshwater > Wetlands > Bog ... | reverse complement strand
CAGGTAGACGAAGCAGCCGAGCCCCGGAGCGACACTTATCCAAAGCTTGCGAAACCTGAGTCCCCACTTACTGGTAATTAATAGTGCGGGGGATAGTGCGCTCGTTCGCGATGGAAGTCAATGGCTCAAAGGTGGCTAAATTGAAAATAGTTTCGGTTTTGCTGTTTCGTACAAAGGAAAGTCTATTAGAAGGGTAAGAACTAACTATCCGGCATGACACGGAGGCGGTGCTTTCGAAGCAAAAGCCGTTTGATGGGCGCGCTGCTGCGGGTGAAGAAACAGCAGATCCCTCCACTCGGACCGCGATATTTCGCGTGGTCCCCGGTCGGGATGACACCTAAGACGAAAATGGCGCGGGTCGGGAATTCCCGAAATGGGTGGACTGAAACGGGAGGAAGTGTCACCGCGGGAACGGTGGACAGCAGCGCGCCGTTTCGCCTTTTGTTCGTATGGTGTTGGATCCACTGAATTTGCCGAACACGGACTGGCGGCAGCCGAGATGGTGACGTACGTGCATTAAGGACAGGCGTATTGCAAGTGAATTTTGCAGTTGCAATATGGAGCGCCATGAGTCCAGAGATGCAGAAGACGACTGATACCGCCGGTTGGCCACAGCCGGTGCCGCCGACGATCCTGCTGGTGGAAGACGAAACGGCGGTGCGTGAGGTCACCCGCGAGGCCCTGGAAATGGGAGGCTACCGCGTACTGGAAGCCAGCGGAGCGCAGGAGGCCACACACATCGCCGAAGATCGTTCGGCGATAATTGATCTCCTACTGACCGACGTAGTGATGCCCGGAATGAGCGGCCCCGGCTTGGCGCGAAAACTGCGCCAGTCGCGCCCAGGACTGGTCACGCTCTTCATGACCGGCTATGCCGAAAGCGAAATCCTGCGCACGACCACACACGGAGTAATGCAGCGCTACATCCAGAAGCCGTTTACAGTGGACGGTCTGCTGTCCCGCGTGGCCGACGCCTTGGCCGCGCGATGGCACAGTGCCGATGAGTATCGATCTCCGCAATTCCCCGCCCCCTGACCTCTCCTCCGCGAGGCTCCAGCTTCCGACGGACCGGCAAGGTTCGTTGGAAGCTGGGGCCGCCCGTCTCTAGCGGCCGTTTTCCCTAGCGGGCGGGGGGCGCGAGACGGCGTTTGTCGCGAAGGCCCGTGGTTGCAGAAGAATCGATTTTATTCACGCTCTTGCGTGATTTCCAGCGCGTGTATGACCTATAATTGAAGGCATGGCACGAGGTTGGGAGAGCAAATCAGTGGAAGCTCAGATAGAAGAGTCGAATTCGGCCAGGCCCGCCGAGACCCATTCGGCGATCGCCGCAGAACAGGTGCAAAACCAGATCAAGAAAGCCGATCTGCGGCTGTCGCGCAGCCGCGTCGTGCAGCAGTTGGAGTTCAGCACGAACCCGCGCTACACCGAACTGATGCGGCGGACCCTGGCAGACTTGGACAGGCAGATCGCCGCGCTGTCGAACTGATTCAGCCACACGCTGGCTCCGGCGGCTTTCAGGCCGTCGCGAGTTCGATCGCAAACGCGGAACCGGCACGGCAGTTACAGAAGAATGCAGCTGGGATAGTTTGCTCTGCGAACTCGCGAAAGTATGTGTGTGATTCCCAGAAACAACGTCGTTCAAACTAGCCAACAGCAATAATACGTTCTGCCTGTTGAGCAATAATCGTGACGACCATGATTAGGACTGCGATAATCGTTTGGGCCGCGTGCTGCATGAGAGCAAAGCCGCCGGGGAGCCTCTCTGTGAGGGTCTTCTTCTGCGCCGCCGGCAATCCCATTACTGTTTGAACGCCGGATCGGAGACCGCATCGGGCCGCGGTTTCCACTCTAGCGAGTAGTATTGTCCGCGATCGCGTCCCCAGGGATCGAACGCGTTGACCACGTGCTGCAGCTCCGGAGTCAGCTCCGGCACGTTGCGCATGAGGACCCGTTTCAGCGGTGACGCCGGCTGCTTGTGACCATTCGGCGTGACCGCTTCCATCATTTGCGGCCCAGGCCCGTTATGGTTTACCCAGTCAACGCCGAGCTGCGTGTAGAACTCCGGCCTGAAGCTCGACGTAAAGAAACGATCGCTGAACAGACGGCGCGACACATTCAAGATGAACACCACAAATTGCGTCTCAGAGATCGCGAATCCGTGCGGCCTCGTCGATTCCGCCAGCCAGCCCACCATAGTGTCCACATCTTCGATGTTGTCGACCACTGAGAAATTGGGATGCCCCAGGCAGTCGTTAATCGGTGAGCCATCCTCGTTCAACTGCGCGTCAGTGATCACTTTCGATGCGTCACAAACGTGCGTGCCATAGACCTCGCGCAGTTGACTGACGATCTACTCCTGCTCCTTGCGCGCCGCCGAATCGGGCGGCAGGTGCTGGTCCACAAAATCGTTGTAGCTTGTCAACTGGCGCAAACCGTATTGCCGCCGGAATTCATTGAAACGCGGCACACCGTGCTCGCGATCACGGATCAGATCGAGCGCTCCGATGTCGATCTGTTGCGTTGGCGTGTCGAGCCGCGGCAGGCGAATGTTCTGCAGAAACTGCGGATGATTGTGCAGGGCCAGCAACCCCAGCCTCTGCCGCCCCAGGCTCAGGCCCCAGTTCGCAAGGCCGCGCGTGCGCATGGCATCCGTGGCCTTCCCTTCGAACGTTTCGATGACGGCGACTTTCTGCACGATCTGGTTGGGGTCCTTGCTCACGTCGCGGTATTCGATCAGGTCGGGCACCAGCGGATGCAGGCGGTACACCGTGACAAACTCTTCCGGGAAATTGAATGGCGAACCGAAGTGGTTGACTCCGCCATTGACGTCATTGGGATTGGTAATGTCGTAGTGCGGGACTTTGCTGCCGAGTCCGATGATGCCCGGCCCCGACGCAAACACCGAATACCACTGCGATTCTTTGGTTGCGTTCTTCGACTTGCCGAAACCGCGGGCCACGATCTCCGCCATCACCTTGGAATCATCCGGATCGCCTGTGCCGAGCAGCCCATTCCAGTTAGCATTCATTCCCTTGTAAAGCGGCTCGTTGTAGAGCAGTTGCGGCGTCCATTCGGTCGTGTGGATCTTGGCGATCTCCGCCGACACCACCAGCCGCGCCACGTCGAACAACTCATCGGCAGTAACGCCCTGGTTGCGGATCACGCGCTTCGCGTCCGACGGATTGCGCAGACCGCTGTCGGCGGTGGGCGCTGGTACTCCAGGTCGAGCAGCGCGCCTGAGACACCACGAAACTGCGGCGCCGACGTCGAAAGATAACCCTTGGGCAAAGACGACAAGTCGCCCGTGCCCAGTAATTCGTAAAGTCGACCCAGGGTGTCATGCGAAAGTTGACGGCATTCTGTCCGCCGCGGCAAAGCGCTGATAGCTCGGTCACCTTCCCCTGGAGGCGCTGCTGCCGCGCGTCCGCGATTGGGCCGAACCCGGTGAAGGCCATCTCGGCACACGCCTTCACTTCGGCGGCTTCCTGCTTTTTCGGACTGGGAGTGTCGCTGCCCAGCGCCATCGTTGAACCAAGTGACACCATGATCAATCCGCAGAGGAGGAACCACAGGCTTCATTTCATAGGGGCATCATGATTCTTCTTCTGCCCAGCGAAGTCAAGTAGTTTGCAGGGCACCGCAAGAACACAAATCTTCTGACCACGTCGCGTACAGATGCAAACCCCACGCACGACTCATCACAACCTTGCGACCGCCTCTTCCACGCATTCGCACAGCGCCCGTCGTTGTGTCAGCAGCGCTGAAAAATGTCCGGCATCGATCCACCGCAGCGTACTCCTCTTCCAGTGACGGTGCAGTCGCTCGGTTTCGCTCTGCAACACATACCCATCGCGAATGCATCCGGAAACTATCGTCGCATCCGCCCGGACCGGCGGACGATAGCAGCTCACATCGGCAATATCGAACAACTTCCGCAAGCGGTCGCGTGCCGCTGTGCTTCCAGCCGCTCCACCGCCGAGGGTATCGAAGTCCACGCTCCAGGAAAGCATTCCACGCGTATAGATGGCGCTGGCCGAGGCTCCCGTGGCGAGTGCAGCACAGGCTACCGGCATCGGCGTTACCGCGGCCGTGAGCGCTGCCATATGTCCGCCCATGCTGTAGCCGGCCACCGCAAGTTTGCCGTATTGAGCGCGAAGGTGATCCAGCAATCCCCGCGCCTCCAGCACCATGCCGAGCGCCATCAGCCCGTGATCGCTGACGGTGATATCCGACGGTCCGCGCCCATCCCTGCGCAACCCGTAGTAAGGATTCTCCACCAGGTAGAGGTCGATTCCTCGTCCCGTCAGCGGACCAAACACGCGCTCGCGGATCCAGTAGCCTTCGTCACGCGAGGCCGCCAGCATCACGCAGGCAGCCTCGTTCCCTTCCCGCGACCACTTCCGGACATGCACGGTCTTCACGGCCTCCGGCAGCGCTGCAAGCGGCGACTGGAAAGTGCCGTCGCGGCACACTTCGCTCCCGTGCGTGCGCCGTGCCCGCCACTCCATTTTCACGGGAGCAGGCACCGCCAGGTAGCGAGCGCGATCGGAGGATTCGGCCAGGACTAACTCGTCGCCCCAACCGCGCGAGAACAACTTCGAGCGGCGCGACAGCCGAGCCACCATCGCATCCAGCGGATGCGCACTGGCGCCAGCACCTTCGCCAGCCAACCGGTTCAACGTGCGATCGGTGGTCTCAACTTGCAAGTGAATGATGTTGTCCCTTCGTGCCAACGAAATCGCGATGCAAATTAAGCGCTAAAGATCAGCCGTTAGAAATGCGGAGTGTCGATCCGGGCGAATCTGGCGGCCATTTCCTCTCCCTACTGCGCGCCCTCATCCTCGACCTTGGGATTGCCAAAGTACTTCCGCACTCCAATCGTAAAGAATCGTCCCCACGGTCCGTTCGGGCCCAGGTAGCCCGGCCCCAGGGGACGCGAGCTGAAGCGTTCGAACAGGTTCTGCTGCGTCAACCGGAAATCGAAGCGGCGTCCCAGGTACACGTCCGCGCCCCACTGCCGCTCCCAGCCAATCCCTTGCCACGACCATGTGTAGAGATATTGCGGAACGTTTTTGCCGAACACGAAGGTAGGGTCCCAGAAAATCTTGACGCGCCGCAGCGCCGTCTTACCGAACGGCCTTACCCACAACTGTCCCTGCAGCAGGTAGCGCGCGAACAAATTGCACTGCGAGTTCGCGCCTCCAAAGTCTCCCGAATTGGCCGCGCAGAAGTTGGGATCGGGCTCGTTGTGAGGCGGAGCCAAGTCGAACTCGGCATAACCATAGATCCAGTTGCCTTTAGGGAACCACCAGCGCTCCTCCGGCGCGGGCACCCAAAAGGTTCCGGCCGGCTGGGCTGCGGGCTTGGCGGCGGCTTGCGGCGCGTCGGCTGTGGCTTGGGCGGTGGCCGTCGCGGGAGCCGTGGATCCGGTTGGTTCCTGTGCCGCAACGGCGCAGCAACCCATAAGTAGTGGCAGAACGACCAGCAGCAGACGACGCATGAAGCCTCCGCAGCCCTGTAGCGACCGGGCTGCCATTTTGATCACAGACTCCTCAACAGGTCCGGCACGCCGGAACCGCACTTGGCTGGCAAGACTCCTAAGGTATCGAACCTGCCGCACAAAGTCACGCATTTGAATTCAGCACGGCGTTCACCACTACTCTTTCCCTTCCGCACTCGGCGGAAGCCTCCTCGATTCGCTCCCACGCTCGCCGCGAAACCGCTAGACTGGTCGCAGACACGCAGGCAACCGCGTTATCGCGGCACCGAGCGACCGGGCAGGCCTGTGAAGACTGGAGTCACGCATGACCATCGACTTCACTTATTCCGACATCGCCAAAATGATCGACCACTCGCTGCTGAACCCCGCGCTCACCGTACCTGAACTCGAGTCCGGATGCTGGTTGGCGCTGCGTTACGACGTGGCCAGCGTCTGCATCCTGCCTTATTACGCGGCGCGCTGCGCTGCCTTGCTCGCTGGAAGCACAGTGCAGCCCAGCACCACTATCGGCTTCCCCCACGGAGGCCACACCACTGCGGTCAAGCTTGCCGAAGTCGAGCAGGCGCTCCACGACGGAGCCACCGAACTTGACATGGTGATCAATATCAGCCAGGCGCGCAGTGGACGGTGGGATTACGTTGAGCACGAGATTCGCTCGCTGACCGAGGCCACGCACGCCGCTGGCGCCAGGATCAAGGTGATCTTTGAAAACGCCTACCACGACGACGCGGCGAAGATCCGCTTGTGCCAGATCTGCGGCGACGTCGGCGTGGATTGGGTCAAGACCTCCACCGGATACGCCTCCAGTGGCGCCACCCACGCCGACCTGCAACTCATGCGCCGTTACTCGCCGCCCACCGTGCAGGTGAAAGCTGCCGGCGGAGTGCGCACACTCGATGCGCTGCTCGAAGTGCGCGCCCTGGGTGTCTCCCGCGTGGGCGCCACCCGCACCGCCGAGATGCTCGACGAATGCCGCCAGCGCCTCGGACTTTCGGCAATCGCGTCCGCAGCCGTCGCGCCCGCGGGATACTGAAAGCTGAGCCGCCGGCAGTACCGCATCGCCAGCCGCTTTTCTGTGCAGCCTCATACGACTCGATGCTGCGCCATGAACGAGTACTTCGCGCTCTCTTCCGTCACCTGGTGATACGTTTCGGCGGCAACCGAAGCAGCCGGTTTCTTCGCCGGCAGCTCCACTACCGCTGGCGGCGGTTCCTCCGCCTTGAAGCGCTGGAGTCGGCGGTCCGGCCGGTCTTCCCGCAGCAGCCCCGATGTCAGGAATATCTGCGCCAGCGTGTCAAGCGCTTCGGTGAAGCGTTCAACTACAGTAGTTCGGCAGCGCCCCAGCAGCGTCGCCACCTCCTCCAGCGAGTACTGATAGAGCCCCACCAGGCTGACGACCTCCAGGTCTTGCGGACTCAGTTGGCCCAGCGCCCGCTCCACATCGTGGACAAACACAACTTGATCTTCGAAGCTTGGTATGGCGCGATGCGACACTTTCGCACGGAAGAACTCGCGCCCCAGGATCGACGGCAGGCGCCCGATCTGGCAGGAGATCTCGAAGAAGTGGCGCACGATGGCCAGCGTCTGCGCGCGGAAGTACAACGCATCGGGTCGCGTGCAGACGACTTCCCTTGGCGGCTTGTTCGCGACGCCTCCTTTGACGACACGAAGATGGAATTTGCTTTGCGCGAATCCAGCGGAGTTCATTGCACCCTCCCCGGCAGCCGTTCGCTGCCGACGGCCAGTGGGATTCCGGTTAGTATCCTCGGCTCAAGCAGTACAGGGAGCGCGGAGGAATTCGTTCCGCCCGTGCTGCGAGAAAACGCAAAGCGTGCCAGCAAACCTTCGCAGCGCCGGCAATAAGTGCTTTCAGAGGCGACCCGGCGCAGCCTCAAGGTGCCACAGCGTTCGCAATATTTCAGTTCGTACTTGATGATTTCCATGTCCCTTCCTTGGCGCTCAAGATTCAAAAACAAAAGCCCTGCGACGCTTCCCCTTCATTGTTTGGGAAAACGTACGCAGGACTCGTTTCAGTTACGATGACCTGCTGATGATTACTTGCCTGCTTGCTGTTTCACCCTCGGCCGATGATCGTTATCCAACCGTCCGTTCATCCTGCCTGCGGGTAAAGTAGCCTTCTTCGTACCCCGATTTCAAAATCCGTCCGTTCTGAATTACCACGCTGAGCCTTCCCGTGAAGCGCACCCCCACCAGCAGCGATTCCACGGAAGGACAGAGCACCTTGGCGTCCCTGATCTTGCGGCGAAGTTCCCGAAAGGCCCGGTCTTCCTCTTCTGTATCTCTCATCATCTCCCTCGGCCAGATCCCATCATCCGGAAGTAACTTCACTATGGCATCGGGGTAATCGCGGGTCAATGACTTTATTGCTATAGGCATATTACGAAGGTACATATATAGCTTTAAGCAATACTATGCGAATCATCGACCTGGAAGACAACCTGCGCGCCCATATCTGGGCCCGCATCCACCGTGGGGAATTGACCGGATCTGCACTCTCGCGCGACGCCGGTTTTCAGCAGGCCCACATGTCGAATTTCCTCAACGCCCGTCGCGGCCTCAGCCCCGAGGCGATGGACCGTCTGCTCGATGCCCTCGAGCTCGACGTCCTCGACCTCGCCGATCCGGAAGAACTGCGTCTGCGCGCCTTGCAGCGCCCGGAACGCGCCTCGTCGTTTGACAGCGTGCCCCTGGTGTCGCTGCACGACGCTGCTTTCGCTCCGCGCATTCCACCCCGGCAGGCACGGGATTCGCTGAAATTCAGGAAGCGCTTCTTGCAGCGGCTGAAGCCCGACACCATTGGAGAACGCGGCGACTGGCTGCGCTTCGTGCTGGTCAAGTCCGACGCCGTCAACGCTCGCGCCATGTCGCCTCGCCTCGCCCCGGGAGCAGTGTTGCTTCTCGACCGACACTACAACTCGCTGCGCCCCTACCATCACGGCGTGCCCAACGTCTATGCCGTGCGGGCCGGGACCGAATGTGTCATTCGCTATGTCACGGTGTCGCCGGGCCGCATCATTCTGCGTCCGCATAACCCGGATTGGCCGGTCGAGCTGGTGGAGATCGCGCCGGGCAAGGGCTTCCCCGAATACATCGTCGGGCGGGTTTGTCACGTCGCCGTCGATGTGTGAGGCCGTTCCACCCGCGTTCTCGCGAGTCAGTCGCTCTCTCGCCCGTCCCCCGTGTTGGCGCGCTGGGCCGCTGCCCGGATGCGGATGGCGGAGCTTTGCTATGATTCCTTCTCCGATGCGGTCGGAGGAGGATCAGCACCTCATGGAAGAAACAATTAGCAGCGGTGTGGGCCTGCGGCGCCACGAGGACATTGCACTCGATCTGATGAAGTTCGTCGCCGTCACGACCGGCTATGGCAAGACGGGGGCGCCGGGAGTGGGTTTCCAGGGCAGCGCGCTGTCCAAAGCAGCAGAGGAATATGCCGGACATCTCCTGGAGCTTTACGGCCGATGCCTCGATGCCGTGCAGGGTAAAAAGTAGCCACGGTATTGCAGAATTGTCATTACGAGCACCCGGTTTTCGGGTGCGAGGAATCTGCTTTTTGTTGGAGAGGGCAAATAGCATATCCCTCCCGCCACGACGGGCTCATGACGACAAATCTTAAGACTGTCACTCTATTGTGCGACTCTCAAGTCCGCTCCAGCTTGCCATCGCGCAACTTGAATTTCAGTCCCCGCCACTCAATCTCGTTTCCGGCGAAACTGGCCAGCCACAGCGCGAGCGCCGCACAATCCCGCAGCGGGAGCAACCACAATTCGCGCAGCGCATCGGGATCCACGAGCACGCCCCGTCCTATCGCAACCGCAGCCGCCACACGAAGCAAAACGATGACACCGAGTGCCGCCCACGTCCACCACGCCGTCGGATCCGCCATCGCTGCGAGAATCCCCCATGCCAGCCCAAAGGTGACGACGAGTCCGAAATACTGTGACCGGCGGCGGTCTTTCACATTGCGCGCCCAGCGCATCTGGTGCACCCAGAACTCGCGCCAGGTGTAATCCGGCAGGGCCGTCTCCACCACCGCATCGGCCAGTTCAACCTTATATCCCGCCGCGGCTGTCCGCGCTCCCAGTTCGTAGTCATCGCCCAGGTAATCGACCAACGCCTCCAGGCCGCCGATCTCGCGCAGCACGCTCTTGGTCGTCGCGATGGTTGCTCCCAGAGCGAAGCGCAAGCCACCTTCGATCTCGCGCGCCACCAGCACGCCGCCCATGAAGTCGGAGCTCAACCCCAGCGCTTCAAGTTTCGACGGCAGCGTCTTCCCCGCCAGACCGCGGTAGAGCGTGGTCACCATGCCAACCTTCTCGTCCGAAAACGCGCTCATCACGCGGCGCAGGTAGTCGGGACCTGCCACGATGTCGCTATCGTTAATCAGGATGTGCTCGAAGCGCGCGTGCGGCAGCGTCTGCGCCAAAGTGCTGACCTTCCCGTTCAGCCCGAGACTTTCGGGACAAGCCACCACCCGCACCGCTCGCTGGGGGAATTCCTGCTGCAGCCGCGCGACCAGTGCAAGCGCGGGATCATTGGGGTCGCTGACGCCGAACAACAACTCGAACTCGCCATAGTCCTGCACGCAGTGGCTGCGAAACGCAGCGTACATGTGAGGATCAAGCCCCTTCAGCGACTTCAACAGGCTGACGGGCGGGGCGAAATCCGAGCACGCCACTGTCCTGCACGTGCGCCGGAAGCGTCTCGCGGCCCAGACGCACAGCCCGAAATAGGCTGCGCCAGCGACAGCCAACAGGGCGCAGACAGCCGCAATCACTTTCAGCGCAAGATGCATGACAAGCTGACCAGATTAGCAGACCGCGCCGCGGCTACTCGTACCGCAGCGCCTCGATGGGATCGAGGTTCGCTGCCTTCCATGCCGGGTAGATCCCGAAAATCAAGCCGATCGCGATGGAAACCAGCGTCGCGGTCAGCACCCACGACAACGACATGCTCGCCGGCAACGAGGGGAAGACCAGGGGCACCATCGCGGTCAGGATGCCGCCAATCACGATGCCGAGAATGCCGCCGACACCAGTGAGCGTGATCGCCTCCAGGGTAAATTGCAGCAGCACGTCGCGTTTACGCGCGCCAATGGCCTTGCGCACGCCAATTTCGCGGGTCCTCTCAGTCACCGACACCAGCATGATGTTCATCACGCCCACGCCGCCCACGATCAGCGCCACGCTCGACACCGCGAACATGAAGACAAAAATTCCGCCGGTAATCTGGTTCCAGGTGTCGCGCATTGCATCCTGGCTGAAGACGGCGAAGTTATCGGGCTGGTCCGGAGCCAGGTGACGACGGCGCCGTAGCAGCGCGCGCATCTCGTCCATCGCTGCCTCCATGTCAGACTGCGAAGTCGCCTTTACCGTGATCCAGTACGTTCGCACCTCGGGATGCATCATGTGTACCGTGGAAATGGGCATGCGGACAATGTTGTCTTCGGGGTTCGATCCGCTGCCAAACGGCGATTTGCGCTTGTCCATGACCCCGATGACCTGGAACACGTGCCCCTCAATGGTTATTTCCCTCCCGATCGGGTCCTCGTTCTCGAAGAGCTTGTCGGCGGCGTCGCTGCCCAGCACCGCGACCGCGCTGCGGTGATCGTTCTCCGTCTCCGTGAACCAGCGGCCACGCACGATTTTCAGGTCGTCGGTCAGGATCGTGGCCGGCAGGTTGCCGTCAAGGATAGTGTTCTTAGTCTTGCGTCCCTCGTATTTCACCGCGAAGGTGCCGGTGCCGAATTGCGGCAACACGATCCGCAGGCTGGCCGTCGATGCCTTCACGTGCGGCAATTCGCGCATCGCCAGAGCGTCCTCGAGCGTCAGTTCCTTGCGGGTCAGCAACTCACTGCTGGGCCGTCCGAAGGTGAAGGGCGAGAAGTGGAAAGCAAAGATCATGTCGGAGCCCATATCCTTGAGCATGCCTTCCACGTTGGAATTCAGTCCGCGCACCACCGAGGAGATGACGATCACCATCATGATGCCGATCACCACCCCCAAAATGGTGAGGCCGGACCGCATCTTGTTGGTGGTGATCGTGTCCCACGCCATGCGCAGGATCTGGTTGTAGTCGCTACGACGCATACCCACCACGCCGAATTGAACCGCTTGCCGCGGCTATTCGTACCGCAGCGCCTCGATGGGATCGAGGTTCGCTGCCTTCCATGCCGGGTAGATGCCAAAAACCAGGCCAATCGCGACCGATACCAGGGTCGCCGTCAACACCCACGACAGCGACATGCTCGCCGGCAACGAGGGAAAGGCTAGTGGAACCATGGCAGTCAGGATGCCGCCGATGACGATGCCAAGAATGCCGCCGACGCCGGTAAGCGTGATTGCTTCCAGCGTGAATTGCAGCAGCACGTCGCGTTTGCGCGCACCGATGGCCTTGCGCACGCCAATTTCGCGGGTTCGCTCCGTCACCGATACCAGCATGATGTTCATCACGCCCACGCCGCCCACGATCAACGCCACGCTCGACACCGCGAACATGAAAACAAAAATCCCGCCGGTAAGTTGGTTCCATGTGTCGCTGAGGGCGTCCTGGCTGAAGACGGCGAAGTTGTCCGGCTGATTGGGCGCCAAATGCCTCCGGCGCCGCAGCAACGCCCGCATCTCGTCCATGGCCAGCGGCATGTCGGCGTGCGAGGTTGCCTTCACGCTGATCCAGTGCTGCTTCAGCTCCGGATGCAGTTTATGCAGCGTCGCGATGGGAAAATACACAAGGTTATCTTCCGGATTCGAGCCGTTGCCAAAAGCGGCTTTGCGCTTGGCGAGCACTCCGATCACGGTGAACAACTGGCCCTCGATATTGATTTCCTTGCCCAGCGGCTCTTCGTTTTCAAACAGCTTCTCACTGGTATCGTAGCCCAGCACGATGACCGGGTTGCGGCGCTCGTTGTCGGTCTCCGTGAACCAGCGGCCCTTGTCGAGCTTCAGGTCAAAAACCTTCATGGTGTCGGGCAAGTCGCCATCGAGAATGGTGTTCTTGGTCTTTCGCCCTTCGTATTTCACCGAATACGAGCCGGTGCCAAATTCCCGCAAATATAGGCGCACGCCGTCGGTCACGGCCTTCACGTGTGGCAAGTCGCGCATGGCTATCGCATCTTCCAGCGTAAGTTCCTTGCGCGTCAGCATCTCCGTGGTCGGCCGCCCGAAGGTGAACACATCGATGTGGAAGGCGAAGATGATGTCGGAGCCCATGTCCTTCACCATGTTCTCCACATTGGAATTCAGCCCGCGCACCACCGACGAAATCAGGATGACCATCATCACGCCGATGACGATGCCGAGCACGGTCAGCCCTGAGCGCATTTTGTTCTTGGCGATGGTCTCCAGCGCCATGCGCAGAATTTCTTTGTAGTCGCCGCGGCGCATGCTCATAGCTCAAACCTCAACGCGACGATGGGATCGAGCTTGGCCGCCTTGCGCGCAGGATACACGCCAAAGAAAATTCCCACGCTGGCCGATACTAGTAGCCCCGCGAAGATGGCCCACAGTTTGATCGCCGACGGCATTCCGATGGCCGCAGTCACGCCTTTCGCAATCAGGACGCCGCCAATCACGCCGATCAACCCACCCGTCATGGCCATGGTGCTCGACTCAATCAGGAACTGGCGCATCACGTCGCGCGGTCTTGCGCCAAGCGCCTTGCGAATGCCGATTTCGCGGGTCCGCTCGGTCACCGACACCAGCATGATGTTCATGATGACGATGCCGCCCACGATCAGCGAAATCGACGCAATCACGATCATCACGATGAAGAACGTTCCGCTAAGGTTCGCCCAAAGCGACAGGAAGCTGTCATTGGTTTCGATGACAAAGCTGTCCTTTTCTCCCAGCACGTCGTGGCGCCGCGCCCGCAGAATCACGCGCGACTGATCGATGGCCTGCTCCATGGCCGTACCTACGTCATAGCCTTTCGCCCAAATCCGGACGCTGTTGTGGGAGCCGTACGCCTTGAACCATGTAGCGATGGGCATGATGACGTAGTTGTCGCGGCTCTGCCCCAGGGTCTTGCCTTCCTTCTTGCCGACGCCAATGACGGTGTACTCGCGGCCGTCCACCTTGATTTGCTTGCCAATCGGATCGGTCCCAGCCATCAGGTTTTCGCGAATGTCCTGGCCGATCACCACCACCGGCGATGCATTGTTCTGGTCCGAATCATTCAGTGGGCGGCCCATCACCACGTCCAGGTCATAGATGGGCGCCATGCTGGTCGTCCAGCCGCGTATCCAGCTATCTGTGCTGCTTTCCGTGCCGTACACCACCTTGCCGTTGAAGTTGCGGACATCCGCGCCCACCACTTTGCAGGCCGAGCACTCCTCGGCGACGGCCTGGTAGTTCTCCATGGTCATGTCCTTGCGCTTGTTGCCCTCAATGAACTGGTCAGGATCGGTGATGACGTTGGGCATCTTGCTGACGATGAACACATCGGCGCCCAGGTTGAAGACCTTCTCGGCGACGTATCCGTTAATCCCGTTGACGAAGGTCACGACCGCGATGACCGCCGACACTCCGATCACCACTCCCAACAGCGTCAGCACCGATCTGAGCTTGTTGGCCCAGAGCGACAGCAGGGCAATTCGGATTGCTTCGGAGGTCGTCATTTCCGCATGCCCATGGACAGTATCTGAAAGTCTAAGTTTAGCAGTCTTCTACGCCCCGCCGTGCATTCCGTCCCTGGTCGCAGGGCACTCACAACAATCAGGCCAGCACACAACGAAGGTCGCTTTAGCGACCGTAGTCGAAGGACCCCTATCCCCGCAATGAACTCCCTACTCTGCGATCCTGAGCGCAAACGGCACCCGCTGCGAAATCGACGGCTCATTGTTCCAATCGTGATACGAAGCAAACCGTCAGAATGATCCACCGCGATTCCGTCCACCATGTGACACCATCGTCCCATGGTCTCTCCCCAACCTTCAGGGTAGACTGACAACTGGCGCAGCGTTCGTTGAAGCCGGATTCCCTTGTACCCGGGACCGTCATTTGCGTGCGTCCAGCGGTAGGTTGTACCGGCCATACGCCGTTTGTCCATGGGATTCATCATTCAGCAACGCGGGTTGCGCAGTACTCATTCCATTCGCGAACCGGCCCTCATCGCGCTGCAAACCATGCGCGCCCACAAGCTCCGCTCGTTCCTCGTTCTGCTCGGCGTCATCCTCTCCGTCTCCACCTTGATCTTGGTGGTAGCTCTCATCAGCGGCATGAATCAATATTTCGCTGAACGTGTTGCCAACCTCGGCTCTAACGTGTTCGTCATCAACAAGCTGGGCATAATCAGTGACTCCGAGGCGCTGATAAAGGCGCTGCGACGCAATCGTGACGTCTCCTGGGACGACTTCGAGGCGCTGCGTGACGGCTTGAAGCTGCCTAAAAATGTCGGCGTTCAGGTGAACACGTCGGGCATGGTGCGCTCGGAAAAGCAGAACCTCGACGACGTCAGCATCCGTGGCGTCACTGCCAATCTGGGCGAGATGGACGTCGAAGAACCGGCCACCGGCCGCTACATCATTGACAGCGACAATGACCATCACGCGATGGTGGCCATGATCGGCTCCGAAGTGGCGGAGAAGCTGTTCGCCGGCGCCGACCCGCTCGGCAAAACCATCTCCGTGGACGGCCAGGAAATAACAGTCATCGGGGTGGGAAAACCGCTGGGCAACGTGTTTGGCCAATCACAGGACAGCTATGTGTACCTGCCGGTCGAGACCTGGATGAAACTTTATGGCCGCAAAAAATCACTCTCCATTAATATTCAGGCAAGCGCCCCGGAGTTAATGGCGCAGACCCGCGAAGAGGCCCGGGTGCTGATGCGGGCTCGCCGTCACCTTGGGCCCAACGATACCGACAACTTCGGCATTGTCGCCAGTGACAGCCTCATGGACCTATGGAAGAACCTTACCGGCACGCTGGCCTCCGGCATGGTTGGACTGGTTTCGATTTTCCTGGTCATCGGTGGCGTGGTCATCATGAACGTGATGCTGGCGTCGGTAACGGAGCGCACCCGCGAGATCGGCATACGTAAGTCACTGGGCGCGCGCCGCCGTGACATCCTGATGCAGTTCATGGTGGAGTCCACCGTGATGGCTCTGGTGGGTGGCGCCATTGGAGTGCTGGTGGCGTGGCTGTTGGCCGTGGTCGTGCGCAATACCACACCTGTTCCCATGGCGGTGCCGGTCTTAGCGGTGCTCGCGTCCATTGGGATTTCGTCGGCAGTAGGAATGTTTTTCGGCGTCTATCCGGCGCGCAAGGCGGCCCGGCTCGATCCCATCGAAGCCCTGCGCTATGAGGCGTAATGAGAAATGAGACGGGCACTCCCGGCAGCTGCAGGTTTTTAACTGACAACTGATAGCTGACTACTGACAACTGATTTTATGCGTCTGCAATTTGGGGAAAACTCGCGGATGGCGCTGGAGACGGTGCGCAACAATAAGGTGCGCTCCTTTCTCACCGTGCTCGGCGTCGTCATCGGCGTGGGAGCGTTGATCTTTGTCGCCTCCATCCTGGTCGGCATCAGCCGCGACGTTTCCGCCTTTCTCGACGACTACGGGCTGAATACGTTTTTCATTTATCGCTTCGATGTGGGCATCCGCATCGGCCGCCTGTCCGCCGAGGAGCGCGCCCGCAAGCCGCTCACCCTCGACGATGCGCTGGCCATCCTCGACGAGTGCCCCCACGTGAAGGCCGTGACCGCCGAAGTGTTTCCCCGCTTCGAGCCTGGTGAGGCCAGACGCAGCCCGCCCGTCGCGCGCTTCGAATCGCACGAAGTAAGTAACATCGACTTTGCCGGCACTACCTCCGCGTTTCAGGACGTGCAGAACGCCCAACTCGCCCAAGGCCGTTTCTTCACCGACTTTGAAGACCTGCACCGCATGGACGTGGCCGTGATCGGCGACGAAATCAACACGGCCTTCTTCCCTGCCAACGATGGGGTCGGCAAGACCATCATCGTGGATGGCGTGAATTACGAGGTCATCGGCGTGCTGGAAAAACGCAAGGGAACGTTTCTGCGCGATGAAACCGCCGACCGCGTCATCCGCATTCCCTATCATA
>Ga0209039_10002271_pt1 | contig 16586 bp, 14 predicted proteins | sample BogFormECP12_OM1_FD_188238 | JGI IMG/M metagenome (GOLD analysis project Ga0209039, IMG submission 188238) | Bog forest soil microbial communities from Calvert Island, British Columbia, Canada - ECP12_OM1 (SPAdes) (version 2) | ecosystem: Environmental > Aquatic > Freshwater > Wetlands > Bog ... | reverse complement strand
GATCCTGCGAAATCCACTCGATGAATGGATCGCCCATGGACGGTTCCTCCCCGCTGGGTTCATTGAACTGAAGAGCTAGTTGACGGGGAGTGTCCGACTTGACTCCCAGCAGACGGGCAATTCGGCTCCTCGGTTTCACAGGTTCCAAATGAGCAAGCAGTGGAACGGCTTCCTCGGCGAATGCTCTCTTCTTTCCTTCCGTCAGATCGTGGGCGGTCACTTCGAGCGTGAAATCTGCATCCCGCGGGATGAACTGAATGGTTATCCGATTGGGCTTCTCAGGTGGCATGTTAAATGTGCGTCGTGTAATCTCGATCAGTTTCTGGGCTATGAGACGTTTCTCATCAATCGGCATGTCTCGCGAATAAAGGCGCAGATAGGGCATCGCAGAACCTCCCACCAAAGCAGCTGCATCCTTAGTGCCAAGAGGTGGACAGATAAACAACCAGAGAAACAAATGACTTAACGGTCCGCCCGCCCGAAGAACGTGCAATTCTTTCCAGTAAGCGCCCAAGCTTTCCCCAGGCGCGAATGAAACCGCCCCGGTGCGGGTCTCAGCGGTGCGGGGTCACGACTTCATTACTAAACAGTTAAGATCGAGTCCTAAGCCTCCTGCAAGAGACATTCAACGAGAAGAAACAGGACAGATGCGACGCTCAGCAACATAGCCAGCAGAGTAAGTATCAAGTCCAAGGCGGCCTAGTGCTCAGGCGAGTGGCTCGGGAGCACGTCGGTTACGCTACCCTGGGCTCCGCATCAACCACAAATGGGTCGCTAATCGCTGGGCTGAGTTCGTTGAATTGCAGAGCAACCTGACGAGGCCTGCGCGCCTGGATTCCCAATAATCTGGCAATTCGACCTCGGGGTGTCTCGGGCACCAAATGAGCCAGCGTAGCGATGGCCTCCTCGGCGAAGGCCCTCCTCTTTCCCTCCGTCAGATCGTGGGCCATTACTTCGAGTGTGGCATCGGCGTCCCGCGCGATTAGCGGCTTGAGACCGTCAACTGTCCACGGTTGAGGCAGCGAGATGAATTGAACCGTTATCCGGTTTCGCTCCTCCGTCCGCAGGTGAAATGCGCGCAAGGTTATCTCGATCAGCTTCTGAGCGATGACGCGTTTCTGATCGATCGGCACATCTCGCGAATAAAGGCGTAGATAAGGCATGGAGGACGCTTTCAGTATTTTCAAACTGATTAGAGGCATTCCAGGTGCCAGAAGCGACCGGCAGAGCACTGTAAGAACAAAGGACTTATCCATGGGGGAACTGACAGCGCCGGGTAGAAGTGACCGCGACCTTGGAATTTTTTTCCTAGAATCCAATCAGATGCGCTCTAGTTGACGTGTGCGGACGCACTTCTCCGCAAATCCTGCTGCAGCCAAGGGAAGGCGGTGCTGCGCTGCATCCAGAGAACGATCAGGTCGGCGCGGCGCTGCACGCCGAATTTGCTGAGCAGGTTGGAGACGTGGAACTTCACGGTGCGCTCCGAGATGAACAGCTTGCTGGCAATCTCCTTGTTGCAGAGGTTGTCGAGCAGCAGGTCAAGCACCTCGCGTTCGCGGCGGCTAACGTCGGTCACAGTGTCGAGCGACTTGCAACCGCTGACCTCGGGAAGGATGGACTCGACAAAGCGGGTGAGCAGTTCGCGCGACACCCAATACATTCCGGTGTCCACCTGGCTGGCCGCGCGCGCCAGTTCGCGCGGCGCCTGCTGGTAGGTCAAAACACCTTTCACCCCGAGGCGCAACAGCGGAGAGGTGACCGAATCTTCCAACTTGGGCAGCAGCACCAGCAAATTTACGTTGCGTTGTTCCAGGCGCAGCATGCGAATAAATTCCAGGGTTGCGACCACGTCGCTGGCGTCCACAATCACCAGGCAGGCCCGCTCGGCGTCAAAGTCCTGAACGCCAACTTCCGGTATCAGCCATTCCTGACAGAGCACGATGTCGAAGTCGCTGTGCTTTAGCAAACGCGTGAACTGTTGCTGCGCAACCGGGTGGCTGCAAAACAAAAACAATTTGCGTCTCGATCGCCGCGTAGTGCTTCGAGTTTTCGCCGTAGCGTCCATTGCCGGGGGATTGCTCGTTCTGTTGTTACTATCGGCAGAAACGGTGGCTTCTTTATCAAGCGATTTTAGAATTTGCTGATGCGAATGCCGCCATCGCCGGTGGTGATCTCCAACAGCGGACCCCCTCCGTTCAGCTTGCCGCGAATTCGCGAGCGCTCGATGGAGCCTTCCACCGTCACCGGTATGTCGAACTGGATGTGTCCGTCGCCGGTATGGGCGTAGAGCTCAGCGGCAAAATCCTGCGGCAGCCGCGCTTCCACTCTGCCATCGCTGGTGTGGATGATCCATCCGTTATTCATCTTCGAGCCGGGACGCACGGTCAGGTCAATGTGGCCATCACCGGTGCGCAAATTCAGGCTTGTCAGCACACCGTCGATGGTCATGTGGCCGTCGCCGGTGTGAGCATTCAGCGCACCGTTGAAATTGCGCACTTCGATGTGGCCATCGCCAGTATCGAGCTTGGCCTGGCCAGAGGTGCCGTCAACGCGGATGTGTCCATCGCCGGAGTGCAAGTCCAGCGCGGTTTCCGGCGGAACCTGCACCTCGATGCGCACTCCGCGATGCGTGCTGATATGAATGCCCCAACTGCTGGGGACGTGGACCTGCAGGTCAACCTTGTCGGCGTCCTGGTGCTCGATGACGCGCACGCCGCTGCCGCCGATGCTGTAGCTATCGGTAATGACCCGCGCCGAAATGGTGCGGCTTACGCCGCGCGAAATTTCAATTGAGGCATCGTTGGCGTCCACGCGCAAGCTGGGTTTGTCGCCGACCTGGTAGGTCTTGTTCCATTCCTCGGCAAAGGCAGCCGCAGTGAAGACCGAAAGACATAACAGAAAAAGCAGGAAGGTTTTACGCACAATCGCGCCTCCGCAATGGGATACGCGCAGCGCAGCCGGATTGTTCAAAAAAACAGACAGGGATTCTGTCGCGCTCGGACGCGAAGAGGCCCTGCCTGGTTGCGAATCAGGAGAAAAGGAAGGCCGGTCTGCGGTGCCCGGGGCATGCATGTCTAGCGGAGTGAAACATAATGCATGCCCCCACGAGCATCGCTCCCTGCTTACTGAAATAGACGGGGCAGAGGAAAAAGGGTTAGCGGGGGTTCAGATCCGCTTTTTCCAATAACCTGGTCGTCTGTGACCGTGGGCAATGGCCAGCACCTGAATGGAGGCCTCGGTCTCCCGGTAGATAACGGCAAACGGAAATCGCTGTAGAACGAATTTTCGAGTTCCGTGTTCGCCACCCGGCCAGCGTCTGGGAGAATTGACGACCAAATCGATGGCCGCATCCAATTCACCGGCAAAGTTGTTGGCTGCGGCTTCGCTCCGCTCGAGATACCAAACCAACGCTGACTTGAGTTCTTCGAGCGCTGCGGGGTGAATATCGAGTCGCTTAGCGCCGCCCATGGAGGATCGCCGAAACTTGACGGCGCGCTTCGGCCCACGGAATTGGCTTCACCTTCCCGGAATCCAATTGCTCGATGCGATGCGCGATCTCCTTGCTCCATTCCTCTTCCGCAGAGGCGTCAACCGTCTCGTCGAGACTTTCGAGCAGGGAGTTGGCCAGCGCCGCACGCGCCTCCGGAGGCAGTTCGAGGGCCTTTTTCAGCAAATCTGAAACCTCTTGGGTCATGCCGGTATTTTACTCCGCCAACGGACAGATCACTGCCCGCATTTTCACGTTGCCGCAACTCCTCTTCAAACAGCAAGGCTGGTGCAACCGGTGTCGCCGGCACCGCAGATCGTCGCAATTTCCCCTCCACTCGAAAAGTTACGATTTTACTAACACTGATGGAACCAACGCCAGCCGGACGGTGTCCTTTCGAAAGGGAACCAAAATGCGGCGCTGTCATTGCCTCGTGGTAGTGTGTTGTGTCTCCACATTGTTATTCAGCCAGGCAGGAGGAGTCGGGTCCACGCCCATGCTGCCTTTGGTAAGGGTGCCCGAGGCGACCTCCAGAGCGCATCTCATTCATCAGGTGACGCCTACATATCCCGCGGACGTTCGGCGCCAGTGCTTGCAGGGTGAGGTTGTGTTGCAGTTGACAGTCGCCGCGAACGGCACGGTGAGACACGTGAGCAGGATCAGTGGAAGTCAACCCCTGGGTGACGCAGCCAAGAATGCTGTTCGGCAGTGGGTATACGAACCGTACATTCTGAATGGTGTACCGGTGGAATTCGTCACACGCGCTACGCTGCGCTTTGCCCTCCCGGCCGGTTGTTCTCCTAGTGTTTGAGATGAGCATCATCGGCTATACCGGTTCTGCTTTTTGTCGGCGTGGCGCTCCAGGCCGAGTTGGATCAAGCGGTCCATCAACTCAGGATAGGAAATGCCCGACGCCGCCCACATCTTGGGATACATGCTGATCGAGGTGAAACCGGGCATGGTGTTGATCTCGTTGACAAATATCTTGCCGCTCCGCGGGTCCATCAGAAAGTCCACGCGCGCCAGCCCGGCGCAGTCCACCGCCTGGAACGCGGCGACCGCGAGACTCCGCACCTCGTTCTGCTTGAACACCGGCACGTTGGCGGGGATGATCGACTTCGATCCCTTCACCAGATATTTGGCGCTGTAGTCGTAGAACTCTTTGACGGGAACGATCTCGCCGGGTACGGACGCGACCGGATGTTCATTGCCGAGTACCGAACATTCAATTTCGCGCGCCTTGCCCTTTTTCCCTCCGACGCCCTGCTCCACGACGATCTTGCGGTCGTAGCGCGCGGCTTCGTCCATGGCTGCGGCGAGTTCAGCGGCGCCGTGAACCTTACTGATCCCGACGGACGAGCCCAGGTTCGCGGGCTTCACGAACACGGGATATTTCAAGGCGCCCTCGATCTGTTTGCGTACGTTTCTTGGGTCCATGCGCCACGCGCTGCGCAGCACAGTGACGTGCTTTACGATGGGAATACCAGCATCGCGGAAGAGGCGCTTCATCACGTCCTTGTCCATGCCCGCAGCCGAGCCCAGCACGCCCGCACCAACGTAGGCGATGTCCGCGAGTTCCAGCAGCCCTTGGATGGTGCCGTCCTCGCCAAAGGTGCCGTGCAGCACCGGGAAGATGATGTCAACGTTAATGGGACCGTGTGCGGGATGAAGTTCGCTAACCCCGGTTTCGAACGGCATTAGCGCGGAATGATTCTCGCCCGGCATCGGCGGAACGACTACGCCTTCGCCCTTGGCAAGCACGGCCGCGGAGGAAGTGGCATCAGGATCGCCGGCGCGTAGACGGCTTGGCCGGTGCGCTTTGGCAGCGTGGCCTTTCAGCAGACGCTGCGCGTGCGCCGCTGTCACCCATCGGCCTTCCTTAGTGATGCCGATGGGAACGACAGTGTACTTCTTCTTGTCGATTGCCTTGAGCACCGAAGCCGCCGAAAGCAGCGAGACTTCATGCTCGCCGCTTCGCCCGCCAAACAGCACACCAACTCGGAGTTTCTTCATGAGTGGATACTAAACTGAAGATTCAGTCTTTCCATGTCTCACTCGCAGCCGGAATCCAGAAATGCACGTCCGGGCCGGCAAATTACGGCCGAAGGAAATTCGACACCGCCTCGACGAACTCTGCCGGTTTCTCCAGGCAGGGAATGTGCCCGCATTCGGGAATGACTTCCAGCCGCGAACCGCGGACAAGGCGCTGGAAATTCTCTGCCATCGCCAGCGGGGTAAGCGCGTCCTGTTTCCCCCACAACAGCAAAGTGGGCGCTTGCAGTTCGCTGAGCCTGTTGTCAAGTTTTTCATCAGGAGCAAGTATAGTTTCCAACACGCTGCTAATGGTGGGGCCGTCGCCGCGTTCCAGGTGCAGCGAATACGACAGCTCGACAAAATCGTCGGTGACCAGGGCCTTGTTATGGAAGACGAATTCCAGCACCTCGCGCATGTTTGCACGGGTCGAGACATTCAGATCGATCGGCGGCTGCATGCCGCCAGCGTCGATTCCTGCGGCGTCGGCCAGCACGAGTTTGTCCACCCTATGCGGGAACTGCAACGCAAACGCGGCGACAATCCATCCTCCCAGTGAATGTCCGAGCAACGAGGCGCGCTCGATTCCCAGCGTGTGTAGAAAACGCTCCAGGACCTCAACGAATCCCCCTATACGGTACTTGATCGGTGGCTTGTCGGAGCGGCCGAACCCGAGCAACTCCAGCGCGACCACGCGATGGGTGGCGCTGAGCGGCCCAAGACACCAGGCCCATTCGTCGGCATCACCACCGAGGCCGTGGACCAGCACCAGCACAGGCCCGCTGCCAATGTCGTAGTAACAGATTCTGCGGCCGAAGACACTGGTGCTGCGCAGCTCTGGGAGTGGTGGCAGCACGAATTGCGGCGCCTGCCATACGTCAGGGTTCATGATAGGCGCCCTCTTTCCATGTCTGACGTGAACAGTGCTAGTTGTCGAACTCGGGCCCAGATCACGAGTTAATCTTAACTCCCAAGACTCTGTGTGGCTCCTTCTCTTAGCAATTAGCGATTGGCAATTGGCGGTTGGCATTCAATTAGCTCTTCGAGATGAACCTGCGGTGAAGGGTGTGCACCGAGGACGCCGGGGGCCAGTCATTGCAGCCGGGCGCGGGATTTCCTGGCCACGTTGGACAAGACAAAACGCCGCGAGCCGCAACTTATGAACAGCTTATTGAACGTTAAGGCTTTAATTTGGCTTTCCCTGGGGCGGGTGAGTGTTCAAGGGACGCCTCGCGCATTACAATGAACCTCTGTCTTTTCGCCCAGAAACCCTTATGAATACATCTGTGAAACCCGCTCCTTCCAAAGCGCGCCGCCGGCCTGCGAGCGCCACTACCTCCGCTCGCACAGCCACCGCCAAGGCGGACGGCCACGCTCTCGCCTCGACCGTCCGAGAGCTCGACGATCCCGAGCTATTCATCAACCGTGAGCTGAGTCTGATCGATTTCCAACGACGTGTACTGGAAGAGGCCCAGGACAGCAGCAACCCGCTGCTGGAGCGGCTGATGTTTCTGTCGTTCGTCGGGTCAAACATCGACGAATTCTTCATGGTGCGAGTCGCCGGGCTGAAGCGACAGGTCGAGAAGGGTGTGAGCGATCCCGGACCGGACGGCATGAGTTCGTCGGAGCAGTTGCGGGCCATCCGCGCTTCGGTGATACGTCTCAATCGCAGCGCTCAGGAATGTTGGACCAGGGAGTTGGTACCCGCCTTGGGAGAGGCAGGTATTCGCATCCTGAATTACGCTGATTTCACCACGGAGCAGCGCACAGTCGCCGATTCCTATTTTCAGGAGACGGTATTTCCCACGCTGACTCCGCTGGCGTTCGATCCTGGGCGTCCGTTCCCGCATATCTCGAACCTCAGCTTGAACCTGGCTGTGCTATTGCGCGGCAGCGAAGGTGACGAGCATTTCGCGCGCGTCAAAATTCCCGACAGCTTGCCGCAGTTGGTTCCGTTGAGCGTGGCGCCGAAGATCAAGAGCCGTGCCAAGAAGCCGCCAATCAAGGAACAGGGTTTCGTCTGGTTGGAGGACTTGATCATCGCCAACCTGAGTTCGCTTTTCCCCGGCATGGAGATTCTCGAGGCCCATCCCTTCCACGTCACCCGCGACGCTGACAGCGAAATCCAGAACCTGGAAGCGGGGGACTTGCTGGAATCCGTGGAGGAGGGCGTGTGGCAGCGCCGATTTGCCGATGTAGTGCGGGTCGAGATTAATGAAGGCATGCCCGCGCGCATCATGGACATCCTGGTTGAAAACCTGGAGCTCGACCGCGATGACATCTACAAGCTGAATGGTCCGCTGTCACTGGTGCGGGTACGTCACTTGACCAAGGTTGAGCGCCCGGACTTGAAGTTTGTGCCTTTTGTCCCAGCCCTTCCAACGGCGCTCAAAGAAGCCGAGGAGGAGGACATCTTTACCACCATCCGGCACGGGGACATTCTCTTCCATCATCCCTTCGATTCGTTTCAGCCGATTGTTGGCCTGTTGCAAAAGGCAGCCAGGGACCCCAACGTTCTGGCGATCAAGATCACGTTGTACCGTGTTGGGCGCAACGCCCCTGTGGTGGACGCCCTTCTGGAAGCGGTGGAGAACGGGAAACAGGTTGCCGTGCTGCTGGAGCTGAAAGCCCGCTTCGACGAAGAGAGCAATATCGAATGGGCGCGCAAGCTGGAGGAATACGGGGTCCACGTCGTCTATGGCCTCATGGGCCTCAAGGTCCACTGCAAGGCGCTGCTTATTGTTCGCAAAGAAGGCGATGTGATACGCCGTTACGCGCACCTTTCCACGGGCAACTACAACAGCGTCACCGCTCAGCTCTACACCGATATTGCGATGTTGACTTGCGATCCTGCCATCGGCGCCGATTGCACCGACCTGTTCAACTTCCTCACGGGATATTCTGCGAAGACCTCGTACCGCAAACTACTGGTGGCGCCGGCCACATTGCGCCGGGGTTTCGAGAAGCTGATCGAGCGCGAAATTGACCACCAGCGAAATGGACGGGGTGGTCACCTCATCCTAAAAATGAACGCATTGGTGGACAAGAGAATGATCCAATTGCTCTACCAGGCGTCCCAGGCCGGAGTGAAAGTTGACCTGCTGGTGCGCGGCATCTGCTGCTTGCGCCCAGGACTGCCTGGCGTCAGCGAAAATATTCAGGTCACCAGCATCGTAGGGCGGTTCCTCGAGCATAGCCGCATCTTTTATTTCCACAACGGTGGGGAAGAGGAGGTGTATCTCGGCAGCGCGGACCTCATGCCACGCAACCTGAATCGGCGAGTCGAGGTGGACTTCCCGGTGCAGGACAAGGCCCTGATTCAGTTGATCCGCGATGAGGTCCTTCAAACCTATCTGAGAGAGCAAGCCAAAGCACGCCACATGCAGCCCGACGGCAAGTATGTGCGTGACCCGGATTCTCAGAAAAAGAACGCCTTTAATGCACAGGAGGCGTTCATTGCTCGCGCTACCAAGCACCAGGAGTAAGCAAGTAGTTCTCGGGTAGAGTGGGCCTTCAGGCCCGCGTCCAGGCTGCATCTTAGAATTTCAGGGTTTCAGGCCACTGCACCGCAGTGGCCTGAAACCCTGACTAATGAAGGACGGGGTTAACGCGGCGCTGAAGCGCCGCTCTACCCGAGCGAGGTGTGCGCCAACTTTAAAACCGCTATAACATCGGATAGTGACAACAGCTTCCCAGGTTCGCGTTCGATTCGCTCCCTCTCCCACCGGACACCTGCACGTCGGCAACGCCCGCACCGCGCTCTTCAACTGGCTATTCGCTCGGCAGAAGGGCGGGGTGATGGTGCTGCGCATCGAGGACACTGACGTCCAGCGCAGCGAAGAGCGCTTTGAAGGACAACTGCTCGAAGACCTGAAGTGGATGGGACTCGACTGGGATGAAGGCCCCGACGTCGGTGGGCCGTATGCTCCCTACCGTCAGAGTGATCGCCTCAATCTCTATCGCGAGCAGGCCGAACGGCTGTTGCAGGAGGGCAAGGCGTATCTCTGTTTCTGCTCGCAGGAGGACCTGGAGCGCGAGCGCGCCCATGCCATGGCGCATCAGCAGCCGCCCAATTACTCGGGGAAATGCAGGGCACTCGATCCGGCGGAGAGCCAGCGCCGTCGCGAGAGCGGCGAAGCCGCCGCGATTCGTCTGCGCATTCCCGAGCACCCCATTCGCTTTCACGACATCGTGCGCGGCCCGGTTGAGTTCTCTAACGAAGTCGTCAGCGACCCTATCATCGTACGCTCTACCGGTATGCCGGTTTACAACTACGTTGTGGTGGTGGACGACGCACTGATGAACATCACGCACGTCATCCGCGGCGACGATCATCTCTCCAACACGCCCAAGCAGGTCGCGCTTTACGAAGCGCTGGGCTGGCCGGTGCCGGAGTTCGCACATCTGTCCACCATTCTCGGCAAAGATCGCGAGCGGCTATCGAAGCGGCACGGGGCCACCTCCATCGCCAACTTTCGCGAGATGGGCGTGTTGCCGGAAGCGCTGATGAACTATCTCGCGCTGCTGGGCTGGGCGCCGAGCGGCAGCACACGCGAGATCTTCACGCCCGAAGAACTGAAGAAGGAATTCTCGCTGAAACGCGTGACGCCGTCACCCGCTGTCTTCGACATGGAGAAGCTGTACTGGCTCAACCGGCATTACATTAAACAGCGATTCCTGCCTGTTAGTCAGCTAAAGCTCAACGAGGCAGGTGCTGATGCAGAAAGATTATCGAGACTGAACGACCTCGCTGAGATCACTGCAGGCAACACCAAGCTGCAAGAACTTCTGCTGGATGGATGGAAGTCGTTCGAAAAGGCGGGTTATCTGCCCAGCATCAACATGGCGACAGGAAAGCTCTTGCCCTGGTACTTGAAGATGGTCACGTTGTTTCTGCCTTCGGTGGACAAGCTCGATCAGTTGCCAGAGCGCGCAAGGTTGATCTTCCATTACGACGCCGCTGCGGCGCTGGCTGCACCGGACAATGCCGAGGTTCTCGGCTGGCCAAAGACTAAAGAGGTACTGTCCGCGTTCGCCGACCTGGTCGAGAGCCCCACCGCAGGTGCCGCCCACGCCTTGGGAGCCCGAATGACGCCCGAGCGCTTCAAAGTAATCATGAACGAGGTGAAGGAGAAGACTGGCGCGAAGGGCAAAGAGCTGTTTCATCCCGTGCGCATCGTATTCACCGGCTCGCACTCCGGGCCGGAGTTCGACAAGCTGATCCCGATTCTCGAAGAAGGATCGGAGCTGCAACTTCCACAGCACGTGCTGAATGTGCGCGAGCGGCTGGCGGCCTTTCGCGCGGCGGGCGGAATATAGAAACTGGCCTCATGAATCTGATCGGCGGGGTCTTGCACCGGGGCATGACTTCACAATGCTGAACATGCGGAAGCAACTCATAAGAAACTTTATGAAGGGGGTCGGGGTTTTCGTATCCGGCCTGATTGGTGATCTGGTCAAAGATCGCTATATCGGCGCGATTAATCGCTGGTTAGACACGCATGCGTCCGGACCCCTGCACGGCGTGGCGTCTTGGGTCGTAAACCGCCCATACGCGCTAACATTCGGTTTTGTTGGTATTTTCCTTGCCGTCCTGATAACCCACGCGTTTGTAGTAACAAGGACTAAACGCCACGCGGGTGAGAATGAACGAGAAACGCCCGAGTATGGGCCAGCAGGTATCGCTTCTGCGGAACCCCCGAGAAGGCCGCTTAACGTTCGACTGGCTCCCTCAGGTGGCCCGGCAATGAATATGGTGCTACAGGTAGCTAATCTCGGGCGAAGTGCGGAAGTGTCAGCGCAGTGTGTAGTGACTGCACTGCGCGTGGGTGGCGTAGACCATCAAGTATCAAATCGCGCCTTCGACTTAAGTTGGGAAAATGAATCTACTAGGAAGGTATTTCTCGGTACGCAACCACGCAATCTCCTCATTGCGTTCGTTGACGATGATAGGGACACCAAGCTTCCTACGTTGAGGATATTGGGTCTTTCTGGGAAATGGGTTAAAGAGTGTGAGTCCCGAAGCTGGAATGAGGAACCAAATGAAGCACTTCCAGAGTATGACCTAGAGATAACTATTTACAGCGAAGGATTCCAACCGCATTCAGAAGTCTTTACCCTCGGTCCAAAATCTTGGCTTGGCCCGCTCGAAATGGTCAGTAAAGCTGACCTGGAGAGCATGAAGGCCGAAGCTGAACTGTTGTCGGAAGACCCTCGGATGACAGTAGAAGTCGAGGTTTCTGGAGGAATGGGGCTATTCCCTACCACGGGAATCCGAGTCAACAATGTCGGTGGTTCGGAGATGCAGAGCTTGAAACTCAACGACCTTGTTATTAGCGGGAAGACCATCAAGTTTGAGAGCAATATACCGACCATCGCTCGGCTGGCGAACCATACGGTTTACCCGATCCTCGAGGGTGCCTCTCTGCAACAGAAGCGCAACCTTCTAGGTGCGATGCTAGCGGATTGGGACAATCAGGGCGGGCTTAAAGCAGAGAAGTTGACATTCCCCGCGTCGGCCACATACCTAGATTACAAGGGAACATCTTATACGGCTGAATGGGCTTACGAGCTGTATCCAATGAAATATCGAATCGCTGAGATGCGCAGACTGAAGCGGACGCAGGGACTTGTGCCAGATGTATCTGGCCCGTACTTACTGGTTCCTATTGTGAAAACGACAAAGCTTACACAGCGTCGGCAATGAGTTCTTTGTATTCGAGGTGCTCTGATTTCAGGAGCTTCAGGTGGTACATGTACTTTCGTAACTTGACTCTGACGAAAAAGGCGTTACACTGTGCTTGTGAGGCCTAGTGTCTCCCCTGACCCGATGAGGGCAGGGACGGTCCACAGAACTGCCGGTCGAGCGGCCGACGATCTTTGAAAAAACAGTTGTCAGTGGCCGGTTGCAGTGCCTAGGTGTGAGGCCTTTTGCTAGTTATCATATGGTTAATGCCAGATCGTGGTGCGGCTTAGAAGCCGGAGGAATACACTTCGGCTGGTCGCTATTTTCTCCCGTAAGTCCTTTGGATGCAAGATTTTGATATCTAACTCCTTTGGATGCAGGGTTTTGCGCGGAAGAAATTCTCCCGCCCCTTTGTTTTCAAGATTTTGCAGGGACATAGGGGAGGGGGGGTACAGTATGATAAGTATTACTTATATGCCTAATGTGTCTAAGAGCGGGCCATTTTAGTTCGGCATGTTGACTCCGGTCAGAACTTCGCCAATATCTCGCGCTTCTTCTCTTCGGGCAGAAACGATGCCCGGAAGGAGTTCCTGGCCAGCTCGCGCAGCTCAGCCTCGCTGAAGCCGAAGACCTGCTGGGCGATCTGGTATTCGTTCGCCAGTGTAGTGTGAAACATGTCAGGGTCATCAGTGTTCAACGTGACCAGCACGCCGGCATCAAACAGCCGCCGGATCGGATGCTGCCCCACTTCCGGGCAACATCCTGTAAGAAGATTGCTGGTGATACATACCTCGACCGGGATTCGGTTTTCGGCGAGGTAGCGCACCAGTTCCGCATCCTCTATCGCACGTAAGCCGTGTCCGATACGATCGGCCTTCAGTTCGCGCAATGCGCCCCAAATAGATTCGGGGCCAAGCGTTTCTCCCGCGTGCACGGTCAACCGCAGGCCACGCTTCGCCGCGTGCTCGAACACCGCGCGAAATTGCTCCGGCCCGGCGCGGCGCTCGTCGCCGCCGAGTCCAATACCGATTACACTTCTGTTTTGAAATCGAACCGCTTCCTCGACGACGCGTTGCGCTTCCTCAACCCCAAAGTGACGAGTGGCGTCGAAGATCCAATACAGCGACAAGCCGAAGTCTCTCTCCCCGCGCTGCCGGCCGCGCTCCAGTCCCTCGAACAGCGGTGCGAACTCCTGCCCGCGCCACTGCACGACCCCGACCGAAACGTACACCTCAGCATGAAGAACATTCTGTGCATGCAACTTCTGCATCATGCGATAAGTGACGAGCTCGTAATCCTCGGCAGTGCGCAGCCGCTCGGTGACTGCCTTGAACGCCCACAGGAATCCGGTGAAATGTTTGTATTGGTACAGCTCGCGGGCTTCTTCTTCGGTGAACACGTGTCCGCTGTCTTCAATGTTTCGATAGCGATTATTCGTGGTGGCCAACGGCGTGGGATGGCGGCGGCTCAGTTCCGCGAGTGTGGGTGGATCAACCGTTCCCTCCAGATGCAGGTGCAGCTCGGCCTTGGGAAGAGAGAGGATAGATGCGCTCGACGCATCGGTTACCGGCAATAGCCCATTCACAGGACCAGCGTCCATAACTATTTCGGAGGCGCCTGCAGCGTGTTGTTCGGACTAAATTCGCTGCGGTGGCGACTGTACAGCATATACACGGTCAATCCGATAATCAGCCACAAGAAGAAGCGTAACCAGGTCAGGATTGGCAAGCCAGCCATCAGCAGCACGCAGAAAACCACGCTGAGTATCGGCGCCGCTATACCGCCCGGCGCCCTGAAGCCGCGACGGCGCTCCGGTTGTTTATAGCGCAGGATGATGACCCCAATCGACACCAGCACGAACGCAAACAGCGTACCGATATTCGACAGATCCGCGAGCGTGCCGATGTCGAGGATGCCGCCGGGAATGCCGACGAGGAATCCGGCAATCCAAGTGGCTGTCGAGGGCGTGCGAAAGCGCGGATGCACCCGGCTGAACAACTTCGGCAGCAGTCCGTCGCGCGACATCGAGAACCAAACTCGGGCCTGCCCAAGCTGAAACACCAGCAACGACGAGATCATGCCCATCATGGCGCCAAAGAGCACGGCCAGCCGCGTCCAGTGCAGCGTCTCGGAATGCGTCAGCAGCGTTAGCTTTTTCAGGCTATTGACTACCGGCGCAGCATCGTCTATCAGTGACCGCCATGGCACGATTCCGGTGAGCACCACAGCCACCGAGATATACAAAAGCGTGCAAACGACGAGGGTCGCGATGATGCCGATCGGCAGGTCGCGCTGCGGGTTGCGAGCTTCTTCCGCGGCGGTCGAAACCGAGTCGAACCCGATATAGGTGAAGAAGATGATTGAGCCGCCGGTGAGCACACCCGACCATCCTTCGGGCACATAGGGATGGTAGTTCGCGTGATGGATGTACTTCATCCCCACGAAAACGAACGCCAGGATGGCGGATATCTTCAGAATGACCATCACGTTGTTGGTCTCGGCCGACTCGCGAATACCGCGCACCAGCACCACCGTCAGCAGCATGACGATGAGGAACGCGGGAAAGTTGAAACCGAAGTGCCAGCCCGGAGGGTAGAGCACGTCGCCGCTTACGCCGGTAAGCCCGCCCGGCAGGTATGCCGGTGTAATCCAACGCAAATTGGGATGCCAGCCGAACCAATCGAACATGTCCACCATGTGCGCCGCGAAGCCGACGCTTACCGCCATGTTGCTGACCGCATATTCCAGAATGAGGTCCCAGCCGATAATCCAGGCGATCAGCTCGCCCATGGTCGCGTAGGTGTAGGTGTAAGCGCTGCCCGCGATGGGGATCATGGACGCCAGTTCGGCGTAGCAGAGCGCGGTAAAGCCACACACGATCGCAACAAGCACAAGGGAGACGGCCAGCGCAGGGCCTGCGCCGGGACGGCCGGTAGTAGCTGCGTGATGCACAATGTAGTCGGCGAGGGGAGCGTTGAGAATGGATGAGGTATCGAATTTCTGCCCGGCGATGGCAGTCCCGATGACAGTGAATATGCCGGAGCCGATGACCGCGCCGATGCCGAGGGCCGTCAACGACCACGGGCCGAGCGTCTTCTTCAGCCGATGTTCCGGCTCCTCCGACTCGGAGATCAGCTTGTCGATGGACTTGCACGCGAAGAGTTGGTTTGCCAGCTTAACGCTCCCAAGAGTGCATTGGATGTGTCAGGATTGAATCAGAAATGCGAGGCGCAGAGCAAGTGTTGTGCGGGCCTGGGCGGGGGCTCAGCTTCCCAGTTGCCGGTCAAACTATTGGCGGGCGCGTGATGTAGCCTACTTCAGTAAGTTTGGTGCAAAACCCTGGCTGGTCACTGCCCAATAACACAGCCGATCCCGCGGTATAAGATGTTCACTGTATTTGCCTACCCGCAATCGGGGGAACACCTCAATGAAAACCGTTCAAGGATTCAGCGTGCCGATGCGAGTCATCCTGGCGCTGTGCTTGGCTGCGCTTTTTGAACCAACCGCCAGGGCGCAGGTACAACTTAGCGATTTTGATGTGTCGGATGGAAAGATTGAGAAAGCTGAGGGAGGCCGTTTGATGGTTTCCACAAAGGAAATGCGGGCTACTCTCAAGTTTCCAACCCAACAGAATGTCAGTGTAAAGTTCACCTATCTTGGCCCAACCAAGGAGGTTTCGCGTCTCGGCAGCGGAGAGGTCCGGAGCCAGTTTGGTATCAAGCTCCGCGCCCAGGACACGTGCAACATCGTCTATATCATGTGGCATTTTGCTCCGGACCAAAAAATCGCTGTTTCCGTTAAGCGTAATCCAGGCGAGCGGACGCATGAAGAATGTCTTGACCGCGGTTACATTAACGATATTAAGCCACGCCTTTCGGCGCCTCCGCAACGGGTTCACCCTGATCAACCCCACACTCTTAGCGCATCAATGATCCGTTCTAACCTCACTGTGACGGCCGACAACAAAGTGGTCTGGGAGGGTGATCTTGGTCCGGTTGCCCTGGAGTTTGATGGTCCAGTAGGACTGAGAAGCGATAATGCCCATGTGGTCTTTGACTTCCTGGTGAACAGATAGGATCGCACGGGTCGCCGTGGTCACTGTGTTGCGCCCATATGCTGCCGCGATTGGATCTCGATGTACACATTGATCAGCGAGACCGCGGCGGGCGTCACGCCCGGAATGCGGCTGGCCTGGCCGAGGGTTTGGGGACGGACGCGCGTAAGCTTTTCGTTCATTTCGCGCGACAGGCCGCTGACTCTTCCGTAGTCGAACCAGGCCGGAATGACGCGTTGCTCGGCTTTCTTCAACCGCTCGATTGCCTTGGTCTGCTGGTCGAGATAACCGGAGTACTTGATTTCGGTTTCGACCGACTTGAGGTCGTT
>Ga0209039_10002270_pt1 | contig 16586 bp, 16 predicted proteins | sample BogFormECP12_OM1_FD_188238 | JGI IMG/M metagenome (GOLD analysis project Ga0209039, IMG submission 188238) | Bog forest soil microbial communities from Calvert Island, British Columbia, Canada - ECP12_OM1 (SPAdes) (version 2) | ecosystem: Environmental > Aquatic > Freshwater > Wetlands > Bog ... | reverse complement strand
ACCAATAGGCAATTGTTCATGGAAGATATATTTAAGTGTTGTGCATGTACAAGATGTACAATACAATATACAACACGGTGAAAGCTTGGCAGAAAAAGAGACGAAACCCCCCGTCAAGGTAAAGATGAAAATAGGGGAAATCGAGTTTGAAATCGAATGCCAAGAGGATCAACTGCAGCCTACAGTGGACAAAATCCTCTCAACAGTGACAGACAAGATGAAAGAAACGCCGTCAATTGCGGAAAGGCCCATGCAGCGTGCCAGGGCAGAAACCTGCAAAGGACTAATACAAAAGTTATGGGAGGAAAGCTGGTTCTCCGCCTCAAAAGGCCTCAGTGACGTCCATGCCGAGTTGGCGAGACGAGGCTTCCATTATGACAGAACAGCTGTCGCTCACGCACTTATAGACTTAGTCAAAGACGGAATCCTAACAAGAGAAGGAAAACCCCGCAGATACCAATACGCTCAGAAAAGACCGCCACCTTGACTGCACTACCTGACGGAGCTCCATTGGGGACGATCGTACGCACCTTTCGGGTTTAGATCCCTGCTTTTGATCTTATTCGTGGAATGATGTCTTTCTGCAACTGCGCCAGACCGAAGGTTGTTATGCAGTATTTATCGTTAATGGTTTTTGTTGCTATTTGGTTTTTGACGAGTTCTCCCAGTCGTGTGCTGGCGATTTTTGGGCCTTTTCCAAGTTTGCTCTGGAGTTCTTCTTTTGAGACCTCGCTGGTTTCTGCGTTGTCAAGGTGATGGGCGAGATAACCCGCTAGGAGTAGGAGGCTTAGCGTTTCGTTGTCCGTAAGCTTGTTTCTTGGGACTAGCACATATGGGCCTTCCTTTGCGATGCCAATTATGCCTTGAGAGTCTTTGACGAGAGTCTCCATATCGACGTTTAGTGCCAGTTTTTTGGCGATTTCAAAGGAAGGCAGCAGGTCGCTGAAAAGCCTGTTCAAACTCACCCAGACGGTTTCAATGTCTCCGGAGAGGGTTTTCTCGATGCCTCCGTAGCTGACGTGCACTGTCAGGTTTTTCTTGTTTCTGGTAACGTGACTTTCATTGTTTCCATTTGGTGCAGATATGGTTTGTTCTTTGCCTGACATCCTTTACACCTTCCCGGCTTTGTTTGGTTATTGAAAAAGAAGAGCGCTTGCTAGGTGTTCATTTTGTTTCTGAGCTTGATGAGAATGTCGTCCTCAACCCATCTTTCGCCTTGCATCGTGAGTTTGAATTCTGGTCTGTTGGGATCTGGTTTAAACACTTGTCCTCTCTTTGTCATTTCGTTCAGTCTTGCGGGGACCATGCATTTTATTCCGCTTGATTCTAGGAGTTTTGTTATCTGTGCCGCGGTGCTCTTTTTTTCTTCAGAAGCATAAAGTGTTAGACCTATAGCTTCGTAGTGTGTCAGGTTTTCACGGGCTATTAGGACAGGGCCTTGGGTCGTTGACTCCACGATTCCTTTAAGTTGAACGCCGGAAGGCATCATTCTGTTTTGGACGAATCCTCCGATCTTTTCGACGAAGCCCTCTGGGACGGTCTCAAGAATCTTTAACACTTCTTGTGAGTTTTCAGCTTCGACGATGATCTCGCCGAAGGGTGTTTTGACTCGAATTTCAACTCTATTCATTCGTTTGTCTCCTCACGCCGAAGGCTTCCTTTTCTGCCAAGATATAGACATAGCCCGAATCTGTATTCCAACGTCTTATCTTTTCACGTTTTCCGAGATCCAGCAATACTGCCGCAAGCGTGCGCGCAGGGTACTCTAAACCATTGGTTTTTAGTGCGTCTCTTAGTTCATCCAAGGTGCGTGGTCGCCATTTCCCCCAGTCTGTCTCAAGAAGCCTCAAGACCGCTTCGTCAGGGTTCTCTGTAGCCGATATTTTTGGATAATTCTCCGAACGGGCTTTCTCTTCCTTTGGCGCTTCTGTTTTGACTGTTAATGTTGCAAATTTCTTTGGTCTCACGGCGTCAAAAGCTTTGTGAACGTTGCTGACCAGATTGGGTAAATCTTCTATTGTCTGCACGACTTCGCCTCTGGTTCCATGCAGTTCGACCTCGTCCTCTCCTATCTTGACGCGGAAAACGAAATTCGTGTTAACGCTTCTCTCCCTCTCAGTTTTCAACTTTGACCCCTTTGGATAGAACGAGTTGACTGCTTTTAGCATTTGCGCATGGAAAAGGGTTCATCTAACGTCTCCGTGTTTCTTGCCCATTCCTTGCTCTCGGGGTTTCCGGTGTTGATATATGTCGGAATTTGGAATAGCGTATTAAATGTCACGATACCATATTGTATGTTTAACAATCTTCTGGACGACGGGGAATCTGTTTGGCCAAGAAAGGGTTGTACGTATGGTTGTTCAGTTCGATGACGTTTGTCTCGTTACTGCACATGACCGATGCGATTACCATTGTTTTGTTCAAAAGTCAACCGCATCTGCTTCAACTATACCCCTATATTGGACAGCAACTCCAGTCGATGCCTCCAACAGCATATCTCTTGGCCAGTGCTCTTTCGACCCTTGTATTTTGGGGGTTGACCTGCGCATTAGCTTTCGACAGCCCGGTTGAACAGTTCTTGAACAGAGTGCTCTCGGACGCGAAAAGACAGTCCGTCGTTGAGGCACAAACGGTGAACGAGAAAAGTGAGATACTGGATGCAATGTACGAGACGTTGGAAGCAAGTCAACAGACCCTTTCACAAGTTGTGGACATAGTTCACAACGTGCGGACAGAAGTAAAAGGAATACAGCCTTTATCTATGACAGTTGAGAACATCAAGGCCGAAATGGGCAACCTGAAGAGAGAGGTCAGAAGAATCGAAGAAAAAGGAAAACTCCCAATATTGTGTGCAACCTGCGGAAAATCGGTGTCACCTGAATTCAGACTATGCCCGTTCTGCGGCGACCCGATAAAGTTGACAAGAGACGTCGAAGCCGCCAAGGCCTACAGGTGATCGCAAACAGGAATCTCCAAGGACCGAACAAGTCCGGATAGACCACCGATGCGTCTCCAGCAGCGCCCCAGCGCCAATATTTTGCCGTGCTTTTGCCTTATGTCTTGCAAGAAAGCCTCTTTTCCTCACGTTTAATGCTTTGAAATCTGGGTTCCTTATTTTTGCTGTATATTCTTCACTTTTTTCGCTACGATTTCGCCCACCAGAGCTGCATTTGCTTTGCCTCGGACCTCTTTCATCACCATGCCGACTAATTGTCCTACTGCATTTGTTCCCCTTTCCTTGATTAGGCGTTGGTTACTTTGTATTATGGAATCGATGATTCTGTTGATGTCTTCGCTTGAAAGCATTGTCAAACCAATTTCTTTGATTGCGGCCTCAGCTGTGCTGTCTTGATGTTTCGATAACCAAGTGACGATTTCAGGGATAGCCTCCTTGGCCATTTTTCCCGACTCCACCATTTCAAAAACTTGCATGATTTGATTGTCAGACACTTTCTCGATTTCGACGCCGTCACGTTTCAAGGCCTTAGCCGTTTCTGTCATGAAGGCCGCAACAGTCGTAGGTGAGACTCTACTCGCCTTTACGATAGTTTCAAACAGTTCAGCATATTCCGAATTAAGTATTTGTGAGGCCAGCTTCTGATTCAGCCCGTATGCCTTAGTAAGGCGCTCTTGTTTTTGCGCCGGGAGCTCAGGAAGTTTCAGGCTGACTTCCTTCACGTAGTCTCTAGTTATCCGCACTGGCGGGATATCCGTTTCTGGATACATTCTTGCTGCCCCTGGCCGAGGTCTCATGTACCTTGTTGTTCCGTCAGCATTAGGTGCACGTGTCTCTGCTGGCACACCCTTAAGAGCTTCTCGAGCTCTCTCGACCACTGCTCTCAGGGCATCTTTGGTATTTTCCCTCGTGTCTGCGACGAAGACCACGGCATCTCCGTCCCTTGCCATCGTCATTTTCCTAATTTCCTCGACTTCTTCAATAGTTATGCCGTAAGCGGGCAATTCATCGGTATGGAATATCCCCCCAACTCTTCCCCAGAATCTGGCTCTGTCGGCCATCTCCGTTCCCAAACGAAAATTCGGCATCAATTCCCGTTTTAGAAAGCCCTTAAATTTCGGGAGATTCACTGCCAACACTTTCTGATTGTTGTCTAAAGCTTTTCGAATAACCTTTGACTTAGTTTGTTTCAGGGCATCAGTGACATCGAAGAATTCCTCTTTGATATCTTCCTGTTTCAATCCCATCTTTTTGAGTTCTTCAGTTATTTCTATGAGACACAGCTGCCGTTTGACCTCGTACTCCACAACTAATGGAACAAGTTCAAGTTCTTGAAGACCTTTTATCTCCATCAGCGCCCCGTTAGGGATGGATACGTTTATGTCTTGACGAATTGTGCCTAATCCCCGTATCATTTTCCCGGTTGCCCTCAAGATTCTCCCAATAGCTAATGCGACTTCTTCTGCTTCTTCAGGCGACTTTATGACTGGCCCTGTTGCAACTTCTATCAAAGGTATCCCCAATCGGTCAATGCGGTAACGGGTCACGTTGCCTGCTTCTTGACCTGTCTTTCTTGCTGCATCCTCTTCCAGACCTGCATGCTGTATTGCAATTGGTTTTTCTCCAACCCTCATTTCTCCATCCAAGGCTATGACGCATGTTCTCTGGAAGCCCGTCGTGTTGGAGCCGTCTATAACCGTCTTGCGCATGACGTGAATTTCATCCACAGGTGTAGCTTTCATCATCAAGGCAACAGTGAGAACTATTTCAATGGCTTCCGGATTTAGCTGATGGGGAGGTTCCTCATCCATTTCGACAAGACATGAAGTCGTCCTGTTTGCCTCATAAAGGATCTTCACGCCTTTCTGGAACTCAAAAAACGCTGCAGGATCCACTTGTCCAAGCTCACTTTGGGTAGGTCTCAATCCTCTGAGAAACGTTATCTCCGGTTCCTGCTTGAAAAGTTCAGGGTTGCAGTTACAGAACAGTTTTGCCGAAGTATGCAGCTGTTGATGGATTTCTAAACCGACTTTCAAACCGACCTTCTCATAATCAATATCCAACTTACAAACTCTCCAACCGTGTATCTCACATTCTTATTCTGAGACAGTTCGTAGGGAAATTTCTCCTGCAATATTTGTTATCATGAGCGTCTTGGCTTTTTCTGGGTCGTTCGTTTGTCCCAGCACCCACATCAGCTTCACAAGAGCCGTTTCAGAAAGCATATCTTCTAATGGAATCACGCCTCTGGCCAGAAGGTCGCGGCCTGCATCGTACACGTTCATGTTGATTCTTCCCCAAACACATTGCGATGTCATCCCAATGACAACCTTTTTCTCCGTTGCTCTTTGTATCGCTTCGAAGCTTCTCTTGCTAACGTGACCCAGGCCTGTGCCCTCCAGTATCATCCCCTTGTAATCTTTGTCGACGAGCCAGTCAATTATGGTTGGATCCATATCAGGGTAGAATTTGATCAGAGCTGCTTTGTCGCTGAATTCTGGTTTCAGCATCAAGTGGGTTGACGTGCTCCTTTTTTTATAGTTCTGCGTAAGCATGGTAAGCTGCTGGTCTTTCATTCTTGCCAGCGGAGTTGCATTTACAGTTTTGAAAGCGTCCCGCCTGCTTGCGTGACACTTTCGAACCTTCGTTCCCCTATGGAAAACTATTGACTCGTCTGAGGTTGACTCGTGCATGGCGATTGTGACCTCTGCAAAAGGTGCTTTTGCTGCCACGGAGACTGCGCCTATGAGGTTCGTGGCAGCATCCGAGCTCGGTCTGTCTGCCGAGCGTTGTGCTCCAACTATTACCACAGGGATCGGCAGTTCTTGGAGAGCAAAACTGAGGGCTGCTGCCGTGTAACCCATAGTGTCCGTTCCGTGGGCTACGACGATGCCTTCCACTTCTTCGTTGATGTTTTGGGCTATGGTTCGCGCAAGCTCCGTCCATTGTTTGGAAGTAATGTTTTCGCTGAAAATGCTGAACAGTATCTTGGCGTCGATTCGAGCGATATCCGCCAGTTCGGGTACGACACTGTATAAGTCGCTGGCTGTCAGAGCAGGACGGACACCGCCAGTTCTGTAATCGACTCGGCTGGCAATTGTTCCCCCCGTGCTGATTATTGTAACTTTGGGCAACCGCGGGTTTTGCGTGGGCTGGGGGGGTGCTGCAAAAGTGGGCTTCGTCCCTTTCCCGATTTTTTCTATTTTTGTTTCTGAAGATAGTTCGATTCCAATGTTGTAGCCGTTTCTCAGTTTCACGACTATGTGAGTTTCGTCACTGTATTCAGAGCGTGGAATCAAGATTCCTTCGTACGATTCGGCATTTTTCGTGACTCGCAGCATATCGCCGATTTCGGCTCCAACTTTTTTTAAATTCTCAAGTGCGCGACCCTTGTATCCTGAGAAATCCTCAGTCAAGATTGCTCCTCCAGTGTTTTCGACATGTAGACCCCATCATATTTGTATCCAAGTCGTCGATAGTATTGTTTTGTGCCTAGGGCGCTTATAACTAGAATCTTTTTCAGGTCATAATCCCCTTTGGTTATTGCTTCCCCTTTGGTGAGCAAGATGTTGCCAAAGCCCTTATGCTGCCATGCTTCTTGAACATGTTTCCCCACGGGAACCAAAGATCCGTAGATATGGAGTTCCCTCACTATCGAGCACGGTTTCGTTCTCACCTCTTCTCGGTGGGCTCTTTCTGAAGGGATTCTGAGCCTCAGATAGCCGATTAAGATGTCATTCTTCACGTCCTCGGCTGAAACGAATATTTCCTCACCGTCTGAAGCGTCGTATCGGTCCGTCAATATTTCAATACTCTTCGGGTCTGGTTGAGCGTTGCCCTTAACTTGATGGCCAACTTCTCTACAGCGTATGCATTGGCACCTACTGCCTTCTTCTTCCATCTTCTTCTCTACCAATTGTCTGAGGTTGCTCCGATTCACTCCTGCAACGATCAACGGGGCAGGGATATCGCGTTGGACACGCATAATGCGCATCCACCTAGGGACGATTTTCTTAATGTCTGAGATGAAATTCGTGGCTTCTTCATTCGTGTAGGGCTCGTATTTGCCCCCCTCGTACCACCTGTGTGCCTTCGTATTTTTCAGGACGAGGCAAGGATAAATTTTCATCATGTCAGGTTTGAAACGAGGGTCCGCGAACACTTTCCTGAATGCCTGCATATCTTTTTTCGGGTTTGACCCTGGAAGCCCTGGCATCATGTGGTAGACTATCTTTATTCCCGCGTCTTTCATTATCCGAGTTGAATCCACAACGTCCTCCACTGAATGTGTTCGCCCAACTATTCTGTAAATAGCGTCCGATGGGTTCTGAACGCCCATTTCAACGCGCGTGACACCCATTTCCAGCATATGGTCCACATGTGCTTCTTTCGCCCAGTCAGGTCTAGTCTCCACGGTTATGCCCACGTTTCGAATCTTGCTTTTCTCAGCATTTTTCTTAGCTTCCTCGATGCTGTTCGATTCATTGTTTGTGATCGCATCAAGACAACGTTGCACAAACCACGTTTGGTATTCCAGAGGCGTAGCAGGAAACGTTCCTCCCATTATTATGAGCTCAACTTTGTCAACATCGTGTCCTATAGCACAAAGTTGTTCAATGCGGGACTTAACTTGCAAGTATGGGTCAAACTGATTCTGCAGACCTCGCATGGCAGCTGGTTCAAAACCTGTGTAACTCTGTGGAACCCCCCGTTCTGGGCCTCCTGGGCAATAGGCGCATGGCTCGGGTTGTGGACAAGAATATGGCTTCGTCATCGCTGCTACCACTGTGACGCCAGAAATCGTGCGCGTCATCTTCCTTCTTAACAGCGTTAACAGTTTCCGTTTCTCTTCAACATTGAGCAGTCTTATGATCTCAGAGTTAGATGGCACTTTTGGAAGGTGGAATTTGAGGGCTACCTGCTTCTTAAGTCTCGCCAGATCGCGACTATCTGGTGCAGAAAGACTCATCAAAGTTTGAATAATTTCTCTCAGGGGCTTTTGCGAAATCATGCCAACGTATCCATTGGTAAATGAGTGCTCAGCGTATTGATAAACCAACCGAGAACGCACTGAAACTTCGTCAAAACAATAGGTAGCGCACGGTAATGGTCAAGTCTGTGTTCTATCTTGAGGCTTGGGCAACTCTTTCGATTTCGTGACGTTTTGCCACGGCAACGCTCTTCATATCATTATTGCCTGCCAATATTATCTCTTCGGCAAGGCATTCTTCTATCGAACGCGGATTGTTCACTGCTGCTTGTCTTGCTCCGTCCGCGAGATGTCTTAACGCTAGATCAACTCTTCTCTGTGGGGCAACATCTACTGAAAGGTGATATACAATGCCTCCCATGCTGATTCGAGTGGTATCTTCGCATGGTGCAGAGTTTTCGACTGCCTTTACTAGAACCTCTATTGGGTTTTTGCCCGTGCGCAGGTTGACTATTTCAAAAGCATGATGTATCATATTCATTACTTTGGCTTTCTTGCCCGTGTTCTTGCCTGGTCGCATGAGATTGTTCGCAAGCCTCTCCACAATATTTATGCTTGCCTTTCGGAAACGCTTGTGTTCGTGTCGTCCCATGCTGTGAGGAATCACAACGGGCTTCAAGGAAACATATCTCTGCAGGCCTATGTCTTTGACTTCGACGCCTTTGAAACTCCATTCTCCGAAAAGTTTGACTTCCTGCTCCTGTTTCTGTTCTTGCTTCTGGCTCAAACTCTCACCGGGCCGGCTTCTGTTTTCTTCCGTACACGAGCTCGTTTAACGATACACCATTGACTGTAATGACCTTCCAGCGAACTCCAGGAATGTCGCCCATGCTTCTTCCTCGAGAGCCACCTATTCCCTCCACCAAGACCTCGTCATGCTCATCCACAACATTTAAAGCTCCGTCGCCAGGCAAAAATGCAGTTATCAATCTACCATTCTTTATAAGTTGTGTTCTGACGCATTTCCTTATTGCGCTGTTTGGTTGCTTGCTCTCCACGCCAACCTTTTCAAGAACTATTCCGCGGCCCATTGGGGCTCCTTGAAGAGGATCTGCCTTAACGTCCAGTCTCAGTATCTTTCGATTATAATACATGCTGCTCCAACGAAACCTCTGACGTTTTTCAACGAGTGCTCTAGCAGCAAATTCGCCTCTTGGAGACTTGGAACCCATGGATGAATATCCTCTCGCTACGTGTAATCGCAATCCTGATATTTAAACTGAGCTACAATGGTCTCAGTCTCTTTCACTTGATGTTGACGACCCCTTTAGACGACTCAAGAGTCTCCAAAGCTTGACCTTACACGCTCTACGAGAAAGACTTTTCAATATGCGACCTTGACAGAGACGTTGCTTCTGACAGTTTTATCCTTGTTTGCACCATTCTGAACCGGTAATTTTCTTGTAAATACTCTGCAGTTTGTTGTCTGTCGGAGAGTCAGGGTCAAAACCGTAAACCTCAAAGTTTTCAGATACAAGTTCTGCAATTTGCGTGAGTTCCTCATCCGTGAATTCTACTTTGGATTTCATTTTACTGTTCATCTTCCATTCAGGCGGCAAGCCGACTCACATGAAGAAAATCTGCCGTCCTTTTATGATCTGTCTTGAGCGCAATATAAACTTGATTACAACCTCCTTTAGCCTCGCTTAACAGCTTTTGAGTCCTCTCTTAAGTGCTTGTCATTTATTGAGCGCGCGCTCTGGTGGATGTCTCTGCAGTGTGTGCCTGCAGGCGCTATTTTCCCAACCTTGCCGGCCAGTCTGTGCGTGAATGTGAATTGGCATTAACTGTGGTTTCTCAAAGGTTTTAAGTGACAAACATGAATCACAGAGCAAGGAAGGTTGACCTGTTTGAAATACAGGGATTTCGTCGATCTTGCGTACGAGCCGAGAGAAACAGATGTTACCTGCAGCTTCCGCGTGGAGCCGTTAAACATTGACATGGCAGAGGCTGCAGGAGCAGTAGCCGCAGAAAGTTCAATAGGCACTTGGACAGAACTTTCTACTATCAAGCCTTACCTTCTCAAACTCGCAGCTCACGTCTTCAGCATCGAAAGTGACACTGTCAAGATAGCTTACCCAATCCAGCTTTTTGAGCTAGGAAACATGCCCAACATAATGAGCAGCGTAGCAGGAAATGTCTTTGGGCTGCGTGCGCTGAAGAATCTGAGACTCAATGATATCGTCTTTCCTAAACAGCTGCTTCGAAGCTTTCCAGGCCCAAAATACGGTATTGGAGGTATACGAAAGCTTCTACGAGTCAACGACAGACCTCTCGTGGGAACAATAATCAAGCCTAAACTCGGCCTCAAAACAATAGACCACTCGAAGGTCGCTTATGACGCTTGGACTGGTGGATGCGACATCGTGAAAGACGACGAAAATCTCGGCAGTCAAACGTTCAATCCATTTGAAGACCGACTAGTGAAAACCTTAGAGAAAAGAGATCAAGCTGAGGAACAAACAGGGGAAAAGAAAGTCTATATGATCAACATCACCGCGGAAACAAATGAAATGTTGAGACGAGCAGAATTAGTAATAAAACAAGGAGGAGAATACGTGATGATCGACATCCTGACTTGTGGTTTTGCAGCTTTACAGACATTTCGCAACCAGAACTACGACCTCGTGATTCATGCGCACAGGGCTGGTCATGCCGCGTTCACAAAAGACCCGAAACACGGTATTTCAATGCGCGTCGTGGCAGAAGTTGCAAGGATCTTGGGCGTGGATCAGCTACACGTTGGGACCGTCGTCGGGAAAATGTTCGAAACAGCAGAAGACGTCGCCGAAAACCGTGACGCGTTGATCTTGAAAATGGATGGCTTGAAACCAGTCATGCCAGTCGCCTCTGGAGGATTACACCCTGGACTCGTGCCTCCCCTCATAAGGTTCTTTGGGAAGGATTTTGTGATACAAGCCGGCGGAGGCATCCATGGACACCCTGATGGAACCAAAGCTGGAGCTATCGCTATGAGACAGGCAGTGGCAGCTACCCTTCAGGGTATATCGCTTAAGACCTACGCTAGGAATCATGACGAGCTGAAAGTAGCTCTGAAGACTTGGGGAGAATCACGTTGAAACCGGTTTCTTGAACGTTAACGCGCGGGCCTTGCTAGAATTGTCGACAGTTTATAGGCAAGCTCAAGGGAAAAATATCCAGAATCTGAACACTGATTCAAGACTAATGCTTCATAAACCTCATAATCATTCCTCGGCAAATAATAGTTACCGTTCCTTCACGCACAAGAAAAGTGGCGGGCAAAAATATAGTGAGGACTCAAACCAAATCCCTTCTTGTTTCATTGGCTATCGTAGTGGTAAGCTTCATTTTCCTAGGCCCGAGGATAGTCTATCCGACGCAACCAGTCGTACTTCTGAATCAAACAGTTGTTCTCACTGAAGATAACTACGAGACCCAGTACACTCTCACTCTCAGCAAGGGCGACCAACTGAATATCCAGCTTTCTGGCAACGGCGACTTAGTGAGTTTGACGATAGCCCAGTCTAGTTCCCCAACTAACCTGCTAGTGGATCAAGAGTTGCAGACAACTTTGATTCTTACCTGGACGTCCCCTCAAACTGGCCTTTACATTTTTGCTGTTAGCGCCTTCGACGGCGCGACTGCGACCATCATTGTAACAAAAACGTAACTATCAATTTCTGTGCGTGCTAATTACCTAGATATGGCTTATTGAAACAGGCTCTGCGAAGTTGTCGTCTGGTTATTATCCATGTGATCGCGTGTACGAAGGAAAAGTAAAATATGGGAGTGTAGATAATCAGAAGTTTGAGGGGAAATGAATACGAAGATTTCGATAAATGGAAAGGAGCTAAGTGAAGATGAAGTAAAGATATTGATGGAGTTAATAGATGCTGGGTATGATAGTCTATTTGTAGATTGGAACGAAGAAGAAGAAAGAAATTATAGAGCGTTAGCCGACAAATATAATCTAGATGAAAAATAGCGTCCACTCAATGGTCAAGATTACTGAGCACTCGCATGAAAGCTGACTGTTCCAGCCTTTGTTTCGAGACATTCTAGCGTTAGTCATACGTTGACATTTGTAAAACGTTGATTATTTGAATACCCAAGAGTATTTTCTGTGCATTACTTCTGTTATTGAATGTGGGGAGATTATTCCTTCCTCACATATTATGCCATGAATGAAGTCTCTTCTAGTAACGTCAAAAGCAGGGTTCCTAATTATTAGCTTACTGGGCGAATCTTCCCAGATTTCAGTTGCTCCTCGTTCTTCTATCTTCTCATAGTCACCATACATCGTGTCTGGGTCAAACTTCAAAAGCTCTGAAATCACGTAGAACGGCGTTCTTGCCTCTTGAGCCACAAGTGCAACTGTGCTCGTTCCAATCTTGTTTATCACGTTTCCCTCAGAAGTTATGGCGTCTGCCCCCACTATTGCGAGATCAACCTGATTCATGAAAAACCTCGTCGCAGAGTCTACGATGAAAGTGGTCTTGACGCCTATATCTAACATTTCCTTCGCTGTGATTCTTCCTTGAAAAAGGGGTCTGGTCTCAGTGCAAACGACATCAAAATTTTTTCCCTCTTGCTTGGCCTTCTTCAAAAGATTGGTAACTGTCGAAGAATGACAATGAGTAAATACTACCGACTTGTTTCTGATTCGCTTTGCTCCTATCTCCGCAATTCTTTCTTTTGAGTTTTCAAGATCCATCAAGAACCGCTGCGATGCCGCAGAAACCGTTCCCACTAGTTTTCTGACGCTTTTCTCCGGATTCTCCTCTACTTGATTTATGATTAACCGAATAGCGTTCCTCATCAACGGTTCGGTCTCCCGCGACGCAAAAAGAGTCTCCTTTGCCTTCAAAAGTTCTTTGAGAAATTCCTTTTTGGAATCAGTCTTCGTCTGATTGGCAAGGGTTTCCATCGCTGTTATGGCTGCTATTGCGACGTTTCTTGCGCCTTGAATCTCAAGTTTCCTTATCTTTTCAGCTGTAGCTCGCGCCGGGTCCTGCAACAATTCCACCTGCTCAACCTGTATTCTTGTTCATGAATTTGCTTTTTTCTTCCGCCATTATTTTAGGGCGTACTCGACGAACATACCTAGACCGAATCCACTTAAAAAGATGCACTGGCATTACTATCGGAACATTTCTGTTTGATCACCTTTGGCTCACTGTAATTTGCTCGAAATCTTGCAGTTGTCGAAGCTGATAAACAGAAAAGCATAACTTGCTTTGTAGAACATGGTAATTGGAAACTTAGGTGAAGAGATTTGAGGATAGGCTTCTTCGTATGGGAGTATCCGCCGAGACTCGTCGGTGGCTTAGGCACTTATGCTCAATACGTCACACGTGAGTACATTCGATTGGGACATAATGTTACAGTTTTCACTTTGAATCCAGGCAAATTGAAAACAACAGAAGTTTTGGAAGGTGTGAATGTTGAGCGGCCAATGATTGTAGATGCGAGTAATGTTTTTCCTGTATTCGTGGCGGAAGACCTGATACGGTGGGGAACTAACATTCGATTTTTCAACGATATATTCATGTACAACATCCTGAGTTCGACGAAATTTGTCAACGAATTTGTCAACAAGGAAGGTTATCACTTCGATGTGGTATGCGTGCATGATTGGTTGAGCTGCATTTCTGGGTTGATAATCAAGAACGAGACCAACATACCTGTCGTGTTTCACGTTCACAGCACTGAGTGGGGCAGGAGCGGAGGACAGGGCTCTGAAGTTGTTTCGCATCTCGAAGAAGTTGCTGCCCAGAATGCAGACAAAATCGTAACAGTCAGTAACGTGATGCAAGATGATCTCACGAAACACGGTTGGCCCCAATCCAAGATAAGTGTCGTATGGAACGGTGTCGACCCTGAAGAATATGATATGGGAAGAATCAACCCCGACGATTCCAAACGCATCCGGCAGAAATGCGGAATTCCAGAGGATTGGAACATGATCCTTTTTCTTGGAAGACTGACATGGGTCAAAAGCATCAAGAATCTGGTCCAAGCGATGCCCCTTGTATTTGAAGAGTTTCCAAAAACGAAACTGGTAATCTTAGGTAAGGGGGAAGAGCAGACTGACATTATCGACATGTCGAATAGACTTGGCATAAAGGACAAAGTCGTATATCGCTTTGACTTTGTTCCTGAAGAAGAGAGGATCCTATACTATGCTGCTTCGGATGTCTGTGTTTTTCCATCAGTCTACGAGCCTTTCGGAATTGTCAGCCTCGAAGCAATGTCTATGGCAAAGCCAGTGATAGTCGGCGCAAAAGGAGTAGTAGGCTTTCGTGAACAAGTAGTCAGCTCAGGCCCAAGCCAAAATGGAATTCATATCAACGGAGAAGACCCTGCAGATATCGCTTGGGGAATAAAGGAAACACTCCGAGATCCGAAAAAGGCTCGAAAGTGGGGCCAAAACGGGCGCCAGAGAGTTCTCGACTATTTCACTTGGAAGAAAGTCGCCGAACAAACTCTCGACGTGTACGGCAAACTGATTAAGACATAAAAAATGCTCAGACATTCCCTCTTTCTGATATATTCATTTTGAAAAGCGATCGTTCTTCCGCACATCAGCACTGTCACTATAACCTCTCTTCTCCCAGAAACCTGCCTCTTTCGTCGACGTGAACCTAATCCTTGTTATCCACAAAGCACTTTTGTAGCCATATTTGCTCGGAACTACAAGCCGGAGCGGAAACCCATAGCCCTCCTCGAGAAGTTTCCCATTAAGTCCAGAAGCGAGCAGCACATCGTCACCGAGAAGTTCCTCTAACGCTAACGACGTCGTGTATCCGTCGGCACATTCAAACGTAACAAACCTCGGAGATCCCCTAGGTTTGGCAAGCGCTACGATCTCTCTAAATTGTATCCCCTCCCAATCGCAATCGTGAACACTCCATCCTTCGACACAGTGGAAATCACTTACAGAATGAACCTTTGGAAACCGAGCAATATCGCTCCAGCCGAGCTCTAACGATTCGTCAACTTCGCCTTCCACAGTCAGAACATAGGTTTTCAAGTCAATCTTAGGATTTGACCGCCTAATTCCTGGATGATCTATCCCCCATCTCAGAAGCCTATCACTCAGAGTCTGACCTGGCGGCAATCTATCATGATATTCCTTCTCTTTTTCTTCACTCACTTTAGATCATTTTGAATACAAGGCGTCAATAGAGTTAAACGTTGTTAGAAATCCTAATGGCTAGGTCCAGTTGGTATTCATGAATCTTGTGAGCTGACTTTGGTTCTTTTCTTCCTTAGCGAAGTTTGAGATCCTAATGCCTACCCTTCGAACTTCAAGCGCGTCCCGTTCCAAGAATTTCTCCAGGAGTTCCTTCACAATTGCTTTCATGGTTTCAAGGTTCCTTTCTGGGTTTTCGAGCGTCTTGGACCTGTTATGAACGCTCATTTCTTTCGTGACTATCAAAATTCCGACTGTTTTATAGGCGAGTTTGGCGTCAACAAGAGCGGAATAGATTTCGTTGCACAACTGATCCGTCTTCTCGAGGATGAAACCAAGTTCTCTGGAATCATGCTTCAAGGTTGATATTCTGCTCATAGATGTTGGTTCACCTCTATCTTGAACGGGTTCATCGTCTATTCCTAAAGAAGCATTATGGAAGTAAGTTGCAACGGTTTTTCCGAAGATAGCGATTAGTTTTTGTATGTCAAATTCTGAGAGGTCAAGCACAGTATTTATTCCAAGCGCCTGCATTCTTTCTCTTGTTTTTTGACCAACACCGATGAGTCGTCCGACAGGTAGCGCTGCCAGAAAGACTTTGACTTGTTCTGGCCTGACAACAGTAAGACCCCTCGGTTTTTCCTTGTCAGCCGCGATTTTGGCAACAAGTTTATTGGGGCCAACTCCAATTGAACATGTCAATTTGTGCTGGTTGAGAATCTCGTCCCTAATCTTCTCAGCTAGTTTTTCTGCTTCATCAAAACTGCCTGCAATTCTACGTGATACGTCAATATAGGCTTCATCTATTCCAGCTTGTTCAAAAACATCGGCGTGACTTCTCAGCGTTTCCATAATTCCTGAGGAGATTCCCTCATAGAATATGTAGTCTGCAGGAAGAAACGCCGCATTGGTTTTTTCCAGTTTCTTCTTTGCCAAGAAAATAGGCATTCCAGATTTGACTCCATAGCTTCTGGCAATATAGTTTGCAGTACTGACAGCTCCACTGTCTTCAGAGCGGCCAGAATAGACACACACCACGACTGGTACATCTCTTAAAGAAGGATTCCTCAGTTCCTCACACTGGGCGAAGAAATAGTCCAAGTCTACGAGTAAGACAACTCTCGACTGCAAAGGCCATTGACCCAAAAACTAAAACGGTAGATTTCCATTTACGTCTTCTGTTACAGAACAATTATTAGAAATTTGAGTTTGAAGTATTGCAAAGGGCATACATGGCCGGCGCGCGCGTTCATCTATCCCACATTTACACATTGTTCTCCATCAACTCAGCCGAAAAGCTCTCAAGACAAGCTGCCATGCCGGTATTTTTCGTTCGCTGATAACATAGGAATTTTAGTCAGGCGTATCTTTATCGATGCTGTCTATGCTTTCTCCCTCCATATCTGCCTCAAGGGTTGAAGAGCGATGTTCTTGTTCTTCTCTTTCAACCTCTTCTAATGCAG
>Ga0209039_10002267_pt1 | contig 16597 bp, 21 predicted proteins | sample BogFormECP12_OM1_FD_188238 | JGI IMG/M metagenome (GOLD analysis project Ga0209039, IMG submission 188238) | Bog forest soil microbial communities from Calvert Island, British Columbia, Canada - ECP12_OM1 (SPAdes) (version 2) | ecosystem: Environmental > Aquatic > Freshwater > Wetlands > Bog ... | reverse complement strand
CGGATCACGGTGAGCGTGGCGATCTGCGCCTCGTGCGGGTCGTAAATACCGCAGGGGATGTCGCAGTGCGCGTAGGCGGTCGCGGGCGGTCGGACGGCGTCTCGGGCGCGTAGGACCCAATCACGAATTCGGGGGAAAGCCGACATGGTAGCTCGCGATACCTCGTTCGGAGGATAAGGTTGCCGGACGCGCCGAAACCCCCTCGGTGGGGACGATGGCAGCGACTCCTCCGTCGCCTCCGAAGCCGGCGGTTCCGCGTCGCCGACGAGTCGATGGCCCCGACGCTGGTTCCGGGGGACTGCCTCTACGTGGACCCGAGGGCGTACCGCGACCGGTCCCCGGCCCGCGGGGACGTCGTGGTGGTCCGTGACCCCGTATTCCCCGAGCGGTACCTCGTGAAGCGGGTGGGATTCCTCCCGGGAAACCTCGGTCCCGTCGACGGGATACCCGTCCCCGCAGGGTCGGTCTACCTCCTCGGGGACAACCCGACCGCGAGCCGCGACAGCCGGGAGTTCGGTCCGGTGGCGCTACGGCGGATTGTCGGCCGGGCGTACCGTTGCTACCGGCCCCCCGAGCGCCGACGCGACCTCTAGACCTCGAAACACTTCGGGAAAGGTTTATCCGATGTGGCAATTCCCCACATCGCTATGGTCGCCCCGACGAGCGTCTGGGTCGTGGTCGTGATGGTGGTCGCCGCCGGCGTGGCCGGGCTCGGGTTTTTCGCCGGATACGAGTACCGGGGGTCGCCGGCCTCGTCCCCGAGCGCGATCACGAACTCGACGCTCTCGATCCTCGGGGCCGGTACGCTCAACTCCGTCTTCCCGCAGGTCGCGGACGCGCTCGTTAACGAGACCCCGGGCATCTCGGCGCCCACGGCCGCTCAGACGTACGAGGGGTCGCTCGATGTCACCACCGCGATCTCGGCGCTCGCAGCGAAGGTCGATGTCGCCGCGGTGGCCGACTTCCGGCTCATCCCTCAGCTCCTCAAGCCGACCTATGCGAACTACGAGGTCGTCTTCGGGTCGACGCCCGAGGTGCTCGTCTACAACCCCTCGGTCGCGGCGTTCGACGGTATCAACGCGTCGAACTGGGGCACGAAGCTCCTCGCGGCCGTTTCGACCTCGGGCGTGGCTCCGTTCGCCGTCTGGAACGCTTCGACCGACCCGAACGGCTACAACGAGATCTTCTCGATGATGCTGCAAGGGATGCTGTACGCCGGTGGGAACACCTCGGCCGTCTACGGGCACTTCTACAGCGGTGCCCCGGGGAGCTTCGCCGTCCCGAACCCCTCGATCACCAAGAACGAGAAGGAGGGTCAGGCCGCTTCGCTCGTCAAAACCGGGGTCGTCTCGTCGCTGATCACGTACCGCTCCTACGCGGCGCTGAACCACCTGACCTACGTGACCCTCGACCCGATCGTCGGGCTCGGCGCGAACACCTCGACCGCGCTCGCCGACTACGCGAAGCTCTCCACGACGATTCTCTCGGCCTCCGGCGCGAGCGAGAGCGTCTTCCCCGCGCCCGTGCTCTTTGCGGTCACGGTCCCGACGAACGCTCCGAACCCCTCGCTGGGGGCCGCGTTCATCCACCTCCTTCTCTCGCCGCAGGGGGCGGCCATTCTCTCGGCGGAAGGCGCGTTCAGCCCGATCTTCCCGGGATGGGCGGATGCGCCCGGGGCCGTGCCCCCGGTGCTCGCACCCGACGTCGTGCCGATGCCGGCGTGGGCGGCTAACTTCCTCGGATGAACGCCCCCCCACCGCCGACACCGGTCCGCCGCGGGCGGCGGTGGCGAACGGGGCCGTCGTGGCTCGCCCTCCAGGTCGTCCTCTCGGGGTCGCTCCTCCTCCTGTTCCTCCTGCCGATCGTGGCCCTGTTCACGTACGCCCCGGTGTCGCGGATCGTCGCGGCCGCCGAGAACGTCCAGGTCCGGGAGGCGATCTGGGTCACCCTGTATGCCTCGGGGATCGCCGTCCTCGCCTCGGCGCTCCTGGCGATCCCGCTCGGCTATCTTCTCGCCCGCCGCCGGTTCTTCGGGCGGTCGGTCATCGAGTCGCTCGTCGGACTGCCCGTCGTCGTGCCGCACCTGATGGTCGGCCTGGGCCTCTTCTTCCTCGTCCTTCCGGGGTCGCCGCTCTACACGTTCACGAACGCGATCGGCTTTCCCGTCTACGACACGATCTGGGGGGTCGTCCTCGTGATGGCGGTCGTGAGCGCGCCCTACACGGTCCTCGCGAGCCAGCTCTCGTTCGAGGCCGTCGACGAACGGGTCCTCGAGTCCGCGCGTTCGCTGGGAGCGGGTCCCGGGACGACCTTCCTCACCGTGACGATGCCGATCGCGCTCCGTGGGATCGTGGCCGGGCTTCTCCTCACCTGGGCCCGGGCGGTGAGCGAGATCGGCGGGATCCTGATCCTGGCCTACGCGATCTATCCCGGGGGCCCGTACAACGGCCCGGTCACGAGCACGATCTCGGTCTACATCTACAACCTGTTCCAGCAGGGGGACCTCGCCGACGCCGCGGCGGTGAGCTCGTTCTTCCTCCTCATCGCGTTCGCGCTGTTCCTCGCCGTTCGCATCGGGGAGCGGTCGGGGTGGCTACCGTGGCGACGGGGGGACCTCACCCCATGAGCGAGTGGCTCGTCGACGCGATCGAGACCGACCTCGACCACTTCCATCTCGGGCCGGTCGACCTCGCCCTGCGCCCGGGCCAGGCGGTCGCGGTCCTCGGGAGCTCGGGGGCCGGCAAGACCACGTTCCTGCGGACGCTCGCCGGGTTCCTCCCCGTGCGCCGGGGGCGCCTCCTGCGGGATGGGGAGGACATCTCGAGCTGGATGCCCGAGGAGCGGTCGCTCGGCTACGTCCCCCAGGGCCTCGGGCTGTTCCCGCAGCGGACGGTCTTCGGGAACGTTCGCTATCCGATGGAGCTGCGCGGTCGCCTCGATGCGAACGCGCGCACGGAGGCGCTGCTCGCTCGGTTCGGCCTCACCGAGCTGAAGCACCGGCATCCGGCCCGTCTGAGCGGGGGCGAGCAGCAACGGGTGGCCATCGCCCGGGCGCTCGCGGCTGAACCCGAGCTGATCGTCTGGGACGAGCCGTGGCAGGCGCTCGACGTCGAGGCCCGGCGGGAGCTCGGGATCGTCCTCACGGAGCTGCGGGAGACCGATGGGATACCGGTGGTGGTCGTCACCCACGACCCGGCGCTCGCGTTCTCGCTCGCGGACTCGTTCATCGTGCTCGACCACGGCCGGATGCGCTTCTCGGGCGGCGCGAACGACCTCCTCGACCGTCCGTCCGACGCGTTCGTGGCGAGGTTCGTCGGGTACGAGAACATCTACGACCGCGCGACGCTCGAGGCGGGACAGGACCACCCGTTCACGGCCTGGCTGCTCGGCAGCGCGGGCCCCGAAGGGGTGGCCTTCGGATCCCCGGAGGCCGTCCCGACGATCGGGGTTCCTTCGACCTGGGAGGGCGTCGTTCGGAGCGCCCGGCCGAGCCCGGAGGGCCTGCGCGTCGAGCTCGCGGTCGACGACCTCATGGTCGCCGTCCGGCTCCCGCGAACGTGGCCCGCGCGACTCCCCACGGTCGGCGACCGACTGCGCTTCAACGCGGAGGCGACCGCCGTGCATCGATTGGGGTCCGGGAAACGGACCGCCCGATGACGGATCGACGGGCGGACGTGGTGACCAGCACCGACGTCGCGCTCCTCCGCTCGCTCGCCGAGGAGCGGTCGCTCGCTGGCGCCAGCCGTCGGGTCGGGATCTCCCGCGACCGCGCGGTCTATCGGATCGGACGGCTCGAACGAGCGTTCGGGGGACCCGTCGTCGTCGGGATGCGCGGGGGTTCGGGGCACGGTGGCTCGACCCTCACCACCCTCGGCGACCGCATCGTGCGGCGCGGCTTCGACTCCGTCGAGCTCCTGGACGCGCATCCGCTCACCCCGCTTCCCACCTCCAACCTTCTCCACGGGGTCTACCACCGCGCCCCGGCACCGGAGGTCCGCGTCGGGCGGACCCTGCGGCTGCGCGTGGCGTTCGCCGCGGCGGACGGCGAGCCCGTGAGCGTCCTCCTCGACCCCGAGGCGGTCATCGTCGCCCGGCGTCGCTTTCCGTCGAGCGCACGGAACGTCGTCCGGGCGACCGTGGAGGCGGTCCATCGCGAGCCGGGGCGCCTCGGCCTCACCGTGATCGCCCGCGTCCCGGGGGCGCGACTTCGGGTCGCCGTGACCGAGGAGCCCGTCCGGCAGCTCGGACTGCGGGCCGGCGCGACGGTCTGGCTCTACGTGAAAGCGACCGCGTTGCGTCGGGTCGGCGAGCCTCGCTAGTCCCGGATCCCCTCACCGGTCAGCGAGAAGACCGCCTCGCCCTCGGGAAGGTTGGGCGAATCGATCAGGCGCGCGATCCGCTTCGGGGGTTTCGACTTCCGCAGGTAGACGCGGTACGTCGCCGCGTGGGCGACGATGTTGCCGCCGATCGGACGCGTCGGGTCGCCGAAGAGGATGTCCGGTCGGGACGACACCTGGTTCGTCACGACGATCGCCGCGTTGTAGGTGTCCGCGAACCGCAGGAGCTCGTGGAGGTGGCGGTTCAGGTGCTGCTGCCGGGGGGCGAGCTCGCCGCGTCCGAGGTATTCGGAGCGGAAATGCGCGGTGAGCGAGTCGACCACGAGGAGCCGGATCGGCTTCTCGCGCGCGAGCTCCTGAGCCTTCTGGACAAGGAGCATCTGGTGGTTCGAGTTGAACGCCCGGGCCACGTGGATGCGACCGAGCGCCTCCTGCGGGTCGATGCCGACGCCCTTCGCCATGTCGACGATGCGTTCGGGGCGGAACGTGCTCTCGGTGTCGATGTAGACGACCTCGGCGTTGAGCCCCCCCTGGGCGGGGGGAAGCTGGATGTCGACCGCGACCTGGTGGGCGATCTGGGTCTTGCCCGTTCCGAACTCGCCGGAGAATTCAGTGATCGCCTGCGTCTCGACCCCGCCCCCCAGGAGCTCGTCGAGCGCCTTCGAGTTCGTGGTGACCCGGCCGAGCCGCTTCCTCCGCTCGAGGAGCGTGATCCCGCTCTCGAACTGGCCCACGTCGGCCTTGCGGCGTGCCTCGCCGATGATCTTCTGGGCGACCGCGACGCCGATCTCCGCGGCCTCCGCGACGTCCCCGGGGGAGGCGACCGCGAGCTCCATCAAGTCGGTGTAGCCCGATTCGCGCAGCTTTTCGGCGGTGATCCCACCGATCCCGGGGAGGTCCTCGAGGGCGATCTCGTGCTTCGGCGCCGGCGGAGTTTCCTCCGGTTCGGCGGCCTTCGGGCTCGGTTTCGACGGCACGTTCGACCGACCGGGACGCGGGGAGATAAGGGTACGGGAGGGGTCGCGAAACGGTGAACGCTGCGGCCTATCCGGGCTTCGCGAGCGGGACGAACGGCTCGCCGGTGAGGCGCTGGTAGACCGTGGTGTAGAGGCGACTCACCTCGTCGACGAGGAGGGGCGGGAGCGCCGGGATCGGGGGCTCCGCGCCGTGGGCCTCCCGGGCCTTGAGGAGCGCGTCGTAGTAACCGGTCCCACGGTAGTGCTGGCGGACAAACTCCTTCGAGAAATCGACCTGGCGACCCCGGTCGTACGCGGCCTGGTCCCAGAACCGGTCCTCGTCGGCCGTTCCGAACGTGTCCACGACCATGAGGGCGCCGTCCGAGTCGACCGCGAACTCCTTCTTCCCGTCGACGTGGATGAGGCCCCGCGGGCCGATCTCCTTCTGCATCTCCGCGTCGATCTTGAGAATCGTCTCCCGGATGGATTCGAGCTGCTTTCGGTCGAGGGCGGAGAGCGAGAGCGCCTCCTCGGTCGTGAGTAGACGGTCGACCGGCTCGAGCTTCGTCGTGACCTCGAAGTGCGGCTGGGGGAGCGGCATCGCGAAGGCGAGCGTCTTTCCTTTCGGGAACCCGAGCTCTTCCGCCGAGACCTTGCCCGCCTTCACCCGGTCCCACATCGAGCCGGCGAGGTAGTAACGGACGATCACCTCGAGCGGCACGAGATAGTTCTTCGGGTGAGGCCCCAGGGTCGTCGGCTTCGGCACGACCTGCACGCGCTTCACCCGCATGGCGGTCGGCCCGGCGAGGCTCAGGTAGTGGTGGGGCACACCGAGCCGGGTGCAGAGCTCGAACCAGTACGCGGCGGTGCGGGCGAGCGTCTCGCCCTTGTGCGGGATCTCGCTCGGGATGTGCTTGTCGAACACCGAGATGTCGTTCGTGAACCGGAACTCGAGCTCGGTCGCGGAGATCTCGAAGACCTCCTTCACTTTCCCTCGGCGGAGGAACTTGGGGGCGGAGGTCGAGGCGGGGACCGGGGTCTTTGCCATGGCGAGCGAGGGGCCCCGCGCAGTTTAAGGTCAGCGCCCCCGCCCACGTCCCGGGTGACCGGCCGGAGGGCGTCGCTAAAGCGACCGGGCTTGAACCGCCGTAATCGGACGGAACCCGCGTTTCGTGTAGAACCGTCCCGCGATCTCGTTCTGCGCCGGGAACTCGGCCGTGACGATCCCCGCTCCCTTCGCCTTGAGCGCGTTGGTGATCTCGCCAAGAACGTGCTCGCCGACGCCGCGCCGCCGGTAGAGCGGCAGGAGATAGATGTCGAGGATCACGCCCTCGTGTTCGGGGGCGTAGAAGGCGCGCTCGCGAATGTGGGCGCGCACGAACCCGACGACCTTGTCCCGGTCCGCTCCGACTCCTTCCGCGGCGAGCACGATGGCCTTGGGGTTGGTGAGGTCCGCCTTCAGGATCTGCCGCGCCTGCTGCTCGGCGTCGTCCCGGACCTTGAGGAGCGGGTCGAACTCCTCGTTCAACCGCTTGAGTCTAAGGAGCAGCGGGATGAGGGCCGACAGGTCGTCGTCGCGCGCGGGCCTCAGGTGGATGGGGGGCGAGGACTTCTCGGCCGGTCCGCTCGGCCGGTTTCCTCCTTTCCCGTCGCCGCTCATGTTGACCGCCTCCGCCGTGGCCCGGCCCGAGGCATCGGGGGCGTAAGACGGGCGCGGGCGAGCGCTCGGACCAATTGGGCGGGTCGCCCCATCAGCGTGCGCGCCCGTTCGAGGAACTCGTCGTGCGAGAGCTTCCGCCGGGCGATGCCGAGGCGGACCGTCGTGTCCCCGACCGCCGCGGCGATCTGCGGGAACACCTCGAGCTCTTCCATCGTAGGCAGGAGATGGTGGGAGGAGAGGCCCTTGAGCGCCGCGCCGCGGGCGAGCTCCTTCGCCGCGGCCAGGACCACCTCGTCCGGGATCGACCGGGCGCGGGCGTCGAGCACCCCGCGGAATACCGCGGGAAAGATGAGCGAGTTGTTGACCTGGTTCGGGAAATCGCTGCGCCCGGTCGCCACGATCGCGGCGCCCGCCTCGTGGGCCACCTCGGGCCAGATCTCGGGGACCGGGTTCGCGAGGGCGAAGACGATCGGGTCCTTCGCCATCGCACGGACATGCTCGCGGCGGACCGTGTCCGGGTTCGGCGTCGACGCGGCCACGAGAACGTCCGCGCCCTCGAGAGCCGCCTTCAGGTCGCCCGTCCGTCCGCCGCCGTTCGTCGCGAGCGCGATCCGGTATTTCCACGGGTTGTGAAGCTCGAGCTCGTCGAGGTCCTCGCGGTCGGCATGGAGGACCCCCTTCTGGTCGACGAGGGTGAGCTGGTGGGCCGGGTGCCCGAGGGCGAGCAAGAGGCGCGCGGTCACGAGGTTCGCCGCGCCGGCGCCGAGCAGGACCGTCCGCACGTGGTGCACCGAGCGATGCGTCAGCTCGAGGGCGTTCAGGAGCCCGGCCACCGTCGCCGCCGCGGTCCCCAGCTGGTCGTCGTGCCAGACCGGGATCGGGAGCCGCTTCGAAAGCTTTTCGAGGATGCCGAAACATTTCGGGGAGGCGATGTCTTCGAGGTTGATGCCGCCGAACGCGGGCGCCATCGCCTCCACCGTCGCGATGAACTCTTCGGGGGACTTCACCCGGATCGGGATGGGGATCGCGTCGACCCCTCCCAGGACCTTGAACAGGAGCGCCTTCCCCTCCATGACGGGGAGCGCCGCCTCCGGGCCAATCTCCCCGAGGCCGAGGACGCGGGAGCCGTCCGTAACGATCGCGATCGTGTTCCAGCGGCCGGTGAGCTCGAACGCGCGGTCCGGGTCGGCCTGGATCGCGCGCGAGACCGCCGCCACCCCGGGCGTGTACCAGAGCGCGAAGTCTTCGAGGGAGCGGACGGGGACCTTCGGCACCGTCTCGATCTTCCCGCCATAGAAGCGCGAGAGCTCGACCGAGCGCTCCCCGAGCAGGTCCGTCTGGTCCTCGCTCCGTTTCGCCGCCGTCGACCGGCGTCGTGCTTTCTTCCGGTCGGGAGGGTCCGGTTCGACCGGGGAGGAAGCGCTCCGGGCCATTGGCCGGCGATGACCCGAACTCGGTTTATTAGTCCTCTGCCGCAGTCGTGCGGAGAGTTCGGCAATTGACGGCCCCGCAGGACGGGCGCCGGGGGCGCGAGAACGACCCCCCAACCTCGGGTCTAAATACTCAATCTCCTGCTCCCGCGTTCGCCGTGAACGCGTCCCCTGCCCCCCTCCCGCACCCGTTCGTCCGCCCCCCACGAACCGGAGCGGTTTCCCTCATCGCCCCCGGGGAGCTCCGGCAGCAGCTCGAATCCGCGAACCCGCCGCTTCTCCTCGACGTCCGGCCCGCTGCCGAACGACGGGTCGTCCACCTTCCCGGGGACCGGCACGTTCCGCTCCCCATGCTCGGGGAAGCCCTCGCCTCCCTACCGCGCGACCGGCCCATCGTCGCCTACGACCACTACGGCGCCCAAGCCCGTCGCGCCGCCCGGTTCCTAAAGGACCGGGGGTTCCCGCTCGCCGCGGCCCTCGAGGGCGGGATCGAGGAGTACGCCCGCGTCGCCGACCCGGACCTCGCGCGGTACCCGGAGGACGACCCGACCGACCACCTGTTCCTTCGGCAGATCCCCCGGCCCGAGACGGGCTGCCTTACCTACTTCCTCGGCGACCTCAGCGCCCGGGAAGGCATCATCGTCGACCCGGGCCGCGACATCGCTCCGTACCGGGCCCTTCTCGCGGAGGGGAACTGGCGTCTCCGGGGGATCGTCGAGACCCACACGCACGCGGACCACCTGGCCGGGCACGCCGCCCTGCATGCGGCGACCGACGCTCCGATCTACCTCAGTCGTCGTTCCGAGGCCCGGTACCCTCACCGCGTTTTCGCCGACGGCGACTCGGTCGAGTTCGGGAGCGAGGAGGCGGTGGTCCTCGAGACCCCGGGGCACACCTTCGACCACGTGACCCTGCATGCCCGCGACAAGGTCTTCACCGGGGACACGTTGCTCCTCGGGAGCTGCGGACGCACCGACCTCGGAGGTGGGTCCCCGGAGCTTTTGTACGCGTCGTTGACCGAGAAGCTCCTCGCCCTTCCGTCCGACACGGAGGTCTACCCGGCGCACTTCGGCGCGCACCACGCCCTCCCCGAGCGACATGTGTCGACCCTCGGTTTCGAGCGGGCCCGGAACGAGGCGCTCACCCAGGGGTCGCTCGAGGCGTTCGTCCGCTACATGACGGAAGGCTGGCCGCCGAAGCCGACCGACTTCGACCAGATCGTGAGGACGAATCTCGACGAGTAACGTCGGCGGGACGCGATTTGTCCCCCGTGCAAGCTCGTTTCTTCCCCTGCACTTTCTCGAAAATTCGTCATCCTTAAGCCCGCCCCCGGGTCCCGAGACCGATGATCGTCCGCACCGGGCTCACCGGGGCGTTCCCCCGGTCCGAGGCGTTGGTGAGCGCGACCCGGGACCTCGACCGGGGCCGAACGACCGCTGAGGCCGTCGAGGAGATCTACGCCCGGACGGAGACCGAGGTCGTCGCCCTCGAACGCCGGCTCGGGCTGGACGAGACGACCGGAGGGTACCTACGGTGGCCGGACCTCTTCCGACCGTTCGCGGAGACGTGGGAGGGGTTCACGGTCGGCCCGCTCACCCGGTGGCTCGAGACGAACACCTTCTACCGCCAGCCGATACTTCTCGCCCCGCCCGGACGGACCCCGGGCGCGATCGCGGCCCGGTTGCCCCCCGCCCTGCTTCGGTCCCCGGGGTCGTCGCGCGTGATCCTCCCGGGACCCTACTCCTTCGCGCTCATGCTCGACAACCGCTCGGGGGAGACCGAGCCGGCCCTCATCCACCGGCTCGGCCGCCTGCTCGGGGACGAGGTGCGGGAGCTGCGGGGGCAGGGATTCGCGACGTTCCTCTTCTCCGAGCCCCAGATCGTCGTTCGCCCGCCCGAGGGTCCGCGCGCCGAAGCGGTGGTGGCGGGCTTCCGCGCGATCGAGGCCGCGCTCGACGGGGGCACGTCGATCGTCTGGACGTACGGAGCCGATGCGCGACCCGCCTTCCCGCTCCTCGACCGGCTCCCCGTGTCGGTGGTCGGGGTCGACCTCGCCGAGACCGAAGTGGACCAGATCCCCGCCGGCCCTTCCGGTAGGGGACTCGGACTTGGGGTCGTGGACCCCCACACAACGCTCGAGGAGGACCCGGCGGAGGTCGCCCGCGTCGTGCGCGCCGCCTATGCGCGGCGGCACCCGAGCGCCGTCTTCCTGGGCCCGGGCGCGCCGCTCGACCTTCTTCCGTGGGAACCGGCGACCCGCAAACTGCACGCGCTCCCGGCGGTCCGCCGGGCGCTGACGGAGGGGGCGCCGTGACGCACGGGCTCTTCCCGACGCAGGAGATCGGGAGCCTCGCCAAGCCGCGATGGCAGATCCTGGGCCAGCGCTCGGAGGTCCTCGATGGCCCCGCGAAAGAGGAGCTCCGGGACTGGGATGCCCGGGTCGGGTTCGCGAAGGAGGCACCGGCGGTCCGCGACGCTCTGCTCGGCGGTCGCCCCCGGGAGACAGGCCCGGAAGCGGTCCGGGACCTCGGGGCGCTGTTCGGCCTTCGCTTCCTCGAGACGGCCGGCCTCGACCGGGTCTACGACGGGGAGGCCCGTCGGATCGAGATGTACGAGTACCCGATCCGCCAGATGCGCGGGTTCCGCTTCGGGGGCCACGTCCGCTCGTTCGACAACAAGTACTACCTCAAGGCGACCGTCACGGACGAGGTCCGGCTCGACCACCCGTACCACGTCGACGAGTTCGACTTCGTGAAGGCGCACGCGCACGCGGAGCCGAAGCTCCCCCTGACCGGCCCGTACACGCTCGCCGACTGGTCGTACAACGAGTACTACCTCGCGCGCCAGCCCGGCTGGAAGGGCCGCTCGGCGCGTCGCGCAGCGCAGCGGGAGTTCGTCGTCGACCTCGCCCGTCGGGCGATCCGGCCGACGCTGAGCGCGCTCATCGACCACGGGTGCCGGGTGATCCAGATCGACGAGCCGGCCGCCGGCACGCACCCGGACGAGGCGTCGATCGTGGTCGACGGGTTCAACGCCGCGACCGAGGGCCTGGACGCCGAGTTCACGATGCACATCTGCTACTCGAACTACGCCGACCTCCTGCCAACGCTCCTCGAGGCGAAGCGCTGCCGTCAGTGGGCCTGGGAGTTCGCGAACCGCGACACCGCCGGGCACGACGGGTACGCCGTGCTGAAGACGCTCGCCGAGTACGGGGACCAACGCGAGGTGGGCCTCGGGGCCGTCGACGTTCACCGCGACGCGGTCGAGTCGCCCGAGACCGTCGCCGACCGCATCCGCCGGGCCGCGAAGTACCTCGGGGACCCCGGCCGGATCTGGGTGAACCCGGATTGCGGGCTGCGCACGCGCAGCCTCGAGGTCGCCCGCGCGAAGCTCGAGTCGGTCGTCAAGGGCGCCGCGATCGCGCGCGCCGATTTCGAGAACCCGCGGCGCTAGGTAGGCGCGGACCTCACGGGTTCGACAGCACTTCGGCGCCGGTCGGCCCGACCAGCACGGTGTGCTCGGCCTGGGCGACGAACCCGTGGCCCCGCTCGATGAACACGGGGTAGGTCTGCAGGTTCCGTCGGGCCTTCGCGAGCGCGCGCTCCTCCTCGGGCGAAGCGACCCACCGCGTAGTAAACGGAAGCGTGCGGAACCGCTCGAACATCGCGGCGAGCGCCGGGTCGGACCCGCCGGGCTCGCGTCGGAAGCGCAGGATGTTGCCGAACGGACCGTTGCCGATGCTGCCCATCCCGTTGGTCGCGAACGGCTCGATCGCGATCACCTCACCCTCCTCGAACAGGTCGGGGCTCATCCCCGGAACGTTCGGGATCGACTTGCCCGCGTGCAGTAGGTAGCGCTCGATCGAGTGGCCGGTGAGGTCCACGATCGGCTTCAGCCCGTGGGCGCGGATCGCCTCCGCGATCGCCCGCGAGACATCGTCCACGCGACCGCCGGCGCGCACGTGCGCGATGCCCGCCGCCCGTCCCTCGCGCGCGGCCCGGATGAGGTGGTCGAACCGGTGCGTTCCCCCGACCTCGACGGTGTCGGCGGTGTCCGAGATCGCCCCGTCGAGGTGCGCTCCCACGTCGACCTTCAGGAGGTCGCCCTCGACGAGGGTGGCCGGATCCCCGGGGGCGGGCGTGAAGTGCGCGGCCTCGTCGTTGCGCGAGAGGTTCGCCGGGAAGGCGGGACGGGCCCCCTCCGAGCGGATGTACCCCTCGACGGCCTCCGCGATCTCCGCGAGGCGCGCTCCCGGGACCGCGAGGCGGACCCCGAGGTCGCGCGCCCGGGCCGCGATGCGGGATGCCTCCCGCCAGCGGTCGAGGTCCGGAGGATACCGTGCCATCGCCTCGTCAACCCCTCCGCGCGACCTCGCGCGGCTCCGGTCCAGTGAGGTCGACGAGCGTCGAGGGAGAACCCGACCCCCTGGGTCGAGCGGGCAGGTACCGGTCCACCGCCCTCCCGAGCGCCCGGCGCGCCTGCGCGACGGTGCGCGCGGGTGCCTGGCCATGACGGTTCGCGGAGGTCACGGTGATCGGCCCCGCCCGTCGGGAGAGCTCACGAGCCACCGGGTGGTCGGGCACGCGGAACCCGACGGCCCGGAACCCCGCGATCCCCGGCGCGAACGCACGGCGCGCCTCAGCGGACGGGGCGAGGAGCACGGTGAAAGGACCCGGGAGATGGCGGCGCAGGAACCGACGGGCCGCAGGGGTAACGCGGGCGAACCGCTCGACCTCCTCGGTCGAGCTCACGCAGACCGAGATCGGCTGCGCGACCGAGCGGCCTTTGCTCGCCACGAGGCGGCGCACCGCCCCACGGTGACGGGCCTTCGCGCCGAGCGCGAGAAGGGTGTCGGTGGGATAGACCACGAGCCGGCCCCGTTGGAGCGAGCGCACGGCCTCGGCGAACCGGTCGCCCATCGCTCTAGAAGTATTCCTCGCCCACCTGCGAGTACGCGATGTAGTCGTCCGGCGCGAAGTAGAGCGCGAGCTCCCGCGCGGCCGATTCCGCGGAGTCGGAGGCGTGGACGATGTTCGGCGTGATCCCGAGGGCGAGGTCGCCGCGCACCGTGCCCGGGGCGGCCGTTTGCGGGTTCGTCGCGCCGTTCAAGAGGCGGACGACCGAGATCGCGGACCGGCCCTCGAGGGCGAACGCGACCACCGGGCCGCTCGTGATGTGCTGGACGAGCGCCGCGTAGAACGGCTTTCCCTGGTGCTCGGCGTAGTGGCGCTGGGCGAGCTCCGGGGTGACACGGAGCATCCTCATCGCCACGATCTTGAGGCCCTTATGCTCGTAGCGGGAAACGACCTCCCCGACGAGCCCACGACGTACGCCGTCCGGCTTCACGAGCACGAAGGTCCGCTCGACGTTCCCTTCCGCCATTTGGCCCGCCGAGGGTACGGGGGGCGTAAAGGTTTTGCCGGCTCTCGAAGAGAGCGCGCGTCCCTCCGATTTCCTCCGGAGGGTTTTCTAGAGGACCTGATTGGAGACGGGATAGGAGGGGCGATGGCTTCGACCCGAGGGAGGACGCATCCGGCCGTACGCGGCTTCGACCGCCTCGCGAAGGCCTACGAGCGGGGTCGGCCGGGGTATCCCGTCGCGGCGGTCCGACACCTCGGCCGGGTCCTCGGCCTCGGCCCCGGGAGTACGGTCGTCGACCTCGGTAGCGGGACGGGGAAGTTCACGCGGGCGCTCGCGTCGCTCGGCGCGGCCCGCGTCGCGGTCGAGCCGACACCCGGCATGCGCCGGGTGTTCGCGGAGGTGGTTCGGGAGGTGCCGGCGCTCGACGGTACCGCGGAGAAGATCCCGCTTCCGGACGGTTTCGCGGACGCCATCGTCTGCGCCCAGGCGTTCCACTGGTTCCACGCCCGCCGCGCGCTCCGCGAGTTCGCCCGGGTCCTCCGACCCGGCGGAGGCGTCGGGCTCGTCTGGAACACGCGGGACGAGACGGGCTCCTGGTCGCGGCGGATCAACGAGATCGCCGATCGGTACCATCGCAAGGAACGTTCCGACGCTCGCTGGGATTCTTGGAAGGAGGCGTTCACCGACCCTCGGAGCCCGTTCGGTCCGCTCCACGAGCGCGTCTTCCCGAACGCTCAGCGGGCCCGGCCCGCGACGTTCGTCGACCGGTTCCTGTCCGTGAGCTCCATCGCGGTCCAGTCCGCCGCCGAGCGGCGGCGGATCGCCCGGGAGATCCGTACGATCCTGCGCACCGACCCGCGGACCCGGGGCCGTCGTGTGATCACCCAACCGATGAGCACCGAGGTCTACTGGGCGTTCGTCAGGTAGCCCGGGCGTCGCAGACGCCCGCCCACGGGCATCGGGAGCATCGGGCCTGGGACGGCGTCGCCCGACCGTCGTACGGGATCCGGAGGGCGGACCGCAAGGAAAGAAGCTCGTGACGGGCGCGGTCGTCCCAACGGACGCGGAACTCGCCGTCGGAGTAGCGAAGGATTCCGTACGGGGGGACCATCCCGGTCGCTTCCTCAACGAGCAGGCAGTAGGCTCGCACCTGGACCACGTGCGACGGCGTGGGACCGCGCGGCGGGGTCGCCCGGCTCTTGAACTCGACCGGGACGAGCCGACCGTCCGAGAGCCGACGCAGCTCGTCCGGGCGCCCCGCGAGCCGGTGCCGTTCGGACCTTAAGGTGACCGCGCGGCCGGCGTCGACCGCGACGAGCTCACCCCGGGCGTTCTCCACTCGCCGTTGGGCGAGGGCGCGCAGCGCCCACGCCGCGAGGGCGAGGCCGACGACCACCACGACCGCCGCGACGACGGTCGGGGGGGTCAGGGACGGAAGACCCACCATGCTCCCAGGGCCACAAGCGCGAGGCCGAGCAGGAGGACCCCCCCGTACACGGCCCCTCGCTCGGCCCGATGGCGCTCGGCGGTCAGAACGCGGTCATGGTAGCGGATGCCGCCGAGCGCGCTCCTCTGCGAGCCCCGGCTCGGACCGATCGACGGAGGATGGTGCCGGTACCAGTGGGAACGCGGACAGTAGGCGTAGTCGGCGAGGTCGGACGGAGTGGTCCAACCGTCGTCCGCGCCCATCGACCGTGAGGCGGTCGTTGGGGAGGCTTACCGATTCCGTTCGACGCGCAGCGCGTGGAAGGTGACGGTCACTCGGACTTCGCGCCCTCGGCGGGCTTGTGGGGGCGTCGCGGCTTCTTCGCGGGCGCCGACGCCGTCGGCTCGGCCGGTGGAGCGCTCTGCGCGGGCACGGGGGCTGCCTCGACCGGGGACGGTTCGGTAGCCGCCGCGGCGGCCTTCTCGGGCCGCCGGGCGAGGCGACCACGAGCGGCTTTCGCGGTCATCGGGGCCGCCGGGGCCTTCTGGGCGGACGAGCGGTCGGCGGCGCGCTTCAGCTCGTGCGCACGGGTCCACTTGAAGTGGTGGCCGACCCGGTGGAGATGGAGCTGCTGCTTGCGGCAGGAGGAGGTGCAGAAGTGGAAGACGGTGCCGTCCCGCTTCACGAACATCATGCCGGTGCCGGGCTCGATCTCCCGGGCGCAGAACGAACATTGACGCTTGACGACCATCGACGGCCTCGCACTCCTACCGGACGGAGAGTTTGCGCGCCTCGCGCGCCGTCTCGCGAAGGATCAGGACGTCCCCGAGGCGAATCGGACCGGCGACGTTGCGGGTGATGATCTTGCCGCGGTCGCGACCGGCGAGCACGCGGACCTTCACCTGGGTCGCCTCGCCCGCCATGCCGGTGCGGCCGACGAGCTCGACGACCTCCGCCGGCGAGCCCTTCTCTTCCGCCATCGTTCACCCTTCAGCGTCGTTGCGTTGCCGCGGCCTTCGCTCCCTCACTTCTTGAGGTTCGTGAACGCCGCGGAGAGTTCCTCGAGGAGGGGCCGGGCCTCGCCCGGCTCGACGACCGCGACGCTCGCCGCGGACTTCGAAAGCCCGGCCGACTGGCCGAGCCGCTGCTTCTTCGGGACGTAGAGGTACGGGATCCGCTTCTCCTCGCACAGCATCGGGATGTGGACGAGGATCTCCACGGGGTCGACGTCCTCCGCCATGATGACGAGCTTCGCCTCGGCGCGCTCGCTCGACTTCGTCACTTCGTTCGTGCCGACGCGGATCTTGCCGGTCTCGCTCGCCACCTGGACGAGCTGGAGGGCCTTGTCGGCGAGGTCGCTCGGGGTCTCGAATCGCACGTAGATCGGTCGCGCCATCGTTCGTTCCTCGCGTCAGCGGAACCCCCTT
>Ga0209039_10002266_pt1 | contig 16603 bp, 16 predicted proteins | sample BogFormECP12_OM1_FD_188238 | JGI IMG/M metagenome (GOLD analysis project Ga0209039, IMG submission 188238) | Bog forest soil microbial communities from Calvert Island, British Columbia, Canada - ECP12_OM1 (SPAdes) (version 2) | ecosystem: Environmental > Aquatic > Freshwater > Wetlands > Bog ... | reverse complement strand
CTGTTATGAGATGTATTGTCAATTGATCTCGCAAGTTGGCCAGTCTCTCTGCTACCCCGTCGAGCAACTTGCCATCCACAGCCAGGGTACCATTGACATCGCAGACAAGCTGTTCTAACTGAAAGGTACCCTTTCCGGGGATGTTCAGTTCGATCATTCTATAATTATAATACAGTCCTTAGAAACAATTCATGGAGTAAAATTCAATCTATTATCGTTACTAATTTATCGTATTTTCAAACCTATCCTATTCTATGGCAAAGTGCATCAATCTATTTTAAATTGAATTGAGCCCCAATGTTATGTCTTTAAAATCCATCAACAAAGTGCTTTTCCGTATTCAACTCATTGTCTTTATCCGGATAGCTGCCAGCTTTTTATTCATCTTGTTCCTGGGCGCATGCAGTTTGCCGGGTGGGACATCGAACCAGTTGCCAAAAGCGAGCCCGCTGCCCAGCCAGCCAACTGCGGTGGCCAGCAGCACAGCAACTTCAGCACCACTTATAGGCAAAGTAATTCTGGTAACCCTCTCGTCCCTGAAATCTCCATCTCCGCAGGATGTTCAGGCTGCTTTGAGTGATCTCGTAAAACAGGCTGGTTTAACCTTGGAAACATACCCATCGATCCAGCCTGGTGATATTAAACCCGAATGGAAAATTGTGGTTTTCCTGGGCGTACCCGCCAATCTGAGCGATCTGATGAAAGCTGCGCCTAAAACCCAGTTTATTGTCATAGGGCCGGGAGATTTGAGTGGGGCTGACAATTTAAGCGTTGTCCGTATGAACGTAGAACAGCAAGCATTTTTGGCGGGTTATCTGGCAGAAACGATCGCACCGGATTGGAGGGTTGGTGGTCTCTTGCCCAATGACGGTGCGCTGGGGGCCAATTTAGAAAGTACTTTCCGAAATGGCGGTTACTACCAATGCGGGCGCTGTGACCCGGTCAACGGCCCGATTGTGCATTTTCCAGAGACGTCTACGCTCCCATCTAACAGCGATCCATCCGATTGGCAAGCGGCTGCTGCGGGTATGGAAAAAGATGTTATCAATGTCATGTATGTTGCCCCTGAGGCTAGCAGTCCCAACCTGCTGGTAGATTTGGTCAGTAAAGGAATTATCCTGGTTGGCGGACAGACCCCACCGGATCAACTGCGTTCAAAATGGGCTGCGACTGTTCGCCAGGATGCATTGGCTTCACTGCGTTCAATCTGGCCGGATGTCATGGCGGGTAAAGGCGGCATGACCGTAAATGCCCAGCTTCAATTGGCGGATATCAATCCAGATTTATTCAGCCCCGGGCGCCAGCATTTGGTCCAGCAAACCATGAGCGACTTGCAGGTCGGGTTAATCGACCCATTGAGTGTGCCGCTTCAATAAAATTAACTTAAATGAGCTGTTCCCTGGAATTCCTCGGTGGTCGCCTGGCCCTGTTGGCTGATACCCTCGCGTTTTAATACTTTCCAAAGTGTAATTGCCAGGATTTTTATATCCAATCGCAGCGACCAGTGATCAACGTACCATACATCCATTTGGAATTTGTCTTCCCAGGTTAATGCATTGCGTCCGTTGATTTGGGCCCAACCGGTTATTCCAGGCAGTACTTGATGCCGGCGAGCCTGTTCGGGCGAATAGCGTTCCAAGTAGGCCACCAGCAGCGGGCGAGGCCCGACCAGGCTCATCTCGCCCCGCAGGACATTCCATAATTCAGGTAGCTCATCCAGGCTGGTCGATCGCAGAAAACGTCCCAGGCTGGAAATGCGCTGCGAGTCTTGCAGCAACTGCTCGTGCGAGTCCCTGATATCGCGCATACTGCGGAATTTTATGTTTGTAAAGATATGCCCCTTAAGACCTGGGCGAGGCTGCTTGAAAAATACTGGACTGCCGTCTGAGATTCTGATTGCCAGTGCTGTCAAGGACAGAATTGGAGAAACCAGTAGGAAGCCCGGGATGGTAAGCGCCAGATCGAAAAGCCGCTTGCGAATGGGCACGCCTTCCGGGATGAGAGAAGCAGGCATAATGGCATTGTACCAAATAAGTGGATTGTTGATATAATTCGAGGCAGAAATCTAATTTTTCACGAGAGGATTTTCTATGTTGCTAAAAATCTCGATTGAATATTGTGCAGTCTGACACTATACCGACCGCGCCGTCAGTTTGACGGCAGAACTTTTGAGTGAGCACGAACCTGAAATTGAAAGTATTACATTGATCCCTTCGAATGAAGGACGTTTTGAAATCAATGTCAATGGAAATTTGTTATTCTCCAAGCTAAGTATTCATCGTTTTCCGAATCAGGGTGAAGTCCTCGAGCTTGTCAGGAGGTTTCTTAAGGATGGTAATCAATGAGCGGTAAAAAAGGCCGCGTTTTTTCCGGAGCTCGGCCGACCGGCCGCCAGCACCTGGGTAATTATTTGGGTGCAATTAAAAATTATGTTGCCCTGCAAGACGATTATGACTGCGTCTACTGCATCGTTGATCTGCATGCCCTGACAACCTTGGAGACCACCGTTGATCTGCGACAAAATACGTACGATATGGCGTTGGATTGGCTGGCGGCAGGTATTCGTCCCGAAGAATCAATCATATTTATCCAATCGCACGTCCCACAGGTTACCGAGCTTCACACTATCCTTTCAATGGTGACACCTCTGGGAAAATTGACTGACTTACCCACCTTTAAAGAAAAAGCCCGAGAACAACCCCATAACATTAATTATGGCTTGGTCGGTTACCCGGTACTGATGACCGCTGACATTGCCCTGTATAAGACGGATGTCGTGCCTGTGGGCGTTGACCAAGCTCCCCATCTCGAGTTTGCTCGTGAGACGATTCGATCATTCAACTTCCGCTATAATACCAAAGTCCTGATAGAGCCCCAGATGAAAGTGACCCAGATGCCCAAGGTGATTGGGACGGATGGCGTACAAAAAATGGGCAAGAGCTTAAACAACCACCTCGAGCTGGCTGCCTCCCCACAGGAAACAACCAAACGAGTGATGACCATGGTGACCGACCCGGCTCGCAAGCTGCGGACTGATCCGGGTAATCCGGATATTTGTAATGTATTCACCTTCCACAAAATTTTCTCCAGCCCGGATGAAATCGAAATGGTCAACATAGAATGCCGCCGGGCCGGCATCGGCTGTGTGGATTGCAAAAAACTGATGGCCCGTAACCTCAATGCTTCCCTGGAACCCTTCCGGGCCAGGCGAAATGAACTGGATCACAATCCACAGGACGTCTGGGACATCCTGGACGACGGTACGCGTCGTGCCAGCATAATCGCCAGAGAAACCATGGCAGAGGTGCGCACAGCCATTGGTTTACCCTGAGTCGTTGCTATTTTTGCTGGGTAGAGCTTTTATTCTCTAGCGAGGAAAGTTATGCGTCTGGTGGTTCAACGCGTCCGTCATGCTCAAGTATCTGTTGAAGGGCGCAGCATTGCCGTAATTCAAACTGGCCTGGTAGTTTTACTGGGGATTGGACCTACCGACACCGCAGAAATCAGCCGGGCTCTGGCACATAAACTGGCTTTGATGCGTATTTTTCAGGATAAGCAGGGTAAAATGAATCTGTCTGTTCTGGATGTGCATGGCGAAGCGATTGTAGTCTCGCAGTTCACCTTATACGCAGATACACGAAAGGGGAACCGCCCTTCGTTTATCGGAGCTGCCATGCCGGACCAGGCCCGCCCCCTGGTGAACAGCTTTGCACGGTTTTTGACCGAAGAAGGCGTGCCAACTCAGACTGGTGAATTTGGCGCTCATATGCTGGTCGAAATCGATAATGATGGCCCGGTGACGATCGTTTTAGAGGGATAAACAGGTTCTAGAGGGACTGAGCTTCCTTATAAATCCTGAAAATTAGATTCGGTAGTATAATGCAAGTCTGGGATATAATAGTGAATAAAGTCACAAGAAAGGAGATTTCCAATGAAAGGCAACGATAAAGTTATTGAGGAGCTCAACGACGAACTGGCGGATGAGCTAACAGCGGTTAGCCAATATATGGTCCATTCGAGTATGTGTGAAAATTGGGGCTATGGAAAACTCCACCAGGTCATCGAAAAGCGCGCCATTGATGAAATGAAGCATGCTGAAAAGCTGATCGAGCGCATTCTATTCCTGGAAGGTACGCCGGTTGTCACCAAACTGAATAAAATGGTCATTGGCTCAAATGTCGAAGACCAGCTCAAGAACGATAAGATATCAGAGATTGGAGCGATCAAGGCTTATAACACCAGTGTTCGCCTGGCAACTGATCAGGGTGATTATGGCACTGCGGAATTGTTTAAATGCAACTTGAAGGATGAAGAGGCGCACCTGGATTGGCTGGAAGCTCAATTGGACCAAATCGATCAGATGGGTATTCAAAACTATCTGGTTGAAAAAGTAGCCTAAAGAAGCTCAGCATAAAACAAAACAATCATAAAGCCCGCCGATTTCTGGCGGGCATCTTGATTTAATCAAGCGAATTTAAAAATATTAATTCAAACTAATCTCATCAAGTTTAATCCATCAGGATTTTTTTCTTCTATAATGATTGTAATTATTATGTGTGTTATCATATTTCCAAAATGGAAGATGAGGAGATAGGTTGTTCCTTTCGTGCTTATCTTCTTCATGCCAGCTCAGGGAGGAAATATATAGAAATGAGCAAAACGAGCAGTTTTTTTGTGCAGATTGTGATTGTGCTTGGTGCCTGCGTCGTATTATTATTGAATGCCAAACCCGTCCGGGCAGATATTGCTCCACCTCAGCAGCCACCCGGCGCTAACCCGGCTCCGGGCCAGACGCAAACCCAGGTACAAATGGCAGCCGAAACGGTTGTGATCACGGTTCAGACGACTCCTTACAGCATCAAAAGCAGCCAGGCGAATGTGGTTAATGATTGGGCCACGGTCAATGCCAGTTTTAGCATGCATAACCAGGGCACGGCTGATGAAACCATGCAGGTGCAGTTCCCATTAGAGAACCCGAACGGCATGGGCGATGGCTTCTTTAATTACCCCTTGATCCAGAATTTTGCCGTGCGGGTAAACGGCGCTCGGGTCACTACTACTAATACGACCACGCCAAATCCGGAGGGTGGCAGTAACCCACCCGTACAATGGGTCTCGTTTGGCGTCAATTTCCCGGCTGGTCATGATGTTCCAATCGATGTCAGTTATACATTGAGAGCTACTGGTTATGCACCGGTCGATCAGTTTGAGTATATTCTTGAAACCGGAGCGGGCTGGTACGGGCCCATCGGCTCAGCCGATCTGAGCCTGGTGCTGCCGTACCCGGCCGGGCCGGAGAATGTGATCCTGGACAACAGTGTCCCATTTACGGGTGCTTTTTCTGGGAATAAAGTGACCTGGCATTATGATAACCTGGAACCCACTTCAGCCGATAACTTGGAAATTTCTATGCTGCAGCCAGGTGTATGGGCTGAGTCGGTGGCGGCTCAAGCGGCTGTGACCAGCCAGCCTAACAGCGGAGAGGCCTGGGGCAGCCTGGCCAAGGCTTATAAACATGCTGTCATCGGCTATAAAGGCTTTCTACGCCAGGACGATGGGGGTAAAAAGCTGTTTGACCTGGCAGTCCAGGCTTATCAGAAAGCAATCGCTCTTGCTCCAGATGCAGCCAAATGGCATGCCGGCTATGCCGAGCTGCTGTGGGCTGCCAGTTACACCGTTTATCCCCCGGATAACAATTATTTGACTCAAACGTTGCAAGAAATTCAGCGCGCCTTACAGATCGACCCTGCCAACCAGCAAGCCCGGGCCCTGGCGGATGAGATCGGTAATATGCCGGGCATCATTGCAACCCAAGGTACAGGTTATGACTTCCTGGCCCTGACCGCGACCCTGACGCCGGAATTTATCAACTCGGATACACCGCAGGCTACGGCGACGCCTATCGCAACTCTAATCCCGCCGCCGGCCGAAACGGTTGCGCCACAACCTTTACAGACTACTCAGCTCAGACCCACGAAGATCGTCTCGGCTACACCGGCGGCTACGGTCGCAAAGAAAAACAATAGTCCTCTTCTGCCTTGTTGCGGTTCGCTGATCATCCTGCCATTCCTGGCAGCCTGGATTTGGATAAGCCGGCAGCATCTGTTCTAGCTCAATTCGTTTGCTAAGCTCTGGTATACTGTTTATAATAAGCCCTATGAGCGATATCAATTTGCCGCCAAGCGGAAAACAAATCCGCCTGACAACACTCTCAAACTGTGCCGGTTGAGCATCCAAGCTTAATGCGGAAACGCTGGCGCAAGTTCTGCGCCCACTAGAGGGTGTTTTTAGATCAAGCGATTATCCGGATCTGTTGGTTGGCATGGATTCACCGGATGATGCCGCCGTTTGGCGCCTTGATGAAGAGCGCGCCCTGGTAGTGACTACCGATTTCTTCACCCCGGTGGTCGATGACGCCTACGATTATGGGGCCATCGCCGCCGCCAACAGTCTCTCGGATGTGTACGCCATGGGTGGGCAACCATTCCTGGCGCTGAATATCGCCGCGCTTCCCCCCAGCCTGCCATCTGCTGTTCTTTCTGAGATCATTCGGGGCGGAGCCGAGAAAGCGCGTGAGGCCGGGGTAGTGATCGCTGGCGGTCACACCATTCAGGATCAAGAGCCCAAATTTGGATTGGTGGTGATTGGTTTTGTAGACCCTCACAAAATGCTGACTAAAGACGGCGCTCGTGTGGGTGATCGGTTGGTGCTGACCAAACCGCTTGGTTTTGGCGTTACTACCACGGCTCTCAAACGTGAGCAGGTAGCCCCCGAAGACCTGGCAGACGCGGTTGCCTGGATGAAGAAACTGAATCGTTCAGCCAGTGTGCTGGCGGTTGAGAGCGGTCTGCAAGGCGGCACGGATATCACCGGTTACAGCCTGATGGGTCACGCGTATGAAATGGCGCAGGCTAGCGGAGTTCGCCTGCGTTTTAACTATGAAAAGGTGCCTTTTATCAAGGGAGCCCACCGCTACGCCCAGGCTGGTGCTTTCCCGGGTGGCGCCTGGGATAACCAGGCTTATTATGGCAGTAGCGTGCACTTTAAAATGAACCTGGACGAAGCTGATCGCATGCTATTATTTGATCCACAAACCAGCGGTGGATTGCTTTTAGCAGTCCCTCCAGAAAAGCTGGCTGCATTTTTTGAACTGGCAGAGAAACTCGAACAGCCTGTTTGGGAAATCGGACAGGTAGAGGTTGGTGCTGGTATTGAAATTGTCTAACTGGAATTTTGTGGAGTAGTTGTAAACTGCTCTCATAAAACTGCGGTTTAAGATTGCGGTAAAATTAATTGTTATGAGAATGGTTTCGGAGCATATTCAAGGCATTCTGGATACTCTCCCGAATAAACCGGGTTGTTATCAGATGAAGAATGCCAACGGCGAGATCATCTACGTCGGTAAGGCTATCAACCTGCGCAACCGTGTGCGCTCCTATTTTCAGGACGGCCGGGACCAGGATATTAAAACGCGCCAGATGGTGCGTCACATTGCGGATATTCAATGGATTGTAGTTGGTTCGGAGCTGGAAGCCTTGATCCTGGAAATGAACCTGATCAAGAAGCACCGCCCGCACTACAATATCCGGCTTAAAGACGACAAGCGTTATCCGTATATTAAGGTGCATTGGGCCGATCCGTTTCCAAAAGTAACCGTCACCCGTCAGATGCTCAATGATGGAGCGCGCTATTATGGTCCGTACACCTCCGTTTGGGCGGTTCACCAGACTTTAGATGTGCTGCGTCGCATCTTCCCATATCTGACCTGTGATAGGGTGATTACCGGCAAAGATGCGCGGCCCTGTCTGTATTACGATATCAAGCTCTGTTCAGGTCCTTGCATTGGCGCCATCGACCAGGCTGGTTACCGGCAGGTCATCGAGGACCTGAGCCAGTTTCTGGAAGGGCGCACAGGGCCGATCGTCGATCGCCTCCGCCAGCAAATGGATACGGCTGCGGAAGAATTACGCTTCGAACAGGCAGCTACTATACGGGATCAGATCCAGGCCATTGATAAGGTTGTGGAAAAGCAAAAGGTTATCAGCAGCGAGCAAATGGATTCGGATGTGATTGCCATGGCCCGTTCGGATGGTGAAGCCTGTGTGCAGATTTTCTTTATACGGGCTGGCAAAATGATCGGGCGCGAGTATTTTATCCTGGAAGGCACCGAAGATGAAGCGGATAACCGCGTCATCGGCGAATTTATCAAGCAATTTTATTCTGAAGCGGCCACCATTCCTCCGCAGGTGCTCCTGCCAAATGAGGTAGAAGAAGCTCAAATTATCAAGCAGTGGCTGAGAACCCGGCGGGGGGGTCAAAAAGTAGAGTTGGTTGTGCCGCGACTTGGCACCCCGCAGGAACTGGTCGAGATGGCCTCTGAAAATGCCTCTGATACCCTCAAAGCGCTGCGTACTCAGTGGGAGGCAGACACCAACCGGCAAACCGAGGCTCTGGCAGAACTGCAGCAAGCGCTCCATTTGGCAAGCCCACCCAATCGAATTGAATGTTATGATATCTCAAACACCCAGGGTACGGCTGCGGTAGGGAGTATGGTTGTTTTCCAACAGGGTGTGCCCAGCAAAAATTTGTATCGCAGGTACAATATAAAGAGTGCTAGCGGTCCAGATGATTTTGCCAGTATGGAAGAAGTCTTGACCCGCCGGTTTAAGCGCTGGCAGGCTGCTCAGGAAGTCAGTGCCCCAGGGGAAAAACCGGACCCCTCCTTTTCGCTATTGCCTGACCTGTTGATTGTAGATGGCGGAAAAGGTCAGCTTGGCCGGGCCGTCAAAGTTTTGGAAGCGTTTGGACTGTCCGGCAGAGTTCCGGTTACCGGTCTGGCAAAACAGCAAGAAGAGTTGTTTTTACCCGGCAGAAGCGAATCTCTGCTTCTGCCCCGCCATTCACAAGGATTGTATCTACTTCAGCGCATCCGGGATGAAGCCCATCGCTTTGCCATCACTGCCCATCGCAATCGGCGCTCCAAAGCAGGATTGGCCTCTCGCCTGGAAGCAGTCCCCGGAATTGGCCCCGCTCGTCGCAAGGCTTTGCTGACCCAATTTGGCTCAATACAGGGTATCCAGGAAGCCAGTCTCGAAGAATTAGAGCGAATTCCAGGGATCTCCGAGGAGATTGCCCAGTCAATCAAATCACAGCTTGAGTAAGCTCATCTGAATACCTGGCAGTGGATCGAGGAAAAACAAAATGGAGACACCGGCAATGAAGAAAATGATCTGGTTGGTAGATGATGATTCTGAAGTAAGGCATGCGGTATGTATGATGTTCAATTTAATGGGCTACGATTCGCGTGATTTCAAAGATGCTCGCAGCGCAGCCCAGGCTTTGTTGGCAGGTGAGTTGCCAAATATGATGTTTTTGGACATCAATATGCCGGATGTCAGCGGTCTGGATCTACTGCAGTTCATTCGCCAGCGTACAAGCTGGCAAAACGTTCCGGTATTGATGATTTCATCCGAAAGCCAGGATACCAGGGTTGAACAGGCCATCCGAATGGGGGCTGATGGCTACGTCTTCAAGCCGGTCAGTTTTGCCGATCTGGAAATGGCTATTAAATCCGCTTTCCAACGCCGTAAAGCTGTAACCGGCGAACTAAAAAGCCCGGATCAGAATTAATCGAATCTGCCATCGCAAATTCCTTTACGTGGGTGTGAGAGCATGATATAATCTGCCCTCGCGTTCAGTGAGTCTCGCTGAAAGAATGCCAGTCTAAGTGTAAGAAAATTTTGGTAAGGATAGAAGATCATGAGTGACCTGATGAAAGCCGTAGAAGCAGCCAAAAATGCCAATATTCCCGAATTGCAGCCTGGCGACACCGTCAGTGTACATGTTAAGATCAAGGAAGGCAACCGGGAACGTATCCAGGAGTTTAAGGGTACCATACTGTTCATCCACAACAACGGCAATGATTCCACGTTTACGGTGCGCCGGATCGCTTCGAACGGCATTGGGGTCGAGCGTACTTTTATGATGCGCTCCCCGCGCCTTGATAAAGTGGTAGTTGAGCGACATAACACAGTCCGGCGGGCACGCCTTTATTATCTGCGTGGCCGTACGGGCAAGAGCGCCCGCCTCAAACAGAAATTTTCATAGCTTATAGAGGATTTGAATTTTATCGGGGTGCAGCCTTCAATCGGGTTGCGCCCTTTTTTCTTAGGAGTTACTAAAATGTCCGCACCATTAATTGGTGTTACCAGCGGGAGGGAATCAGAAAATATCACGGTCAGACATATTTCTGTTCCAGAAGCTTACATTCAGGCGATTCTGCGAGCTGGCGGCCTGCCGGTGGTTATCCCGACCGGCTTATCGGAAGGCGATTTCGAAAATCTGCGAAACCATCTGGACGGCTTGCTGATAACCGGGGGAGGCGATATTGATCCGGCTCGTTTTGATGGAAGAACGCATGCGCGTGTTTCTGATGTAGACCGCAAACGTGATGATCTGGAAATCGGCCTGGCTCAATTAGCAGTTCGTTCAAAATGGCCTTTCCTGGCAATATGTCGCGGCATTCAGGTATTAAATGTGGCACTGGGTGGCAGCCTGTACACCGATCTGGCCGACCAGTATCCGAATGCCTTGCGTCATGATTACTATCCGGATTGGCCGCGTGATTACCACGCCCACCAGGTTAGCGTACTACCCGAAAGCCGGCTGGCTCATATTCTGGGTAAGACCTCTTTTCCTACCAACAGTCTACACCACCAGGGATTGAATAAGGTCGCCGCCACACTGTGCCCGGTAGGTTTTGCCCCGGATAACCTGGTGGAAGCGGTTGAGCTGGTTAATGAGGACCATCCTTTTGGATTTGGGGTACAGTGGCATCCGGAATGGCTGCCCGCTGCGCCCGAGATGCGGTCACTTTTCCAGGCATTTATCCAGGCGGCTGCTACAAACCTGAGCACACGCTAATGCACATGGAGTGAATAAGATGGCTTTAAAAAGCGAGCAATCACGGATCGGTGTATTTGATTCTGGTGTGGGAGGCTTATCGGTGCTGCGTGCCATCCGCCAGCAACTCCCTGCCCAACCGGTAATTTTTTTGGCAGATCAGGCACACGTTCCTTACGGTTCACGCGACCTGGAAGAAGTACGTTCCTTCTCAGAAGCCATTACACGTTTTCTGATTGATTGTGGGGCACGCCTGATTGTGGTGGCATGTAATACAGCTTCGGCGGCGGCTTTATACAGCTTACGCAGCACCTTCCCTGAAGTACCATTTGTGGGCATGGAACCGGCCGTTAAACCCGCCGCTGAAAAAACTGCCAGCGGAGTGGTTGGGGTGCTGGCCACACCTGCTACCTTTCAAGGTGCATTATATGCCTCGGTGGTGGATCGCTTTGCACAGGGTGTGAAAATCTTGCAGGATACCTGCCCTGGCCTGGTTTCTGAGATTGAAGCTGGCAATTTACAGGGTTCTTCAACCCGCTCAATTTTGGAAAAAGCTCTCAAACCGATGCTCGCTCAAGGTATTGATACGGTTGTGCTGGCCTGTACTCATTATCCGTTTGTTATCCCGCTGATACAGGAAATTGTTGGGCCGGAAGTGAGGGTCATCGATCCGGCCCCTGCCATAGCTCGTCAGACCGCTCGCCAGTTAGAAGCCCATGCATGGACCACCCATGTTTCTCAGCCTGGCTTTATCAGGATGTTTACCAGTGGACAACCGCAAAAATTCACCGATTTGCTTCCATTTATGCTGGGTGAAAAGTTAGTTGCGCAGCAAGTCTTGTGGGAAAACGGTCGTTTGATTGGCGCTGGTGAATTTTAGTGTCCTTCCCATAAATTTTGGATCGGTTATTTGAATTGAACTGCAAGGCGCGTTTCCGGTGAACGATTGGCTTTCTGGTATACTTAGGATTGTAAAAGCCGGAGGAGGGCTGAGAATCGTATGCCGCGGGTTGAAATTGACCTTAATCCTGTAACTCATATTATTACAGACGCCATCGGTAAACCAGGTGAGCGTACATTTTATATCCAGGCCTGGCAAGACGATCGTGTTGTAAGTATTCTGGTCGAAAAAGTACAGATACAGACCCTGGCAATTGGGATCGAACAATTTTTATCCGAATTAACGACCCGCTATCCTGATCTTCCACAAGCTTCAGAAAAGTTTGATGAAGAAAAAATGCACATCCACCCGCCTGTTGACCCAATTTTCAGGGTTGGTGAGTTAGGATTGGCTTATGATGCCGACCAGGACCTGCTGATTTTGGTCGCACGTGAAGTTCAGGGCGAGGGTATTAATCCAGAAGAAACCGGTGTTGTGCGTTTCTGGTGTACGCGCTCCCAGCTACGAGTGCTGGGTAAATGGGGCCTGGAAATCTCCGGGCGCGGTCGTCCAATCTGCCCGCAGTGCGGTGAGCCTATGGAACCAGAAGGGCATTTTTGCCCAAAGCGGAATGGCCACAAACATTGATCAACGCGCTAGCCTGATAGGTTATAGTTGCGTATCGTTTTGAAGTTATGAGCAATTTACCGGATAAAGAGCAAATCCTGACTGCCTTGCAAAAAGGAGATATCGACCTGCAAGGCCAGTTCTTAAATGGATCGAACTATACCTTTATGGCTCGATTGGCTTACGAGGCGTTGGATGTAGCGATTGTATATAAACCCGTCCGCGGTGAGCAGCCACTGTGGGATTTCCCAAACGGCACGTTGGCCAAACGTGAAGTGGCCGCTTATGGGATGAGTGAAGCACTGGGATGGGAATTGGTGCCGCCTACAGTTTATCGGCGTAAGGGCCCACTGGGTGCGGGTTCTGTACAGCTGTACATTGAACATGACCCCGAATATCACTTTTTTAACTTTGTTGAAAAAGATAAACAGCGTTTACGTCCGGTAGCGCTCTTTGATTTGTTAATCAATAATGCAGATCGCAAAGGCAGTCACATTTTGATTGATGCCAAAGATCACTTATGGGTGATTGACCACGGGCTGTGCTTCCACGAAGAAGATAAACTGCGTACGGTTATCTGGGATTTCGGCGGCCAGGAAATTCCAATGCCCCTTTTAAATTGTTTACAAAAATTGCACGGACAATTGCAAGGCAAAGATGATCTGACTCTTCAATTACAGGCTTTGCTGACACAGAGCGAAGTCAATGCCATGGATAAGCGAATTCGCCGTTTATTGGATAACCGACACTTTCCTCACCCAGGAGGTGGTCACCGGCCTTATCCCTGGCCTCCCATCTGATCGAGTCATCCTTTAACTGAAACTTTTTCGGGTTAGCATATTTCCCTGGAGGATAGCATGTCGCAAGTTTCACTTGCCCTGGTCGGTTTTGGTAATGTAGGCCAAGCCCTGTCCCGATTATTAATCCGGAAACAGGCTACTCTGGCCGCCCAATACGATGTCACATTTAGAGTAGTCGGAATTGCAACCGGACATCACGGCATTTGCATCGATCCTGACGGTATTGATCTGGAAAAATCGCTGGCATTGGTCGGAAGCGGCCAAAGCCTGGCTGCGCTATCCGCTCAGCCAGCTCCGGATTCAGTCACGGATTTTATCCAGGTTGCTCCAGCGGATATTCTTTTCGAAAATTCACCGACCAATCATGAAACCGGTCAGCCCGCTATCGCCTATTTGAGTGCGGCGCTTGAGCGCGGCATGCACGCTATTACTGCCAATAAGGGTCCGATTGTACACGGTTATAACCAGCTCACCGAGCTGGCAAAGTCAAAGGGGAAACGATTCTTATTTGAATCGACTGTCATGGATGGCGCCCCCATCTTCTCGATCTTTCGTGCTGCACTACCTGCGGTTGATCTGCGTGGCTTTCATGGCATTCTTAATTCCTGTACAAACATGATCCTGGGCAGGATGGAGAAAGGCGAGAGCCTGGAACAGGCCATTGCCTATGCACAATCCATCGGAATTGCTGAAACCGACCCAAGCGAAGATGTGGATGGTTGGGACGCCTCAATAAAGGTGGCTGCCCTGGTTACAGTTTTGATGGGCATTCCGGTTACTCCCGATCAGGTGGACCGCCAGGGCATTCGCAAAATTACTCGTGAGATGATTGCTGAGGCCGAGCAAGCCGGGGAACGCTGGAAACTGGTTTGCACTGCTTATCGCCAGGGCAATGCCCTGCGCACACGCGTGGCGCCCGAACGAGTCACTCCTGATTCACCGCTGTTCAGCATCAATGGCACCAGCTCTTACGTTGAGTTCGAGACAGACGTGTTGCCCGGATTGGGAATTGTTGAAAACAACCCAAGCCCAGAAACCACCGCTTATGGTTTGCTGGCAGATATGATCAATGTATTGCGAAACTCATGAGCCGGTCAAATCAAACCCCAACTGGCTGTGATGGAGCACATAATTAATGTCTGAATTATCATTCCCGTTAGATTGGAACAGCCGTACGTATGTGATGGGCGTGATCAACCTGACGCCGGACAGCTTTTCCGGCGACGGTCTGGCAACACGACCTGATTGGTTGCAAGCTGTGCTGGAGCAGGCTCGCCGTTTTGTCAGCGCCGGGGTAGACATTCTGGATTTGGGGGGTGAGAGCACGCGCCCAGGCGCCCAGTTGGTCAGTGAAGATGAGGAATTGGAGCGAGTCCAGCCTGCCGTCCAGTTGATTGTCAAAGAGGGATTGGATGTATTGTTGAGCGTGGATAGCTATAAGGCCAAAGTGGCAGAAAAGGCTCTACAGGCCGGCGCCCATTGGATCAATGATGTTTGGGGGTTGCGAGCCGATCCAGAAATGGCTGCTGTGGCAGCACGGCAAGGGGTGCCGGTTATCTTAATGCATAACCGCATGACGCCATCCAATGCTGAATTGCGGGAACGCCTGGGTGGGCACTACGTGGGGGTACATTATCAAAATTTGCTGGAGGACGTAAAAAGAGAGCTTCTGGAAAGTGTGGAAATTGCCCATGCTGCCGGAATATCAGACGACCGGATTATCCTCGATCCGGGTCTGGGCTTTGGTAAGACAGTCGAGCAAAGCCTGGAGCTGATTGATCGCCTGGATGAAATATGCGCCCTGGGCTATCCGGTTTTATTAGGCCCCTCACGGAAATCATTTATTGGATATACTCTCAACCTGCCGCCTGACCAGCGCATTGAAGGCACCGCAGCCGCGGTGGCGGTTGGAATTACACGCGGCGCCAATATCGTGCGGGTTCATGACGTCGAGGCGATTGTACGGGTGGCGCGCATGACAGATGCGATCGTACGACATCATCAGCATAGTTGACCGAATAAACAGGATCATTCAATATTGACTGGAGTGGTGGGAAACGAAAACGAGCTTACGCCTGCACAAAACCTGGATGCCTCGCTCGATGTGAGTGCCGCTAATCCTGCCAGGAGCGCACGATCACCGGATTTTTCAAATGTCTTGCTGGCCTGGTTGGAACGTGCCTCGGATTGGCTTGTGGCTGGTCTGGTGCTGGTCTTCCTGGTGTGTGGGATTGCAACTCTGCCGCAATACGGGTTGACCTGGGACGAGGGTCTGGGCAATTTGTTCTTTGGCGAGCGTTATTTTTATTATCTGACCACCTTTACCTATAAATTCCTGGACTTTAAAGCCAACCTGGCTGCCACTCAAAAACTTCCGCTGGATTTGTTTGCTTCTCCTTATCACGATCAACCTTATCTCTACCCCCCGCTGGCAGACACACTTTCGGCAGCCAGTATGCATCTATTTTCCTATAGTCTGCATTGGATGGACCCGGTGGATGCTTTTCACCTGGTGAAAGTAGTCCTGGCAGGGCTGTTCTTATGGTTCTTTTATCGCTTCGCAGCCAGATATTTAAGCAAACTGGCGGCATTTTTTGCGACGTTGTTTCTGGCGGTCTTTCCCCGCTTTTGGGGCGATATGCACTTCAATCCCAAAGATGTACCGGAGATGATCTTTTTTGGATTGTGTATCATGGCATATGTGGCCTGGTATGAGCAGCCGCATTGGGCCAAAGCGCTGGGTGTTGGCTTGCTGGCTGGATCTGCTCTGGCAATAAAGGTAAATGCCGTTTTTATCCCGATCATCCTTTTGTTGGGTGTCTGGCCCTGGGATTTGAGCAACCCCAAAACCTGGCTGGCTTTGGGCCAGGACCTGCTCAGACGCCTTCCCCATTATGTGCTGATGGCATTGAGCTGTGCCGGCCTGTATTACCTGTCCTGGCCTTATATCTATGGCAACCCACTGCTGGCGAAAACCTATTTTAGCTATATGGCAACCCAGGAGGGCCGGGTAGGTTGGCCTGGCTGGAGCTGGCAGCCATTGACCCAGGTTCTTACTACCATGCCTGAGGTGTTGCTGGTATTGTTTTTGATCGGTCTGGTGCTGGCCTGCCGCCAACTATTCAAAGAAAAATCGATGATCTGGCGGCTGTTACTGGTCTGGTGCCTGCTGCCGATTTTCAGGATCTCGTTGCCGGGTATGATTAATTTCGATGGGATCCGTCACTTCCTGGAATTCTTGCCGGCGGCCATGTTGCTGGCAGGTTATGGGGCGGCTGCAATGGTGCAGTGGATTGCACGGGCCCGGCCGCGCTGGCAACTGGCGCTCAGCCTTGCTATTGTGCTTTTCGTGGGCATCAATACCGCCAATATCCTGGCGCGCTATTATCCATAC
>Ga0209039_10002265_pt1 | contig 16613 bp, 14 predicted proteins | sample BogFormECP12_OM1_FD_188238 | JGI IMG/M metagenome (GOLD analysis project Ga0209039, IMG submission 188238) | Bog forest soil microbial communities from Calvert Island, British Columbia, Canada - ECP12_OM1 (SPAdes) (version 2) | ecosystem: Environmental > Aquatic > Freshwater > Wetlands > Bog ... | reverse complement strand
TCGGAAGAAGGCTCGCCGGAGGGATTGGCCAGGCGGTAATACTTGCGATAGGCGATCTCCCACTGATCGACGGCGCGGAAGAACTGCTCGGCCGCCTGACGCAGCGCAGCGATGAATTCGACTTCGGAAACGGGTAGCGGGGAATCCATGGGGATGGGGTTAGCCGCCGCCGACGAATTGCACAATTTCGATTTGCGCACCCGGCTCCAGGACCGTATCGGGCCAGCGAGGCTGCTTGACGATGCGGCGGTCCAGTTCGACGGCCACGCGCGCGGGGTCCAGATTCAACTGGCGCAGCAGGCCGAGGATGGTCTGACCCTGTGGGGCGGATTGCGGCTCGCCGTTCACCACAATGTGGATGGGCATGTTGGTTGACACCCTCGTTTTATACCAATTATAGTCAGGTTTAGGTTCTTCTTCCCTATCACGCATGCCTACCTCACTGACCGAGACATACTTTCCCGTTCTGCTCCAGGCTCTGCTCGCGATGGCGCTGGCAGCGGGACTGCTGACGGCGTCGTACCTGCTGGGCAAGCGGGTGCGCAACAAGGTAAAAGATATGCCGTATGAATCGGGCATCGTGCCGACCGGCGACGCCCGGCAACGATTCAGCGTGAAGTTTTACCTGGTGGCGATGCTCTTCATCGTGTTCGATATTGAAGCGATTTTCCTGTATCCATGGGCGGTGGTGTTCCGCGATCTGCGAATGGCGGGATTCGTGGAGATGCTGATCTTTGTGGTTTTGATCCTTTCGGGTTTTTTCTACATCTGGAAAAAGGGGGCGCTGGACTGGGCGAAGCCGGAAGGCGCCGGCCGGAAGCAGTAACAGGCTCGAAATGCTACCCGACAGTTTGCGACAACATGCCACAGCGGCGTCCGTGGAGGCCTTCGACGGCGAAGCCGTCACCGGCGGCAACTACGATCACAACGAGCTGACGCTTGAGATCGCGGCGGTAAAGATCTCGAGCATCTGCGGCTTTCTGAAATTCGACCAGGGATTTGCGCGCCTGAGCACGGTTACGGCGGTGGACCGGTATCCGGCGGAGCCGCGGTTTGAAGTGGTGTATCACCTGCACTCGGTGGAGCACAATCGGCGTGTGCGGTTGAAGTGCCGTTTGAGCGGGACGGAGCCCGCGATCGATTCGGTGACCTCGGTGTGGCGCGGCGCGAACTGGTACGAGCGGGAAGTCTTCGACCTTTTCGGCATCCAGTTCCGCAATCATCCCAACCTGAAGCGGATCATGATGCCAGACGATTGGGAAGGCCACCCGCTGCGCAAGGACTATCCGGTGACGGGGTCTAGGGTTTAGGCGATGGGCGATCGAGCGAATCCGGAACAGGCCGCGGCGTTGGCGGAAGAGGAAAAACCGCAGACCGGTTTGCGGCGCATGGTCCTGAACATGGGACCGCAACATCCTTCGACGCACGGGGTGTTGCGGCTGGTGCTGGAGTTGGATGGCGAAATCATCAGGAAGTGCGAGCCCGAGCTGGGCTACCTGCACACGGGGATCGAGAAAGAATTCGAGGTCAAGAATTACCAGCAGGCGGTGACGCTGACGGACCGCGTGGATTACCTGGCGCCACTCTCCAACAATCTGGGCTACTGCCTGTCGGTGGAGAAGCTGCTGGGGTTGGAGATTCCGCCGAAAGCGCAATGGATGCGCGTGATGCTGACGGAATTGACGCGGCTGAACAGCCACCTGGTGTGGCTGGGGACGCACGCGCTGGATATCGGCGCGATGACCGTGTTCCTGTATTGCTTTCGCGAGCGCGAAGACATCCTGCGTGTGTTCGAGATGTTTTCCGGGCAGCGGATGATGACCAGTTATTTCCGTATCGGGGGCCTGGCGCTCGAGCCGCCGCGAGGCTGGCACGAGCGGGTGAAGAAATTCATCGACACCTTTCCCAGCCGTGTGGACGAGTACGAGAACCTGCTCACCAGCAACCCCATCTGGATGGCGCGTACGCAGGGAGTTGGCCGGATTTCGCTCGAGGACATGCTGGACCTGGGCGTGACGGGGCCGATGCTGCGGGCGGCCGGGCTGAAGATCGACGCGCGCAAGGACGAGCCGTACTCGAGTTACGAGAAGTTCGATTTTGAAGTGCCGGTGCGGACGGAAAGCGACGTTTTCGCGCGCTACCTGGTGCGCATCGAAGAGATGCGGCAAAGCGCGAAGATTGTGCGGCAGGCCATGGATGGCATGCCGGAAGGGCCGTGGAAGGCCGCCGACCAGCACGTGGTGCTGCCGGACCGGGAAAAGATGAAGACGCAGATGGAGGCGCTCATCTACCACTTCAAAATTGTGACGGAAGGGTTCCGCGTGCCGGCGGGCGAAGTCTACCTGGTGATTGAATCGCCGCGCGGCGAGTTGGGATTCTACGCCGTGAGCGATGGGACGGCCCGCCCGTATCGCGTGCACATGCGGACACCGAGCTTCGGCAATTTGCAGGCAACCGCGGCGATGGTGGAAGGGGCGCCGATCGCCGATGTGATTGCATCGATCGGCAGCATGGATTTTGTGCTGGGGGATACGGACCGGTAGGTTACGCGCAAATGACTTTTTCTCCACAACTCGAAGCGCGGTTCGCCAAGCTTCTGACCAGCTACCCGCCGGGGCGGCAGCGCTCGGCGATGATTCCCATGCTGCTTTACGCGCAGGATGAGCTGGGGCATATTTCCGACGAATTGATCGAGGAAGTGGCCAAACGGGTGGGCGTGAGCACGTTGCAGGTGAACGAAGTGCTCTCGTATTACTCCATGCTGCACCGCAAGCCGCTGGGGAAGTTCCACGTGCAGGTGTGCACCAACATCAGTTGCCTGCTGCACGACGGCGATAAGCTCTACGAACACGCCTGCCGGAAATTGGGGATCGGGCACAAGGAAGTGACGGCGGGCGGCCAGATCTCCGTCGAAGAAGTGGAGTGCATCGGGGCCTGCTCGTGGGCGCCGGCCGTGCAGGTAAATTACGATTTCCACCATTTTGTGACGCCGGAGAAGCTGGACGAGCTTCTGGACGGCCTGAGGAAGAAGCCCTAGCGCATGCTGTACAACGACCCCAGCCCGCTTGAGACGAAGGTGCTGACGCGCCGTTTCGGAATGGCGAATTCCGCGTCGATCGAGACCTACCTGGCCACCGAAGGGTACCAGGCATTTCGCAAGGCGGCCGGCATGAAGCCGGAAGAGATCATCGACGAGATGAAGGCGTCGAACCTGCGCGGGCGCGGCGGTGCGGGGTTTCCGGCGGGGATGAAGTGGAGCTTCGTGCCGCGGACGTCGCCCAAGCCGAAATACATCGTGGTGAACGCCGACGAAAGCGAGCCGGGCACCTGCAAAGACCGCGTGCTGATGGAGAACGACCCGCACCAGTTGATCGAAGGCGTGCTGATCGCAGGCCTCGCGGTGGATGCGCACGCCGGCTACATCTATGTGCGCGGCGAGTATCGCTACCTGATCGAGATCCTGGACAAGGCCATCACGGAAGCCTACGAAAAAGGCTGGCTGGGGAAGAACATCCAGGGCACGGGATTCGATTTTGATTTGTATACGCACACGGGCGCGGGGGCGTACGAATGCGGCGAGGAATCGGCGCTGCTGGAATCGCTCGAAGGCAAGCGCGGGATTCCGCGCATCCGGCCGCCGTTTCCGGCGGTGGTGGGCGCGTTTCAATGTCCGACGGTGCTGAACAACGTGGAGACGTACTGCGCGGTGCCGGCGATTCTGCGCGATGGCGGCGCGGCCTTTGCGGCGCTGGGAGTACCCAAGGCGGGCGGGACGAAACTGACCTGTCTCACCGGGCACGTCAACAAGCCGGGCGTGTACGAACTGAAGCTGGGCTTCCCGGTGAAGCAGATGATCGAGGAAGTGGGCGGCGGGATCCGGCTGGGCCGGAAGCTGAAGGCATTCATACCGGGCGGTTCGTCGTGCCCCGTGCTGACCGCGGCGGAACTGGAAGGCGCCACCATGGATTACGATTCCATGGCGCAGCGCAAGACCATGCTGGGATCGGGCGGCGTGATCATCATGGACGATCAGACCTGTATGGTAAAGGCGGCGCTGCGGATCATGCGGTTTTACGCGCATGAAAGCTGCGGCTGGTGCATTCCGTGCCGCGAAGGCACCACCTGGTTGAAGAAGATTCTGGAGCGGTTCCATAGCGGCGGCGGGACGCGCACGGACATCGACCTGATTGGGGACATCGCCAAGAATATGCTGGGACGGACGTTTTGCCCGCTGGGCGATGCGGCGGCCTTGCCGACGATTTCGATTGTGGAGAAATTCCGAGGAGAGTTCGAAGATCACCTGAGTGGCAAACCGTGCCCGTATGAGCATGAGACGCAGGCGGTAATGGTTTAATGGCGGATCTCCTGAAGCTGACAATCGACGGCAAGGAAGTGCAGGCTGCGCCGGGCACGCTGGTGATCGAGGCGGCCAAGAGGGCGGGGATCGAGATCCCGGCGTTCTGCTACTACGAGGGGCTATCGTTGCAAGCGGCTTGCCGCATGTGCCTGGTGGAAGTGGAGAAAATGCCGAAGCTGATGACGGCGTGCACGCTGCCGGTGGCCGAAGGCATGGTGATCCGGACCGAGACGCCGCAGGTGGCCACCGCGCGGAAATACATGCTGGAGTTCCTGCTGACCAATCATCCGCTGGATTGCCCAGTGTGCGACAAGGGCGGCGAGTGCGAGCTGCAGGACATGGTGTTCCGCTACGGCGCGGGCGAAAGCCGGTTTACGGACACCAAGGTCCATACCGCGGAGAAGCAGTTTTCGCCGGTGGTGTACTTCGACGCGCCGCGCTGCATCCTATGCTTCCGCTGCGTGCGCATTTGCGGTGAAGGGCTGGGAGTGGGCGCGCTGGGCGTGATCAACCGCGGAGTGTTGTCGGAGATCGCCCCCAACCAGGGCGACCACCTGGAGTGCGACGAGTGCGGCGCGTGCATCGACATCTGCCCGGTGGGCGCGCTGACCAGCGGGGCCTACCGCTACCAGACGCGGCCGTGGGAGATGACCCATATCGGGACCATCTGCACGCACTGTGCAGACGGCTGCAAGACCACGCTGGGAACGCGCAACGACCGCATCATCCGCGGCAACAATCGCGACCGGTCTGGCGTAAACGGCGAATTCCTGTGCATCAAAGGGCGCTATGGGTTCGATTTCTACGATCACCCCGACAGGTTGCAGGCGCCGCTGCTGCGCAGCAACGGAAAGCTGGCAGAAGTTTCGTGGTCGCGGGCGCTGTGGGCGGTGGCGGCGCGATTCAAGCAAGCCCTCGCCGATGGCGGCAGCGTGGGCGTGATCGGCTCCAACCACACCACCAACGAAGAGAATTATTACCTGGCGAAATTCGCGCGGGAGATATTGAAGACCAACCACATCGACCATCACCGCACCGGCGATGTGACCACGCTGCTGGACGCGTTGAGCGGCAAGAGCGGAAAACTGGCTACCGTCGCGGACCTGTACGAGCGCAAGGCGGTGCTGGTGCTGGGCGCAAACCTGGCGCTGGAACATCCGCTGCTGGCTTACCAGATGCGCGCCAACTGGCGCCATCACCATGCACATATCTACGCGGTGACCGCGGGGCCCGTGCGGGAAGACCAGTACGCCGTCGCAAGCGTGCGCGGGCGGGATTACGAATCGCTGCGCGACAAGCTTAAGGCGGAACCGGAACTGGTGGTGGTGTTCGACGATTCTTACAAGGGCGACGATATCCGCAAGCTGGTGGAGTTCGGCGAATCGCTGGGAGTTCCGGTGCGCTACATCTGCCTGGTGGATGATTCGAATTCGCGCGGCGCGCTGGACATGGGGCTGGTTCCGGGACCGGGCGGGATGCGAATTCCGGAGATGCTGGCCGACGAATTGAGCGTGCTGTGGGTGGTGGGGTCGAACCCCCTGAAGCCGGCGGCCGGCAGCCAGGGGGCCAGGGACAGGAAGTGCGGCTTCCTGGTGGTTCAGGACATGTTCCTCACCGAAACCGCGCAGCAGGCGGACGTGGTCTTGCCGGCGGCGTGCGCCTACGAGAAGAACGGAACCATCACCAACGTTTCTGGTGAAGTGCAGCTCTTAAAGCGGGCCATCACCACCATGGGCGCAAAACCGGACCTCGATATCATGGGGTTCATTGCGCGCGAGATGGGGATGGCCGCGGCCCTGGGGCCGTGGACGCCGGAAGCGGTATTTGCAGAAATCCGCCGGAACATTCACGGATACGAGATTTCGTTGCCCGCGATTGAGTTGGGCGGCGCGGCGCAGACCATGCCGGTGAACGGGAGGATTCCCGTGGATAACCGGCCCGATCTGGTGCACTCTCGCCATGACGGCCTGTTCACGTCCGGCACGCTCGGGCGTTATTCTAAGGTTCTGAAATCAGTGGTGGAAAGTCGCTGAGCCGCTCCATGGACTCATTCATCGTCATCAGCCTGATTAAGACAGCGGTGGTTTTTGCGGTGCTCCTGACCACGCTGGCTTACCTGCAATGGGTGGAGCGGAAAGTGATCGCGCACATCCAGGTGCGTCCGGGGCCATACCGCGTAGGGTGGCACGGTCTGCTGCAACCGGTCGCCGACATCATCAAACTGCTCACCAAGGAAGACCTGGTGCCGCCCTACGTGAACAAGCCGTTGTATCTGCTGGCGCCGTTCCTGGCCATGACCATGGCGCTGCTTTCGATTGCAGTGATTCCGTTTGGCCCACAGATCCAGGTGGCGGGCTACCAGACGTTCATGCAGCTCACGGATTTGAATATCGGCGTGCTGTTCGTCCTGGCGGTATCGTCGATGGGAGTTTACGGAATCGCGCTGGCGGGCTGGTCTTCGAATAACAAGTACTCGCTGCTGGGCGGGTTGCGCAGCTCGGCGCAGATGATCAGCTACGAGCTGCCGATGTCGCTGGCCATCGCCGCGCCGCTGCTGATCTCGAACACCTTGAGCCTGCGGGGGCTGGTGGAGAAGCAGGCGGGCGGCATCTGGAACTGGAATGTGCTGCACGGGCCCTTTCCGCAGATCGTCGGCTTCATCATCTTCTTGATTGCGGCGTTCGCGGAGACCAACCGCATTCCGTTCGATTTGCCGGAAGCCGAGAACGAACTGGTGGCGGGCTACCACACCGAGTACAGCTCGATGAAGTTCGCGTCCTTCTTCATGTCGGAATACGCCAACATGATCACGGTAAGCTGCATGGCCACGCTGCTGTTTCTGGGCGGCTGGGTAGCGCCGTGGCCGGCCCAATACGGATCGAGCTACGTGCCGGCGGTGATCTTCGCTCTGGCCGGCCTGGTGGCTCTGTATCACGGCTTCCATCCGGCGCGGCGCCGCGACGGATACACGCTGCCGTTCTTCGGCGTGCTGTTTTTGATTGCGGCGGCGGTATTTCTGCTGCCGATGGTGCAAAGCTGGCTGATTCCGCTGTTCTGGTTTTGCGCCAAGACGGGCGGGATTCTTTTCGGCTTCATATGGATTCGCGGGACGCTGCCGCGCTTCCGCTACGACCAACTGATGGGCTTCGCGTGGAAGTTCCTTTTCCCGGTTGCCATGCTGAACCTGCTGGTGACCGGTTTTCTGGTGGCTTTGAGATCCTGACATGGACGTCATACTTTTTCTGGTCTTCGCGATTATCGCGGTGGTATGCGCCATCAACGTGGTGGTGCAGACGCATCCCATTTCGAGCGCCGTCTCGCTGGTGGGCGTGATGGGATCGCTGGCGGTGCTCTACCTGCTGCTGGGCGCGGAGTTTCTGGCGGCAGCGCAGGTGATTGTTTATGCCGGCGCGATCATGGTGCTTTTTGTATTTGTGATCATGCTGCTGAACGCCGGGGCCGAAGCGAAGAAGGGCCGGTCGTTCACGGCGCAGTTGCTGGGATTGCCGCTGCTGGTGGCGTTCCTGGGGCTGATGGCGTACTTCGTCCAGCGCCTGTTCCCGCAAAGCACGCTGGTGCACTTCGGCGGATTCAAGGGCGGCGGGGTGGCGGAAATCGGCCACGCGCTATTCACGACTTTTCTGCTGCCGTTCGAGGTGACCTCGATCCTGATTCTGATCGCCATCCTGGGAGCCATCGTTCTGGCGAGAAAGGAGATGGACTGATGCTGGCGGCCGTTCCGATCTCCTGGTTTCTGACGTTGAGCGCGGTGTTGTTCGCGCTCGGCGTGGCGGGCTTCCTTTTCCGGCACAGCATCATCACGGTCTTCATGTCGATCGAGCTGATGCTGAACGCGGTGAACCTGAGCTTTGTGACGTTTTCGTACCACCGCCAGCAGGTAAACGGCCACCTGTACGCGTTCTTCGTGATGGTGGTGGCGGCGGCCGAGGCCGCCGTGGGGCTGGCGATTATCCTGACGATCTTCAAGAACCGCCGGACGTTGAATATTGATGATGTGGATTCGATGAAGAACTGAAAGACATGTTCACCGCTGAGACGCAGAGACACGGAGAAAAAACTGCAATGTCCGATCACTGTGTTTCTCGTATTTCTCGGCGCCTCCGCGTCTCGGCGGTGAAGGAATTCTTTTCCTAATGCAACTCTGGCTCATCCCTATCCTTCCGCTGGCGGGCTTCGTGATCAACGGGCTCTTTGGACGCCGATTTCGCCAGGGCCTGGTCAGCGCCATTGCGATCGGCAGCGTGGTCCTCTCTTTTGCGTGGGTGCTGAAGACCGTCTTCGGCCTGGGCGATTTAAACTCGCGGTACGTCGAGCATTATTACACGTGGATCGCAAGCGGCTCGGTCAACATCGGCGTGGATTTCGCCGTCGACCGGCTGACGGTGGTGATGCTGCTGGTGGTGACCGGCGTCGGGTTGCTGATCCATATTTACTCTATCGGCTACATGGCGCACGAGGGCGGCTACTACCGTTTCTTCGCGTACATGAACCTGTTCATGTTTTTCATGCTGGTGCTGGTGCTGGCGTCGAACTTCCTGGTGCTGTTCATCGGGTGGGAAGGCGTGGGGTTGTGCAGCTATCTGCTGATCGGATTTTATTTCCACCGGCAGGCCGCGACCAACGCCGCCAACAAGGCTTTCATCGTCAACCGCATTGGCGATTTCGGATTCTCGCTGGCGATGTTTTACATCTTCAAGAATTTCGGGTCGCTGGATTTCACCAAGGTGTTCCAACAGGCGCCGGGCGCTTCCGAAGCGGTGTTGACCACCATCGGGCTGCTGCTGATGGTGGGCGCGTGCGGGAAATCAGCGCAGTTGCCGCTGTATGTGTGGCTGCCGGATGCCATGGAGGGCCCGACGCCGGTATCGGCCCTGATCCACGCGGCCACTATGGTGACGGCGGGCGTCTACATGGTGGCGCGGTCGTGGCCCATTTACGTGCACGCTCCGTCGGCCATGAACGTGGTGGCGACGATCGGAATTGCCACGGCGTTTTTCGCGGCGACCATCGGCCTGGTGCAGAACGACATCAAGAAAGTCTTCGCCTATTCGACGGTTTCTCAGCTCGGCTACATGTTCGTGGGCGTGGGCTGCGGGGCCTTCTCGGCGGGCATCTGGCACCTGATGACGCACGCCTTCTTCAAAGCCTTGCTCTTCCTAGGCGCGGGCAGCGTGATCCACGCGCTCTCCGGCGAGCAGGACCTGCGCAACATGGGCGGACTGAGAAAAAAGATCCGCTGGACATTCCTGACCATGATGTGCGCGGCGGTGGCGATTGCGGGCGTGCCGCCGTTCTCCGGATTCTACAGCAAGGATGCGATTCTGCTGGCGGCGCACCAGCACGCGCCATGGATGTACTGGGTGGGCGTGGTGACGGCGGGAATGACGGCTTTCTACGTGTTCCGCGCCATGTTCCTGGCCTTCTTCGGCGAGTACCGCGGGAAGGAGCATCCGCACGAATCGCCGCCGGTGATGTTGGTGCCGCTGGCGGCGCTGGCGGTGTTGTCGCTGGCGGGCGGGGTCTTGTTCAATATCCCCGCGTTCTTGAGCGGCGTTTTTCCGCCGCGGGAAGCGGTGGAAGACAATTCGCTGATGCTGATCTCGGTCGCCGCCGGGATCATTGGAATCGTTCTGGCATGGCTCATCTACGTGGTCAAGCCGGCCATGGCGGACTCGTTGGCGTCGAGCTTCGGATGGATCTACAAAACGCTTTACAACAAGTACTACGTGGATGAGATCTATGATGCGGCCATCGTAAAACCGCTGGTGGGCGGCTCGCGGACGGTGCTGTGGAAAGATGTGGACGCGGGCTTGATCGACGGCAGCGTTAACGGCGTGGGAACGCGCGCGAGAGATTTCGGTGGGCTGCTGCGCTTGCTGCAATCGGGCAATATCCGCAGTTACGCGACGTGGGTATTGTTCGGTTCGGTGGTGGCCATCGTGGCGATGGCGCTGGCCGGGATCGGCATCACGGGAGGCCTGCGATGAACCTGCTGAGCCTGGTTCTGATCATGCCGCTGGTAGGCTTCCTGGCCTCGCTGACCATTCCGCGGCGCTTCCCGCAAAACAGCCGGGCGTGGGCGCTGGCGGTGTCGCTGGCCACGTTCGCGCAATCGCTGATTCTGCTCTCGCAGTTCAACCGCAACGTCGCAGGCGACCAGTTCACGATGGACATCCCCTGGATCCCGGCGCCGAACATTCATTTTCATGTGGCGGCCGACGGGATCAGCCTGTGGCTGGTTCTGCTCTCCACTTTCCTGACACCTATCTGCGTGCTGATCTCCTGGAAGCAGGTGCAGGACCGAGTCAAGGAATTCTTCGCCTTCCTGCTGCTGCTGGAATTCGGCCTGGTGGGCGTGTTCATCGCCCAGGACCTCTTCCTGTTTTTCGTGTTCTGGGAAATCTCCCTGGTTCCGATGTACTTCCTGATCGGCATCTGGGGCCATGCGCGGCGCATTTACGCGGCGGTGAAGTTCTTCCTCTACACCATGGCCGGCTCCGTGCTGATGCTGGGGGCCATCATCTACTTGTACAACCGCACTGGGACGTTCGGCTACGCGGCCATTCTGGACATGCTGGCCAGCGGCAAGCTGACTTTCGCGCCGGGCGAGCAGATGCTGCTGTTCCTGGCCTTTTTCCTAGCATTTGCCATCAAGGTGCCGATCTTCCCGCTGCATACCTGGCTGCCGGACGCGCACGTGGAGGCGCCCACCGCCGGATCGGTGATGCTGGCGAGCGTCATGCTGAAAATGGGCACGTTCGGTCTTCTGCACTACTGCCTGCCGATGTTCCCAGTGGCGTCGCGGCGATGCGCTCCGTGGATTGCGGTGCTGGCGATTATCGGAATCATCTACGGCGCGCTGGTGGCCATGGTGCAACCCAACATGAAAAAGCTGGTGGCCTATTCCTCGGTGAGCCATTTGGGCTTCGTGGTGCTGGGAATTTTCTCGTTCACGCAGATGGGCCTGGACGGCGCGGTCTACCAGATGCTGAGCCACGGGATTACCACCGGCGCGCTGTTCGCATTGGTGGGCTTCCTCTATGAGCGGCGCCACTCGCTCGAGATCTCCGGGTACGGCGGCGTGGCCACGGAAGCGCCCTGGCTCTCCACGGTCTTCCTGATCGCGACCCTGGCCAGCCTCGGTTTGCCGCTGCTGAACAACTTCGTGGGCGAATTCCTGGTGCTGCAGGGCACCGCGATCACCCACTTCACCTGGACGGTCTACGCGGCCATCGGCGTGATCCTCTCGGCCTGCTACATGCTGTGGATGTACCAGCGGGTGTTCTACGGCGCGACCGCGGCCGATGTGAAGCACTATATGCCGGACCTGGGGCTGCGCGAATGGGCGGCGATTGTGCCACTGGTCGTGATGATGGTGTGGATGGGAGTTTACTCGCAGAGTTTCCTGCCGCCGGTGAGCAAGACCACGGCGCACGTGCTGGAACAGACTCACATCAACGTGCCGGAACGGGTGGAATTGCGCCAGAGGCCGGAGGTAGCGCATGTCCGCTAGTTTCGGCGCGAGCGCGACGGACCTGGTCCGCTTCCTGCCGGAAATCATCCTGACGGTGATGGGCACGGCCTTGATGGTGCTCGATCCCGTCCTGCACAAGCGGGCTTCGTATGCGTTCGGCCACTTGAGCATCTTCGCGCTGCTGGCGGCCATCGGCGGAGCGGTGTACGCGCAAACCGATCCCGGCACGGCATTTGGCGGCATGCTGGTGGTGGATGGCTTTGCCACGTACTTCCGCGTGCTGGTGATGGTGGTGGGGATTCTGTGCGTTCTGCCGTCTTATGGATTCCTGGCGCGGCAGAAGGCGGAAACCAGCGAATATCATGCGTTGCTGCTCTTCTCCATTGCCGGGCAGTGCATGATGGCGGCGGCCAACGATCTGATCATCGTCTTCATCGGTCTGGAGATTTCCTCCATCGCGAGCTACGTGCTGGCGGGCTATTTGCGTGACGACAAGCGGTCGAACGAAGCAGCTCTGAAATATTTCCTTCTGGGTTCGTTCGCGACGGCGTTTTTCCTTTACGGCGTGGCCATCACGTACGGCACGGTGGGCACGGTGAATCTGACCGCGATCCGCGCGTCGCTCACCGGGGCGGATGCGCCGCCGGTGGTGTTCATCACCCTGGCGGCCGCGCTGATGTTCGTGGGGCTGGGATTCAAAGTCTCGGCGGCGCCTTTCCAGATCTGGGCGCCGGACGTCTACCAGGGCGCACCCACGCCGGTGGCGGCATTCCTCTCAGCCGGTCCCAAGGCCGCGGCGTTCGCCGTCTTTCTGCGGATCTTCCTGACGGCGTTTGGACCGATCGGCAGCGCCTGGCAACCGCTGGTGTGGATGGCGGCGCTGCTCTCCATGACCGTGGGAAACTTCGCCGCGCTCATGCAGACCAATGTGAAGCGCATGCTGGGGTACAGTTCCATCGCGCATGCGGGCTATGTGTTGGTGGCGCTCACGGCGCAATCGGATACGGGCACGGCGGCGGCCATGTTCTACCTGGCGGCATACGCGCTCATGAACATCGGGGCGTTCGCGGTGGTGAGCCACGTGTCGGGGCGCGGCGAGCGATACCAGAGTCTCGACGACCTGGCGGGCCTGGGACGCAAGCAGCCGATGATGGCGGCGATGCTGACCATCTTTCTGCTTTCGTTGATCGGGGTGCCATTGACCGGAGGGTTCTTCGGCAAGTTTTATATCTTCAAAGCGGCGCTGGAATCGCACCTGGTGTGGCTGACCGTGCTGGGCCTGCTGAACAGCGCGGTGGGGGCGTATTACTACCTGCGCATCCTGGTGATGGTCTACATGCACGAACCGGGAGAAGCCGCCCTTGAAACCGAGCCGCTGACGCCGGGTTTCCGGCTGGCGCTGATTCTGCCGGCGCTGGGCACGTTGTTTCTGGGGATCTTCCCGACCTGGGTGCTGGACTTCGCGGGGAAATCGGCGACGCTGGCGAAGTAGCGCCGGGGCTTTACTTGCCCACCAATTGCTTGACTTTCGCCATGTCGGAATCGGCGCCGCTGGTATCGCCGGCGGCGCGGCGGGCGGCGCTGCGGTTGATGTAAGCGTTGATGTAGGCCGGGTTCAGGCGGATGGCATTGTCGAAATCGGCCAGGGCGTCAATGTAGTGCTTCTGCCGGTAATAGGCATAACCGCGCGCGTTGTAAGCCAGAGAAAGCGACGGATCCAGCTTCAATGCGGCGCTGAGCTCTTTGATAGCCTCAGCGAAGTGTTCCTCCTGAAGAGCCTTGCGGCCAAGCGAATTGTGCTGCGCGGCGGTCAATTCCGCGGCCGAGGCGGCTGACGCGGCGGGAACCGCAGGCGCCGCCGATGGGCGTGGAACTGCCGGCGGCAGAGGTTTCTGTTCCGGCGGCGCAGCGGTTTCGGGCCTGACCTCGGGCTTGACCTCCGGCTTTACCTCGTCCTGCTTGAGCTCGGCCGGCGGCTGGGTTACTGGCATGGTTAAGGGCTGAGTTATGAGCGCCGCCGCGGCTTTCTCTGCGGGCTTGGGCGGTGCTGCGGGAGTGTCCGGCAACTTCACGGAAACGGTGTCGGACAAGGCTTCATTGGCAAGCGCCTTGGCCACGATTTCGTCGACCTTGGCCTGGGCTTGCGCCGTCAGAGCCCGCAAGTCGTCGTTCTTGGGGTCGAGTTGCGAGGCCCGTTTCAAATCGGCGAGCGCATCGTCGAAGCGGCCGAGCAGGAAGTAGGCGTTTCCGCGGGCGGTCCAAGCCAGCGCGCTGCCAGGGTCCAGGTCGATGGCGGTGGTGCGGTCGGCGATGCCCTTCTCATGCTGGCCCATCAGGTGGTAGGTGCTGCCGCGGGCCACGTACACTTCGGGATCGCGGGGATCGAGTTGCACGGCCTGGTCCCGATCCTGCAGCGACTCCGTCAGTTTCTGCTGCCGCGCGTAGACCGCGCCGCGGGCCGAGTACAGGCGGAAATCCTTGGGATCGCGGCGGATGGCTTCGGTGTAATCGGCGACGGCGCCGTCGTCGTCTCCGAGGCGTTCGCGCACGGCGCCGCGGATGCGCCAGGCGCGCAGGTCTTCGCTATTCAGCTTGAGCGCGGAGTTGAGGCTTTCGAGCGAGTGTTGATAGTCGCCGAAACCGGCGTAGGCCAGGGCGCGTTCCACCCAGGCATCTTCGTAATCCGGCTTGTAGCTCAGCGAGCGGTCGAAATCGTCCACCGCGTCGCGGTACCTCCCCAGCGCGGCCTTGGCGATGCCGCGACCCTTGTAGAGCTCGGAATTGTCGAGCCGGAGCTTGATGGCCTGGGTGAAGTCATCGATGGCTTTTTCGTATTCCTTGAAGGCCACATAGGCGAAGCCGCGCCCGCTGTAGATCTCGCTGCGTTCCAGTTTCAGGCTGATGGCGGTCGTGAAGTCCTGCGCGGCGCGTTCGGGCTGCGAGGTGGCGGCAAAGAACTCGGCGCGCGCGGCGTAGGACTGGGCGTCGCCGGGCTGGACCATCAGGGCCTGATCGAAGTCGGCTGCGGCCTTTTCGCGGTCGCCGGCGGCGAAGTAATCCTTGGCCCGGGCACGCCAGGCGGCCGAGTTGGCGGGATCGGCCTGGACGGCTTCGGAGTAGGCGGCGATGGCCTCGGCGCGCTTGCCAGCGTGGTCGGCGCGCTGTCCCTCCTGGTAAGCGGTCTGGGATTTTTTCTTATCGGGCTTCGCCTGCTCGCCGTTAACCGGCAGGACCAGGCCCGATATGGCGATCGATAGTACCATCCGCGCCACGCGGTAAGTTAGCTTGCACATGAGCGCTCTGAAAATAGTGTACACTTTGATGGTAGTAGAAATTCCGCTGGTGTCGGGAAGCTGGTGAAAGTCCAGCACAGCCCCGCTACTGTAAGCGCGGAGAACCCTTCGAAGATGCCACTGTTCCGGCGACGGGATGGGAAGGCCGGCGGGTTCGATGAGGCGCAAGTCAGGAGACCGGCCGGTGGAAGCGAGCTCGCACAGCTCTCTAGGGAGGAGCTTGGTATGCGTCACAACGTCGGGGCCGTCGCGGCCTGTTGCCTGTTTATTTCCGCTGATCTTTTTGCGTCTCAGGTAAAAGGAACGGTCACCGATCCATCCGGCGCGCCCGTAGGCGGCGCGCAAATTTCCGTCGTGAGCCGCGTAGGCGTGGAGGCCCAGACGGTATCGGCGGCGAATGGCTCGTTCGAGCTGAGCGTCGCGGACATTCCCGATGCGCGGCTGGTAGTAACGGCGCCTGGGTTTAGTACGCAGACGCTCGTGGCCGGACCCACGGTTGCGGTGCTTCTCGAAATCGCGCCGCAAGTGGATTCGGTGCGCGTGGTGGGCTCCGCCATCGATGTGCCGGCCAGCATGCAGGGCAGCAGCGTGAGCATCGTGCCAAGTGAAGAAGTCCGGCAGCGCAACGAGCCTTACGCCATGGACCTGCTGCGCTACCTGCCGGGCATGGAGTTCAACCAGACCGGCTCGCCCGGTGGCCTGTCGAGCCTGTTTCTGCGCGGCGGAGACTCGGACTTCAGCTTGGTGGAAGTCGACGGCATCCCGGTGAACGCGTTCGGCGGCGGCTTCGATTTCGCGCACATTCCATCGGAAGCGGTGGAGAGCGTCGAGGTGATCCGCGGACCGCAATCGTCGGTGTACGGACCGTATGCCAACAGCGGCGTGATCAACTTCATCACTCGGCAGCCAGGAGCCGCTCCGGAGCTGGATGTGCTGGCCGAGGGCGGAACGTTTGGCGAGCACCGCTTTGGGATTACGGGCTCGGAAAAGGTCGCGGGGTTCGGGATTACGGCATCGGTTTCGCGCATCGATACCAACGGCCCGGTCGACAACAGCGACTACCACAACCAGGATGGGTTGCTGAACGTGACGCGGCACTTTGCGCGGCAAAGCATTTCGCTGCACGCCGATTTCGACTTCAACAACGTGGGCGAGCCGGGGCCATACGGGTCTGATCCGAAAGACGATTTCACGGGCGTCGACACCATCAGCCGCTCAAGAAATAATTTCGGCGATTTCGGGCTGCACTACGAAGCCGATCTTTCGGCGCGGGTGCGCGAAGAAGTGTTTGGAAGCTTCTTCGTGGACAACAGCAATTACGCCAGTCCCTACGGCGGCAGCTTCAACAAGGACATGCGCTGGCAGGGGGAATCGCGCACGGTGGTGAGCGTCACGCGCCACTATACGACGGCGTTTGGCGTTTCGACGGGCCGGGAAGAAAACAAGAACTCGTACATCAGCGACGCCA